>JAABUY010002090.1_pt1 | contig 24648 bp, 39 predicted proteins | sample 5560271 | NCBI WGS metagenome assembly JAABUY01 (sample SAMN10711886, study PRJNA513374) | rock metagenome | isolation source: Antarctica rocks | place: Antarctica: Victoria Land, University Valley | reverse complement strand
TTCAACACATCCCCTCCACCTTCCTCAATCACTTCAATTAATCTTGGGCTCAGGCTCGACAATCAAGGACCCCTTGTCGGCCGATGGACTTGACGCCCCAAGAAAGGAGGGAGTATGCTGAGAAAGACGGGTCAGATCTGCGTCAAATCTGCTTGGACCAGAACTCGGGACACGATGACGATTCTGTGGAAAAGGAGCCAAGTGGATGGATGGGAAGCGTCAAGCTTCTCCCCAGACGATCAAGAGGCCGTAGAGGAAGAGGACGCCAGGAGCGAAGGGCATGAGGACTTTTGGGAAGTCAGACGTTTGGGGAAGACGGAAGAGCAAGTCAGCGAGTAAGTGCGCTTTATGGCTAAAAGCTCCTGGCTTCCAATTCTCGTCCCCTCAACCATCGGCGCCATTCGACATCGACTTCCACCTTCCACCTCAGTACATCGACTCACATCTTCCCCCTCATCACATCGACTTTCACCTTCCACCTCTTCACGTCGACAACACCTTTCTCGGCGTGGTTTTCATGCGGTCGAAATACTCTAGGTGCTCATTACATGCTGGAAAAGTGATGCGACTTCTAGCGGGATTCCGAATCCAACCATCAGGTGATCACGCGCAGAACCGGTAGTGTCTTGTCATGACGAACTCCACATTGATATCCCCCTCGCAACCAGCGCTCTGTGGACTTGGATTTTGAGTCTGATTGTACGAAACCTCAGGTTCCCGGGTCTAGAACGGAAGCTCTTGTATAGCAGAGTGGCTGGGCTCTGGAACGACTCATGACTTCATCGCATAAGTCGTCTGGAGTTAGGCAGACACAAGTGAATACATCGTAGACTATCTAAACCGAGTAGATAAAAATAAGATTTACGAGACCGGGGGCTAGAAATCCCTCGTTTAGCAAATCCCGCTCAATGCTCTCAGCCCTGATGCTTCCGGGGATAGGCTCCCGCAGCGGAACAAAGCCGGACGAGACTTGCTTGAGCATTTCATGACGTTTTGCATGCCTAAGAATTCGGACCTGCTACGAGATCGAAACGCCATCGGGGGTATATTTTCGGCTGACGTCAAATCTCGGCAATGAGCGGTGTGCTCCACTGGATGCAATCGTCTAAAGTAGTGCTTGAATTTTGGTGATTGCCACCATTCGTAATCCACTTCCATTCACTCACAAACGCCTCTCATCCACAATGCTGTCCATCTCAGCAGTCCAGCGTGAAGTCCAGCAGGCGCAGGAGGACTACAGTAACCCGAGTGAGCACGCTGTCGAGCGAGCTGTGCCACCGTATGTTAACGTCGACGTGGACAGAGTACAAGTTATCCGAGCTCGATCTCGGCTCCAACATCGGGCACATTCCGTCGCGAAGTCTAGGATGGCTCAAACCCATGCCCGCTTCGACGTCCGATGAGGCGATCAGGCACGAGTTGGAGGAGAAGGGGGTCGTCCATGTGAAAGGGGTGATGGACCGGGATCTGGTGCTCAACATGAGGAAGCAGTGAGTCCAACTCACCCATTCATACTTCTTGGAGTATGTGCTGAGAATGAGCTATTCAGCTGGTTCGAACATGTCTCGCCTTCTGGAGTATTGAAGCCCGATACCGATCCCGTCGATGGGATCTTTTCGGGGCGGAATACCGATGATTTCGTCGGTCCCGATAACGCGGATTGGGTGGGGAAGAATGAGAAGAACTGCGATCATGTGAAGCTCGCCGTAGAGGCGCACCACCAACCGTGGGCCGTGGACTTCTGCGGAAATTCCCGTGCGTCGTCCGGCCACCTGGTGGATAAGATAAGGGCTAACGGATCGGTGGACCCCAGAGCTATTCAACATGGTCCAACGCCTGAGGCCCGAATGGCAAGAACCACACATCTTCAAACGCCAGCTCTTCCGCTCAAACGTCCCCCACGCAAAGGGCACGTCGACAGGGGTACACTACGACCAGATCTTCCTCCGTGCCGGACCGCCCAATACGCTCACCGCATGGGTACCTATCGGTGACTGCCCACCGATGAGCGGTGGCTTGATGTACCTCGAGGACTCCAAGGGGTTGGGGGAAGAGATGGAGGAGAAATTCACGACGATGAGTAATGGCAAGGGGTTGAGCGATACGGAGAGGTTGAGCGCTTTCAACTCGAACGTATGTCCTAGCATCACATCTTGTCGTCAGAGCGTGCTGATCGGAGAAGATGGCGGCGAAAGGGATGCTGTCCTGCGATGCAGGGGAGTTTGGCGCGAAAGAGGGAGGTGGCAGACGTTGGTTGATCGGGGACTACGATGCGGGCGATGCGGTTTTCCACCATGCCTGTGAGTGCAATTATCAAGCGGTTTGCATGTCAGTTGACGTGAATGACATAGACACCATCCATGCGAGCGGGACGAACCAGGATCCCGAGAATCGGATTCGGTTGTCTGCGGACCTGAGGTTCGCAGATAGGGCTGCGCCGCATGAGACGAGATGGGCACAGTGAGCGTCTGCGTCAGGCTCACAATGCAGCTAACCACGTTCAGGCCATTCGTCGTTGGTGACGGGCTTTGATGGCCATACCAGGCAATTCGGCGAGGAGTAATTTAGCAAGGCATCACAAGTCGTAGCCGGAGGACGAGTCACTGGAGCAGGAGAAGGAAGGATGAAGGAGTTCCAGTCACATGTGAAAGTTTGTCATCTTAGATCCTCATCATCGTCGATGCAGATGCATGCTATTTCTCATTACTGTCTCCTTGTGCAGAGTCTAGGTCATGCGCTCGGACCGCAGCCTGTGAGGCGTCAGCATAGCAAGGAGTATAGAGACGGCACACCTATCTCGAGATCGAACAGGTAATCGTCCCGGACGTGCGGATAAAGGTGTCGGACCGCCGTTGCGAGCTGGAACAAATAGTCCTGTTCCGAAGACTATACTCAGCTCATCCCTATGACTTGGGAACGTGACCTGACCTTGTTGGGACCGGATGGGCCGACACGCTGGTGTATCAGGCGAGCAAGATTCGAGGTGGGCTCGTACCCGACTGAATGGTCATCATCATACGGTCGTCGATTGTGTGTAGAATGAGCGGAAAAATCTACCGAATGCCGGATTATCGAGCTTGCCAATCCAGACCGTCGCCTACATTGTCGTCAGTTGCAATCAATGACTTTGATCGGATTCGGATATGCCTTTTCCACTGCGACCGCCTCCGCCTGTCCGTCGAGTGACGTGCAGTACACCGGCACCTCATGCGGCGTATACCCATTCTAAACCCAATCAACCCAATCCCGATGTGTCCGAAAGGAAACGTACCCTTTCTCGATATTCTTCGACCCCCATCTTTTAGCCAGTTGATCTCTCGATTTTGCTCGAAGTGGGACACACCGAGATACGCCCTCACTTCAACCACCCTCTCCGGATCTACCCGATAAGCGACCCCCCAAACCCGATCCTCATCTTCGCTCTCGCGCTTCTCGTGACTAGGGATTAGTCGATGCCAGTCTACAGCTTCGATGACCGTCACCACCCGTCCTGGAGCTTCGGGGGTCCCTCGATGATCGATCGAGGATTGGGCGAAGCGCCGGACGTAGCCTTTGATGTAGCCGCTTCCTAGACAAACATCAGTACTGACGTGAAGTGAGCTTGACGCGACGTGCTATGCTCGACGGCATGTGGGCTGTGGGGTAAGCTCTGTCAGCTACTTGGCGACCATGAGGGCAGGAGCTGGACACACGGAGGCTTCCAGATGAGTGAGCCATATCCGAAAGTCCAAAAGCTCATCGAGATGCAGCGAGACGCCCGCTAGGGGGAAGTGATAGTAGGTCCAACAGACGAAAGGTACCGACCGGGTGCATCGCCGGCTATCTGTTTTGATGGGATTTTGGACCGAAATTTCCTATAGGCGTGCGAACCATTGCACCAAACACCCGAAAGGTGAGACATTCGCTCTATCGCAAGCGGAGATGTCCGCCTGTGTGGGGAGCCAAAAAAGTTCGACTTATCATATCGCCATTACTGCTGTTTCTTTCTCTCATCGTTCGATCTTTCTCTCCTTCGCTTAATCGGACGGCTCAGACTTCCGGACGGATCCGCATCATGAGCAACGACATCGAGGACAAGAAAGACGCCGCTTTCGTTGAGAATGGACCACCATCGTTTTTCTCAACAGGGCAACCACCGGTGATGAGACATGGCGAGGGCGGAGTACGGCTCGGTCTACAGAGCAGGCAGTGAGTCTCCTCCCCCTTCTTTCGTACCTCACCAGCTTATCAGGTCAGCCTCTCAATGATCGCCCTCGCCGGCATGGTAAGCTGCCCCACTCGAGCAATGCTGAAAGCTAGATTGGCACCGGGCTCTTCCTTTCAACAGGAGCGACACTAGCCTCGGCCGGTCCACTTGGCCTGCTATTGGGCTACCTCCTCATGGGGATGGTCACGGCTTGTATCGCGTACATCTCGGCGGAGATGTCGGCGTTTGTGCCTCTTTCTGGGGGATTTATCCGGCATTGCGCGCTTTACGTCGAGTGAGTCGGTCCCATTCCTGCAGTTGGGCAGTGGCTGACAGAGAAAAGCAAAACGACGGCTATGGTTGTTGGTTGGGTACGTGGTAATATGGCGGTAGAGCTGATGGGAAGGATTTTGCATATACCATGGCGGTAACGATGCCCGCTGAAAAAATCGTATGTCATCTCCTTCCATCGGAACGTAATCGCAAGGTGATCAATGTCCTCGGTAGTCGGCCGCAACAACCCTTATCGGCTTCTGGAACCCCACCCTCACTCCTGCCGTCGGGATCACAGTTTTCTGGCTCGCCATCGTCGTCACCAACTTCTGTCCGGTGAGGTGGTATGGCGAGACAGAGTATTTCTTCGCGCTGCTCAAGGTGGGCAGACCCTTCCCTTTTCTTACACCCGGCAAGGATTTGACCACATTCGGGATAGATCGCCTTGATCCTCGGCCTGATTCTAGGCGGATTGATACTCGATCTCGGCGGTGTCTCGGGCCAAGAAAGATTGGGGTTCAGGTACTGGAAGAGCCCGTATGAGGTAGATCTAGCGAGAGGGTTATAGTCGGGGCTGACGGAGGTTCTTAGCCCATCATCCCAGAGTTCACTACAGGCGCGGCGGGACGATTCCTCGCTTGGGTGGAATACCCTCATCGCCGCTGCCTTCGCGTATAACAATGTGCAAGTCGTGGCTACTGCTGGAGCAGAAACTCGGGATCCTCGACGATCGATTCCAAAAGCAGTCAATGCGACCTTCTGGGTAAGTTCTCTCAGAGTTAAGCCTCGAATGAAGGGTGACATCCCGCAGCGCGTCGCGATCTTCTACATCGTCTCCGTCCTGATCATGGGCATGATCGTCCCCTCCACAGACCCTTCCCTCACCGACAACTCGGGCACCGCGGCCTCACCCTTCGTCATCGCGTTCAATCGAGCTGGCGTAAAGGTCCTACCGTCAATCATCAACGCCGTTATTCTCACCTCGGCGTTCTCGTCGGGTAACAGCTGTACCTTCCTCTCCAGCAGGACGCTCCACGGTCTGGCGCTAGACGGGTTCGCACCGAAGGTCTTCCTCAGAGTCAACAGGTGGGGCGTACCGTATGTCTGCGTGGCATTGGCGTCGTGCTTCGGGGCTTTGGCGTATCTTGGTCTTGGGAGTACTTCGTTGCAGGCGTTCGAGTGGCTTGTGAACCTCGTGACCACCGCTGGGCTTATCGCTTGGTGTGTCATTTGCATAACACATCTCCGCTTCTTCGTGAGTGTTCCTTCCCCCTTTCCGTCTCCATCCCTGATCGGGCGGATTCAGTATGCAATGCGATCACAAGGCGTCTCGCGTACTCGGCTACCATACCGAGCCCCCCTTCAGCCCTACTCTACCTGGTTCGCAGTGGTAATCATCACTCTCATCCTCATCTTCTGCGGTTTCTCCGCCTTCACCCCCTCCTTCAGCTACAGTAGGCCATCCCTCCTCTTACCTCTTCCCTATAGTGCTGAAGGGGATTCGTAGCGACCTTCCTGACGGACTACCTCAACGTCCTCGTCTTCATCCCCGCGTGGATCATCATCAAGCTCATCCGACGAGATCGATTCGTGCCGTACGACGAGATAGCCTTCGACGGACCATTACGGGCTTGGGAGGAGGAGAAGCTCATCGATGCGGATACGGTGTATGGGAGGTTGTCGACTTGGGAGAGGGTGCTCAATAAAGTGTTGTAGCTTCAGATCAAGAATTACGGGTGTGAGGCATGGGCATCTAGAAGGTCCTGATTGTCAGCGTGACTTTGGGGGTTGCGTACCTTTCGTTCTATGCACGTAACTTCGCCTGTGGACGATTGGGACCAGGTGGATAGCGCTATCCGCCGGATGAGCAGGGTCGATCCGCAAAGCGGGTCAGGACACGCTATTCGATCTACCAACGTCCTCAGGGTTGTGTGAGGAAGCATGGAAGCACGGTTGAAACGACCCACCTTCCCGACTCATCCAATCCGCCTTTGACATTGCACGCTGCTTCGCCGGCAGCAGAGGCAGCAGCACCCCAAGGGAGTATATCGAGAAGCCTAAGGTCAGCAACTCCTCCGGCTTGCAAAAATCACCTTGACCTGGAGGCATGCTCAGGACCTCTCCCTTGAGCTCAAAGTAGTCCCCTGGATGGCTCGAGCAGAGCATCGGTCGTCCGTCCGTCGGAGCTGGTGGTTCAGTGATGGAGAGGGTTGTGGGAACGTACCGCAGACTTCGACGCGGAGGTCGTACAGTTGGAAGGTTGATGATTCGTTCGAAGCCATCACGTTCGGACTAGGAGTAGTAAGGGACAGATAGATATGTAAGGGTGATATAGAGGTAGACGGATCTTCATTCCCCTTCTTTCGGCTTTGTCCTTTCCCGTCCTCATCGTTCATTTTCAACGTCTGTTGAGCACCATGGTGGCGGGAGGTGGAGCTGGCGCCGGCCATGTGTCCATGATGAACGACGTCCTCATCTCACAACGTACGTCTTCCTTACCCTCTATTCACCTCGCTCACACATGCTCGTCATTGACTCCTCCCCAGTCCCACCCGATCTCCTCCGCGCGACTCTGCGCACCCTCCTCGGAGCGACTCACACCAACCCCTCCTTATTTGCATCCACCATCCGCGCCCATCTCCCCGTCCTCTCCCCCAGCTCGTTTCACTTAGTCCTCTCCGGACCCGATGCGGTACGGGACATTGGTGACCTCCTCGTGCAAGCCCGAATACGATTCGCTTCCCACCTCATCGCCCCGGCTCTCGCTATCCTATCCTACCTCCTCCAGACGATAATCCAGCAACAGATCCGGTTGTCAGCGCCGGCAGCGGTTTACGACAAGCTCGTCGAGGCGGGTGGAGATATGGTGCAATCTGCTCAAGCGTTGAAAGAGAGCGGGGATCGCTCCGACCCGGCCCGGACGAGCCTCTTGGCCATCATCGAGGAGCTGCGACGGTATCGGCAGTTCTGGTTGAAGACAAACAGTGGAAGTAATCTGGTTCCCAGCCCCTTTCCCCTCGACCGAGCCATCTACCAATACATCGATACCGCCAAAATCGTCTTTCCCGACGATTCGGTCGTGATGGAGCTCGAACCGCCAGAATATACGACGATCCATTCTCCTGGTGCATGCAAGAACCCCTTGCCCGCGGTCAAACTTGGCTCGATAGTCGTTCCGAGACTGTTCTTTGGCTTGTGGCAGCTCTCTAGTCCGGCGTGGGGATCCGCGAGTCAGGAGCAGATCATAGCCGGGCTGAGAGAGATGGTCAGTAACGGTCTCGTCGCGGCGGACATGGCGGGTGAGTCGACACTGGACATCGGATGTTCCGTCATTGGGTCTATCCCATATTGACAGAGTTTAGATCACTATGCAGACGCGGAACTCCTATTCGGCCGATTTCGGAATCACATCTTTCCGGGCCAACGAGAACCGATCATCTGCGCGACAAAGTACTGCCAATTCTTACGAGTGCCCGCGAACGAGGTGATTGATCGAGAATGGGTGATGCGGAGGGTGAAGGAACGGACTGATCGGGTAGGCGGGACGGTCGAGCTGTTGCAGGTACATTGGCAGTATGTGAGTTCTCTCCTCGAGATGATGCTGATGACAGCTCGATGATAAGCGCTACCTCGATGTGTTCAACCACTTGATCGAGATTACCAAGACTAATCCCGAATTGATCCGTGCGGTGGGGCTATGCAACTTCGACGCAGCGATGACCGAGCGGATATGCGCGCATCTCGTCAAAATTCGAGGGGAAGTTGGGATCGTCTCGAATCAAGTGCAATACTCGCTCATCGACCAACGACCACGGTTCGCCATCTCGGAGGTCTGTAGGAAATACGGGATCAAGCTGCTTACATACGGGACATTTGTGTGTGACCGGGTTTGGGTTGAGCTGAAGGAAGTGCGGCGGATTTTTGGCGGATCGATGGGTGGGGAAGGCGGAGCCTGATATCTATGCGGGAGGACTGAACACTTCGCAGCGAAAGGTGGGTTTACGCTTGAGTGACGCCGCTGAGTCGAAGTATTTTGATATGATCAAGGCTTGGGGTGGATGGGGCCTGTTCCAGGAGTTATTGAATGTTCTGCATGAGATCGCGGTCAGACGTGGAGTGGACGTGTCCAATGTCGCGGCGAGGTGGGTACTTGAGCGGCCTGAGACAGGGGTGGTCATAGTTGGTAAGCAGGGCTTTGCTCCGTCTCCGGCAAAGCTCTTACAGATCAGGATCCCGACTCGGAGTCACATCGCATATCCCCTCCACAATCAGAACCCTCACATTCGACTACCACGAGCAAGACGCCACCGAAATCGAGGCTGTCGTTGCAAAAAGTCGGGTCCGAGAGATGTTCGAGCAGATTGGGGATTGCGGTAGCGAGTACCGATGACACGAGATTACACTATACCTAAAACATGTCCGGGTCACTCATGAGCAAGAGGACGAGGTACACATTACGGATGACATTATTGATATGCATCCAGATATGTCGTCTTACTCATGAGCATAGCGGCGAGGTACAAAATACCGATACCATCATTCATCTGCATCCCAAAATGTCCAGTTAGGAATCATAAGCATGAGGTCATACAATCTCCCAGTCTAACATCTACAACGAGAACCTCTCCGCGTGGATCTCGACGCCGCCTACCCTCTTCTTCTCCTCCTTCGGTACAGCATTAACGAGCTTCTGTAACCCCTCGACCAGGAATCCCGGTCCACAAGCGCCAACCCCCACACCTCCACCAACAGTAGTCTTGATCACATCATCCAATATCACCGAGAGGTCAGGGCGGTGACTGAACACGTGTACCTGCGCGGTCGAGGTGCCCGTCCCAGTGATAGACTCGAGTGGGTCGCTCCCTGTTTTATCCTCGGTTTTCTCGGTGATGGGGAGGAGGTGGGTTGAGCCTGTGAAGCAGAGGATTAGGTCGAGGTGGAAGTCGGGCTGGACGGCTTCGAGGCCGTCTGTGGAGCGGAGGATGCCTTCGAGGGGCGGGACGAGGGCTTCGAGGTGGTCTAGGCGAAGCTCAGCTAATGTTTAAGGGGTCGCAAGGGAGGGCTCACCTCGATGCCGGACGGTCCAGACGAGAGTCAGGTGTTTGCAGGCGGCATTTCCTCGGCGGACATCGTTGATCAACCCGCGAATAACGCCGAGACCGAACGATACTGAACTCATCAACGGATTGTCAGATGATGGATAAGCGAAGTCACCTCCTGATCCGCCAACGACGACGAGGACGGATGAGAATGCTGGGAAGATGAAGTTGATCGGGCCGCCTAGGTGGTCATCAGCCTTGGCCTAGGCCTATACAAACCAAGAGGGAAACACACCATATGGTCCTTCGACCGTACACCGCACTCTCAATCCTTCTGGGTGGTGCAGCGCCAACTGATGTAGCGCCGTTGTCCAATCCCCAGCCTGCTTGACAACACACTGCACCGCCTCGCCATTCGCATCCGCCGAAGCGATCGTGAACGGATGTGACTCGAATAACGCCTTCCAACCCAGACCCAAGCTCCTGGACATTCGGATCCGGACATGTTGACCCGGTGTGAAACCTCGGGTGAGGGCTGGGAAGGTGACGAGTGTGGATTCTGCGCCGGGGAGGGCGAGGATGTGGGCGGTTGCGAGGCGGGTGGTGATCGATCGGAAGAGGGTGTTGATTATGATCAGTCCCCAGATGGCGACGAGGTAGGGGACGACGTCGCCGGAGTGGTAATTCAGCCCGGCGAGTAGGAGGAGGATTCCGAACTGCGAAGGGTTAGCGGGTTGGCCGGGTCGACATCGAGAGGGACTTACGTGATGGCCGAATTTGAAGATGAGCCACCATCGTCGACGGATGTAGCCGATTGAAACGATTCCAGTGAGGCATAGACCGCCGTAGGCCACCGCACCGAGGTAGTTGGCGGGCTTCGCCATCTCCGTTTTGGCGACTGATTCCGGTAAGCTTTGGCATCAAGTCGAAGAGGATGAACTCACTGCCATACTTGTAGAACACCACGAGGTATGCGACGACGTGTAGAGTCGAGAGTAGAAGGACCAATCGCCCCGTCCATCGGTGGAGGAAGTTGATCGCCGTGTAGCCATATGATAGCCAACTGCCGATACCCCCAGCCTTGATGCCCAGACCCGCGGTGAGGGCGAGGAAGAACATGATGACCAGTGTAGACCGGCTCGCGTCGGTGAGGAAACTCCCTTGACACCACCCAGCCACGCCAAGCCCCGCCGCCAGCAGCGTGAACATGACGATGAACTCGGACAGGGGAAGGTCGAAGCCGCGTACTCGGTAGATTGGGATTGGCCAGTGGATATGTCGAAGTCGCCGACGCGGTTTCGCAGAACTCGTCCGGTGTGGTGGCGCGGAGTACCCTGCTTGTTTCTTCTCGACCACCTCGTCGGGTCCAGGTGGGAGGAGTTTGAAGTTGTACCATATCGATGGGGAAGATTTGATGCGGATGTAGGTGTGAGGGACTTGCAGGAGGACGAAGATGAAGACGACAATCATGACGGAGGTGAACAGCCATCTGTTCGCGACATAGGCCTGCTCTTCGAGATGGGTCGCATGGTGGAACGCCGCTGTCGAGTTGATTGAATCGCCAGGGGCGAACCAGATGTCGCTGGAATTGAAGTTGAGTAGTCCGATCCCAGCCTGTTTCTTCTCAAGTTGACCCGGCATATTGAATGCCAGAGATGATGTTTTGGGGACATGATGATATTCCTTGCCCGACGAGTATATCAGTTTGGATGAACCTCTCATTCACCGTCATTTTCTTTGATGCACGCTGAAATCACCGCTAGGCGAAGGTGGGACGAGGCGGATCCGTGATCCCACCACGAATAATAATATCCAGCCCCGAAACCTCGGAACGGATGCAGATTACCGGAATGGATTTCGCCGCTGCGGGAAATGATTTTCAGTTACAGCCGTAATGACGAGTGGGTCGAGACAGAGTTTTAAGGTTCCGGAACAGGTTACGAGATACCGAGCCGAAAGTCCAGGAACTCCTCGACAACGATCCGGACCTGGATCGGGGGCTGTTACGAGCTTTGGATGACTATCCAGTATAGGCCTGCGGACGGATTGATCTTGACCTCGCAGAAGCCATGACGTCACCGAACGTGGAAACAAAACACAGCAACATTAACGGTGGCCGAAACAGATCCTGCGGTCTCACGGTGATATTTACCCGCCAAGGATCTCCGCGGAAGACGGCAGTTGACACCTCTCCTTTGGGCAACACCGTCCTTCGAACGGGCTCATGTGGAGCAGAGGTACATATAGAAGAGCGAGCGACGTCAAACATGTCCATCAAAGTTCAACTCCCATCGCTCCGACCCAAACATCCAGCTATCCATCATGTTATTCGCCATCCTGACCTCACTACTCGCGACTACCGCCCTCGCAGCGCCCGCATTCAACCCGGAGATCCTTCGACGTGAAGTCCCCATCACTCGACCGGACTCCAACGTCACCGGTGCCAGCGACCTGCAGATCATCCAACTCGCCTTGTACTACGAGAACCTCGAAGTTGCGTTCTTGTGAGTTGACCTACTTACAGTACTTCGGCACGACTGACGTGTCGCAGTGAGTACGGCTCCAAGACGTTTAAGCAGGCGGATTACACCGCGGCTGGGTTCCCCGACTTCACCTACGGTCGCCTCGAGCAGATCCTTGAGAACGACCAGGAGCACGTATCCTTCCTTCAGAGCGTCGTCGGCAATGGCACCAACAATATCGTTCCATGCGAATACGACTTCTCCATGTTGAGCGATGCCAAGATCTTCCTTACTGCGGCGAATGCGCTGAAGCAAATCGTCGCTTCCGGGTACACCGGATCGCTCGAGAACGTGGATGTCGAGTTCGCTAGGACGACCGGATCGATCGCCGTCGTCGAGGCGAAACATCAGACTTTCATCTATGCGTCCTTGTTCCACGGTGCGGGGTGGTCGTGAGTCTGTACACTTGGGGTCTTGTTCACAACTGACCTTGCGCAGTGGCCCATTCGACCCGTACATCTCACTCGACGGGTCGTACTCCTTGCCGGCGATCTATACCAAGTCTTGCCCCTCGTCCGTGACGACTGCTCTGGTATGTTGATCCCCCCTCTTCCTTGATAGTGGTTGCTAAGACCGAGCTACAGGCCCCCTTCAAGCTGTTCCCCGTCCTTTCCGTCAATGGCAACCCTGGCGGAACTGCCGTCACGGACGGTGCGAAGGTCCAGCTCGCCTTCAACGGATCTGCCACTCAGACCGGAGACGTCTTCGTCAACATCGCCAGTGAGTTCTCCCATCCCGCCTAATCTCACGAGCTGACTCGTTTCAGACGGCTTCGGATTCGTAAACGTTCCCTGGAACAACGGTTCCATCACCCTCCCCAAGGGCCTCCAGGGCTGGTCATTCCTCACCGTGACCAGCGCGAGCTCGGCGAGGAACACCACTGGTGAGCTTAATCAAGATGATTTTCTGACAGCAACGGCTTACGCCTTGATCTAGACCTCAACACTCTCGCCGGTCCCGCTTGGATCCACGAGGACTTCTCCAGCTCCGCCAGTAACCCGGGATTCATGAACTTGAACTCTTCGGCTTTCTAGGCGAATGTACCGAAGCCGGAACAATGAAGCAGTGTAGTAGACAGTATAATCCGCAACCGTCAATGTAAACAATGCAGATATTAGCATCAGACTTAAAATCGTGTTGCTTGAAATCGCATAGAAGTCATGTCCGCCTCAATCTCCCGGCTCGCATCAACATCCGCCTCATCCGAAGGTCCCAGATAACCACAAGCGCGAGGCACGACATCGGTAGCAATGACTTGATGCGGCCGTGTCTTGGACTCGTGCGGTTCCTGACTCGAATCATGGACCTCGGGCTCGTCCTGATCGTCGCGGTGACGAGCGTCTGGATGCGGTGTCCTCATAAGAGGGTAATCCTCTGATGGCGATAACGGTAGGAAAGTCTCCCAGCCGCTGTAACCTGAAACGTCCTCAGCTCGATCTAATCCGGTAGACTTACCGTTCACCACAGTTTCGATGATAGCCTCATCCATCTTGAACCATCTCCGACCCTCCCTCACTATCAACTCATAAATCTGATGCTGCAGGAAGCCGTCAGGCAGCGGCAAGACAGGCAATGAGCTGCTTACCTCATATGCGAAGCCAGGTCTTCCTCTTCCAACTTCGCACCGCGTAATGATCCCTCCGAGCATTGTCTGCTCCCAACACCAGCCTGATTCGCTGGAGGTGAATTCCACACCGCCCTGGAATCGCCTACGCCCGAAATGCAGATGGGACAAGACTTTAGGCGGGGAATCGTCCGGCACTCCGTCCTATGGTGTAGATAAGCAACAGCAACCCCATATGCCGCTGTAGCTTACCATGGTCAACCGGAGGCAATGCTGGATTTCGTGTGCTATCACGATCGCGAGATGAAGCACATGAGCCTCGTACGCTCCAATCAGGGTCGGGCATCGTTTCTTGGCCTCTCCGGCCGCCCTGACAAGCTAAGCCCAGATCAGCTTTGCCAATGCATGAGGAGCAATTAGCTTTACATCGTATTGTAGCCTGATGACTCTGGGTTGTCCGGGACGGACCTTGCCATCGGCTGACATGACGGTATCAAGGACGATGGTCATACTCTGACTGGCGAACCAGTCTCGGATTCCAGAGTCGATCGGCTGTGACTGGGTGCCCTCGTCAAGTCGGAGCGGGGGAGGCAGATCGTCGATGGGGGACTGTGGGAGTAGCAGGCTGTTGTAACGAGATGTTCGACACGAAGCGACCTCGTGGTGAGAAGGTCAGTCTTCGGGCCAGAGCGATAGCATCGCGTAGAGCGGCATTGAGGTCATCATCCGTCTCAACCAGGAGGGAGGTGAGGGAACCGATGGGGAAGATGGCTTGAGGATTAAGACCGCCATTCGGGAGTGGACGTCGTGATGATGATGATGCCAATGTAAATGGCCAAGAGTTGTGTCGTCAGAAAAATCGATTGATGCAAATGCAAGTGCGACAAGTCGAGTGGGACGCTCCCGCCGAGTTGTCTTTCTCGTTCTTCTCCCGACCACTCATTATATTGATCATAGCGCAGAATGACGATTTGCAAAACTAGATTCAAATTGTCGACGAAAACAACCAAATCAGACTGTCGAGGAGGCTGTAGCAGTCTTTCGCTATGCTGATCGTCCTTGTCGCCATCCTGATCGCCACCCGACTGATCACAGCCCTCGGCATACCCAAGGTTCTCACCTTCACTTCATCCAACACAGCTCTCACCCTTGCCTCTGCCCAGCATCTCCTTCCCATCCTGATCGACTCGAGTGATGCAGAAGCAGTCCATATTGCCGTCTCCACCTTCGCCGACGATGTCATGCGCGTCTTCGGGGCTCGTCCAGAGGTGCATACGGATTCGTTACCGGAAGGGACGAGTTGCGCTATTCTCGCTGCGACTGTCGGGTCGGCGATTATGAGGAAGGTGCGGGGGAAGGCGGCTTCTCAACAAACGGGACAGAAGCCGTTGCGGGCGGAGGGGGATGAGCTGGAGGGGAAGTGGGAGGCTTTTGATGTGCGGGTGGTGGACCAGCCAATGCAGGGATTGGGGGAAGCGCTCGTCATCGCTGGCAGCGACAGGGTGAACACAGTCATAGCGAAGCTGAATTCTCGCTTATCGTCATAGCGCGGTGTCATCTTCGGCCTCTATACCCTTTCCGAGCACATGGGCCTCTCGCCGTGGTACTGGTGGGCCGACGTTCCAATCCGAAAACACGACACTATCTCCTTCCCTCGTGACGCGGTCGTGAAGCATGGCGAACCGACGGTCAAATACCGAGGCTTCTTCCTGAACGACGAACAACCTGTGCTTTGGAACTGGGCGAAAAACCATTTCGGGACAGGTGATGGTCCTCCCTTCCAAGCTGCCATGTACGAGCGGGTCTTCGAGCTCGTCCTCCGGCTTCGAGGGAATTACTTGTGGCCTGCTAGTATGTCCAACACTCCCCGAAGTAGGGTGGAGCATCACGCTGACGGTTACAGTGTCGGCAAGCATGTTCGCCGTCGACGGCACCGACATCTCCTCCGGTCTCCCTCCCCACCTTACTCCAGGACCCAACCAACTCCTCGCCGAGCGAATGGGTGTGGTGATGGGAACATCGCACCACGAACCGATGTCACGCAACCAGAAGGAGTTCAACACCTTTGGTCGTGGCGAGTGGAACTTCACGTCCAACCAAGATTTTCTCGAGGGGTTTTGGAGGTATGGGGTGGAGAGGGCGAGGGGGTTGGAGACCGTTTTCACGGTGGGGATGAGGGGGAATGGGGATCTGCCGCTGGGCGGGGCGAATGTACCAGTGAGTCCGACCGGATTTCGATCATGCTCTCTTACTGATGCAGCATAGATTCTCGAAAGTATATCCACCCTTCGCGAGCTGGCATGATGCTGACGTTACCAGGTGTCACCGAGTCACAGCAAGAGATCCTGCGAGAGGTATACCAGACTTCGGATTTGCACGATATACCACAGTTGTGGGCGATGTACAAGGAGGTGATGGGATACTATGCCAACGGGGTGGGTTCACCGTTCTAATACTGTGCCAGAGCTGACAGCCTCCCTCAGCTCAAATGTCCGGACGATGGCAAGTTTGTTCACGCTACACACAAAACGGTCCTCATAGAACTGCAGTGACCGCTCTTTTGGCCGACGACAACTGGGGCAACCTCATGGCTGTACTCCCCGAGGACAGGACGAATTTAGCCGGAGGAGGGGTCTACTACCATGCAGACTGTACAGCGCTTTACTTCTTCCGCATCCTCGCTGAAAGCTGCAGATGTCGGCGACCCTCGCGCCTACAAGTGGATTGGCACCGTTTCTCTTGCCAAAAGTTTGCTTGTCTTGCCTTGGCGTCAGACTGAAGCTGATGTCAATACAGTGTGGGAGCAACTCCACATTGCCCACACTTTCCGTACCGACAAGATCTGGATCCTGAACGTCGGCGATCTCAAGATGCTCGAAACGCCGCTCGAATACTTCATGAACATCGCCTACGACTCGGAGAGATGGCCTCGTGGCTCTCTGGTCTCCTACCTCACCGAATGGGCTGAACGGGAATTTGCGCTTGGTGAGAAAAGTAGCGAGGTGGCAGATATCGTGGCGACCCATTCGGTATGACTTCCATCTTCCGTGTGATATCAGCTTATCGAGAGAAGATGTACTCCTCCCGACGGAAAGCGGAACTTGTTGATTCGGGGACGTTCTCGATAGTAGCCTTCGACGAGTAAGCTCGAATACGGTGATCGGGAGCACTGCTGAAGGGTCGCAGAGCTGAAACGGTTCTCGCAAATTGGGCGCAACTCGAATCTCATGCGGCTGCCATCCACGAAAGACTCGACAAACCGCACCAAATCGCCTTTGACGAGCTTGTGTATACCGCGATCAAGCTAAACGCCAATCTGAATCGCCTCTATGTCTCGGGTGAGCAGTCTCACGTCGAGAATCAGTGACCTTCAGCTGAGAGGCTGGCAGCTGCCAAGTCGAATCTCTACGCCACTCAAGGTAGAACAGCTGCGAATCTCCACGCGGACCATGCACGAACTCTCTCAGAGAAAGACTGGGAGCTCACCGAGGACTTCCATCAGATAGAGGGGGGAAAGTGGCGGCAGTATGTACAATTCACCTGAGCGGGTAGAGGGCTGACCCCGAGCAGTATGTTATCTCAATCTCATATCGGCTATCAGTACTGGCAACAACCCATGCGCAATAGTATGCCGCCAATATCCTACATCTCGAAGCACGACCAATGTCACCACCATGGACAGATAATTCATACCCGGTACACCGTGGAGAACTCGCTTGGCGCTTGGCCAGGCGACAACAAGCACAACTGTCCACTAGGTTATGACTGTCCGGACCCGACATTACTTCCGATGGACCGGTATGGTCAATCGCGGTGGGTCGAGGTCGGTGCAGGTGGTACGGAAGATGTCAGCTTTACGGCTAGAGCGGAGGATGACTGGTTGATCGTCTCGCCGCGAGGAGGTCATATCAAGCGAGATGGATCGACAGACACGCGAGTCACGATCAGCGTCGATTGGGAGAACATCGCACCGCCGCAGAACGGGAAGACGGAGATGCTTCTAGGCAAGGTGGCTTTTACCTCGTCCGACGGGTCAACTATGGCCGCGACCATTCCAATTCTCAATCATGTTCGACCTGACAAGGGCTTTACAGGCGCTGTGCAGGGAGATGGATACGTCGCTATCGAATCGGCTCACCATCAATCGAGTGATCCCGCAACTGTTGAAGAGATTCAGTACGCCTGGGAGGAAATACCCTTCTATGGTCGAACCCACTCAGGCATGGCGATCTTCCCAGTCAGCTCGCAGCGATTTGAACTCGGCAAAGGTCCTTCCCTGCGATACGACTTTTGGGCGACCGGTGATGCCGACGGCGACGCCAAGCGAAAGGTTGACGTGGCCCTTCAGATCGGCCCGACGCTCAACTTCATCCTCGGGAAACCCCTCCAACTTGCGGTCCAGATGGACGACCAGACTCCTATCGTCATCCAACCCATACCCGATGCGCCGCTGGGATCTCTCCCTGCGGACTGGGGAGAAGTGGTGAGCAATGAGATCCGGAATCTCAACCTACCGATGGAGGTGCAGGGAGAGGTGCCGGGAAAGCATAGTTTGACGCTTTGGGCGATGTCGACGGGGATCGTAGCAGAGAGGGTGATCCTTGACTTTGGAGGGGTGAGCGAGAGGGGTAATAGTTATCTTGGACCGCCGGAGAGCGTGATCATGCGGCCTAGAGAGACATAGAACATTCATGTCAAATCCGTCTTCCTACAGTCGGACGGACGAGTTTGAAGGGATGCGTTCCAGAGGATTTCGAGGCCGCTCTTGATATCGAAATTAGTAACTCAGAGCTCTACATCCTCGGACTTGAGCAGAAAAATAACTCGCACGATGTAGCGCTTACAAGTTTGAGCCCTCGAGACCCAGGGACCCACATGTATCGGGCTTAGGAGGTTAGTGGCTATGGGGATATATTTGCTCCCCGTCCCGCTACGCATCTTAGCTGTTAAAGGTTAGGGGTGATGGGCATGAAATTCGTTATGACGCTCCTTTCTCGTTTTAGGGTGTTGTGAGTCACCAGGTTGGTTATATAGGGGTTTGGCGATTTGGGGTTGAGGGGCAATAGACCGAGTCTCCCCCGGTCGTGCTTCTATTGATAGGGCGTCAGCAGTGACGGCCGGTGCTTGCTCGGGTCCGGGTGGGTATGAGCTCTCCAGAAAGCCGTTCCGGGTCCGATGCGCCGATCCGAAACCTCCTCGAATCGTCCGTCTCGCAGCGAGCGCGCTGGAGTGATCATGCGACAACTGATATGTAGGATTCGGTGCAACACTCGGTCCGTTCTCTTCACAGCGGCCCGCCGACGACCATGTCTCCATCCCCCCAGCTTTGCCCCGAGCATGGTTTCTCCTGCTTCCCTTCGAGTACCGCCGATTCGCCCAAAATACCCTCCGGCCGTGGCCCCAGTCTGGCATATCGGATCGACGGATACGCAGACGGCGATCATCAGCGTCGACGCCTTCGACCCGCTCCTGCTCGCCGAGGGGATCGAAATCATCCGCACGGAGAAGAATTTGACCTTCCGCCAGGCTATACGGTTTCACTGGCGTGCGATCCTCTGGAGCATGTTCCTTTCCCTCGCACTCGTCATGGATGGCTCCGACGGGGCTGTCGTGAGTCCGCTCGTTTCTGCTCGGATAGTGACCCTAACCTGGCCAGATCAATTCGTTCTTCGGCCTCCCATCTTTCATTAATCGATTCGGCACCGAAGTCCACGGCAAGAAGGGTATCCCCGCGAACTGGCAATCCGCGATGCAGAACGTCGGGATCATACATGTTTGTCTCACGAATTTGTTAGTATTTAGTTATCGCAAATTGAGCTTTGGCTGATGAGTGATTGGCACCTTGACGGCAGCCTACGCAGCTGAGATCTGCCCGATTCAGCTGCGAGGTTACGCTTCAAGCTCCAGCTCGAATGGCGTATGGCGTATGCTGTGCAGTGGACTTGGTCACTCCCCCTTCTGATCGGCGCGTTCTAAGCGCCTGAGAGTGAGTCAAGTGCTCCTGCTCCGAGTCTCTAAGCTGACTCAGTAGGCCCCTGGTGGCTCGTCCGACACGGCCGTCCCGAAGACGCCGAGGCAGTCCTCCCCCCCGCCTCCGCTCCGGACTACAGGGATTCACGCAACATTAACGCCTACATCGCCGTCATCAAGCACACCGGATGACCTCGAGCGGGCCGAAGCGAGGAGCTCTTCAAGGGTTATACCGAGATCCAGATGGGTGTCTGGGCTTGCCAAGTCTGGTCCGGAACCGCCATGACCGCTTGCGCCGTGAAATTCTTCGCCCGGGATGGGCGTCACCACCGCTTGCAGTCTCGATATCGTCGTCCCGGCCATGAATTTGGTTGGGTGTATGATCGATTTCGTTCTGATGCCGCGATTCGGTCGAAGGCCACTTATCCTCACGGCGCTTTCGATCCTCGCAGTCATGCTCCTCCTCATCGGGATCTTTCGCTCGATGTCCCCCAACAAACCGACACTAAACGGCATCGGAGCGTGCTGCGTCATCATCAACCTCGTCTACCTAGCTTCCGTCGGTCCCCTGACATACACCCTTGCGAGTGAAGTCCCCGCGACAAGGCTCCGGGCATGATCGGTCCCGTGGGGTCGAGTTGTTTACACAATCAACTACAACGCCACCGCCCAGCTCACCCCTCGCATGGTCTCCCCGATAGACCGGAACTGGGCGGCAAAGTCTGCGTACTTCTGGCTCGGCGAATAACCTGGGAGTGACGTTGTGGGCGTACTTCCGACACCCCGAGACGGGAGGGTTTGATTTCGCCGAACTCGACTATCTATTCGCAAACAAAGGTCAGTGCGCGCAAATTCAAGCATTTCGTGGTACGCGGTGAGTTCTCTTATGACGCTTGGGGCACAGCTGATGGAGATCTAGACGAGGCTGCGGCTGGAGGTGAAAACTTTGTCGAGGCGGATGAGAAGATTGAGAATGTTGATGAGAAGGGGGATGTGGCGCAGATGGAGGTGATGCAGACGTCGGTACTCACTTGATGGCGTTCCTTCGGGGTAGCAGTATGACCCTCTTCATCTGTGTTTGGTGTCTTGGTTGCATGCAATGACAGTATAAGGCGAAAGGATAGTGGAGAGATTGAACGGTTGGTGCCACAACGCCACTTTGTTACGATGTGCCTTTCCCCACTCTACCCCACACCCCACTAAGTTCACCTTCCCCCACTAAGTTCACCTTTCCCCCACTAAGTTCACCTTTCGTGTTGATGGCTTCTTTCCCTCATCTTTCCAAGCCTTTTCATCTTACAGCCACGACGTCATCATGTCCACATTTACACCACACTCCCTTTTCAACCTCCCAGACAAGGCTCTCCTCGTTGACGAATTCGTGGGCCGCCCCCTCTCATCGATCCGCACACCCGCCCTTGTCGTCGACCGCTCGCGCTTCAAGGCGAATTGCGTGCGGGTGACAAAGGAAGCAAAGCGGCGGGGTATGAGGTTCAGGGCTCATGTCAAGAGTACGTCACTTCGCGGAACTGGCTTGATGAGCTGACAGAGTGGGTAGCTCACAAGACTTCGGAAGGCATGAGGATGCAGGTGGAGGCCTCTGGCGGGGTGCGAGCTCTCATTGGCTCGACGATGGTGGAGGTATGCCAGCTTGTCGAATCTGGGCTTGTCCAAGAAGGGCGGGTCGACGATGTGAGTCTCCCCTGAAGTCCTTGATCAAGGCTGATATGGGAAGATCCTGTATAGCATGCCGATCAGCGAGGACCGGATGGAGGACCTGAATGACTTGCAGGAAAAGGTCGCGGGGAAGGCGGTGGTGAGGGTCATGGTGGATCATCCGGAGCAGATTGAGGCGCTTGGCAGGTTTAGCGAGAAGGTCGGTAGGAGGGATAAGTGGTCGGTTTTCGTAAAGGTTGACGGCGGAGGAAGGTGAATGAAGTTCTGCTTTCATTGTCGGGTGACTAGCTGAGGTAGAACAGGCGCGCGGGAGTCCCTCCGTATAGTCAACAGATGCGAGACATCATCACCGCTGCTCTGTCTACGCAAGCCGTCGAGATTTACGGCTTCTATTCCCGTACGTCTACTTAAGCGCAATTCCCCCTGATCCCCCGTCAGATTTCGGTCAATCATACGCGTCAAGTTCGCTCGAGAAGGCTTCGGAGTACTATGATGGGGAGATAGAATGCGTCAACACTGCTGCACAGGTCGCTCGGAAGCTCGGGGCGAAGGAGTCATTCGTGCTTTCTGTTGGAGCGACACCTACGGCACACGCCGCAACGCAGACATCCGCAACAGGACAAATGGGCCTGGAGGGAGAGCTAGAGCTGTGAGTATCTACCTACCGATAGCGTTGATGACTAGCCACGCCGGATGCTACTGCATGTGCGATCTTCAACAACTCGCCACCTCCCTCATCTCCGAATCTGACGTCGCCATCTCCGTCCTCGCCCGTGTCGTCTCCACCTACCCACACCGAAACGAAGCGATGTGCGATGCGGGTGCTCTCGCCGTGTCGAAAGATACTGGCCCTTTCGCCGGATTCGGACACGTCGTCTCACCCCCTCATGCGAGAGGTTGGGATCTCGGTCGGATCAGCCAGGAACACGGGACGCTGATCCACCGGCCTGGCGAGGAGGATGTGGGGGATTTGAAGATCGGGGATCGGGTCAGGATCATACCCCAGCATGCGTGTCTCACCTGCGCGAGCTACTCTTGGATATATGTGGTAGAGGATGGCGGGGAGGAGGTGGTGGATGTCTGGGTGCCGTGGAAGGGGTGGTGAAGGGTGACGTACATGAAACGCCTCATCATGGAAATGAGCGGCATGTACAGTGCTGACAGCAATTCACACGAGCTTCAAGCTGACACGCTGCGAACTATGAAAGGATGATGCGGCCAAAGGACGAGACTGCTCATCAAACGAGACTGACATCTCCATCGTCCTGCTGACTGATCGAGACATTCGCTCGCGTCACACTTCATTTATCCCTCGAAAGACGACACGCCTGGAGCGTTCCCCTCAATCTAGCGACATGTTTGCCTTCCTCGCTCTGTTGCTCGCGGTGAATGTACTCGGCCATCCACAAGGTCGACAGGCGCCAAACGACCCAAACATGCCAGTTCGAAACGAAGCTGGCGGATATTGGGAGCTCGACAATGCGCATGGTACCGTGTGGGGTCCATCCGTTACCCATGCCTGATTGATGAGCTGATTGTAGATGGGGATAGCTATTATGATACGACCAACGGAGTCGACGCTCTTTGCGGCGCGGCAGTTGGTGCAGCTCCTGGCTGGTCTCAAGGCATCACCTTTGGAAACCCACCGAAATGCGGGTCCTCCCTCTCGTCGGATCAGGCACGAGCGGCTGGGACGCTGGGAGGGATGGGGACAAACAGGGTCGTTGGTCAGTGACTGTGGCAGACTTGTCTCATGTGATTGATATCGCGCAGCGATGAACTTCAATTTCATGGCAGGCCAGCTCGAACAACATTGCGGAAAAGAGTAGGTCAAGTTCGATTGACCGGTTCAGTGGGTTGACATGCGGCGCAGAGTGCAGATTATCCTTGGCGATGGCAGTGTCTTCAAATATGACGAGGGCCCGCTCATTCTATGGGACTCGTGTAACGCCTCGATGTATAGCCCCATCGTCGATCTCTCCGGTGAGCTGCTCTACGGCTTCGCTTGCACTTGCTGATTCACTAGGTGAGGTGGCGGTGGCGATCAACCAGAAGACGGGAGGTACCGGTTGCAACAATCCCATGAACTTGAAGGTGCGAGTGATGGACAAGCAGATCTGGGAGCCGTGCACGGACGACAATTGGAGGGCGCCGAAAGGTACTAGTGGCGGCAGCAAAGACGTTTCTAATCCTTCGAGCGGTCCTGCAGCCCCGAATGCCAATGTCGCTACTGGGATTGTGCCGAGTGCCAATGCTGTAGCGCCAGGTCCCAGTACCGCCACTTCACCAGCGTCGGCGGCTCCTGCTGCCAACGCCAATACCCCCGGCTCAGGTTCCGGTCAGACTGCTTCGTCGCCAGGTGGGACATGCACGACCGAGGGCCAGGCTCAGTGTATCGGCAACGTACCGCATATCTGCAACCATATCAACCCGAACTCGCAAACGCAGCTCGGTAAGTGGTTGCGAATCCGAAGCTAGTCAAAAAAAGCTGACTGGATGCGACAGACTGGGTACCGCTGCAAGCCTGTGCCACGACCTGCCAGATACAGAATGGCGTGCTCGCCAAGTAACTAGGCGTGGGATATGCTCCATGCTCCATCTCCAGCTATATACATGTTGTACTATAACATGCGCTGTGGGACAGTCTCCCCCTGTTACCGAAATACAGCCAAGATAATGTTGAGATTCGAGCACCTGTAGCGATGATGCAAGACGGTATACAAGTAAGATGTATGAAAGTCCAAGGGTAATGGGGAAGCTGCCAAGTAGGCCTGCATATAATCTAGATAGGCGGGCTGGTCAACACGCCTTCAACAGAAAAATCCACTGCCACGTGGGCCCCGCGGTTTTGCCCGAAGCGAGTCGAAAATGTGGAACAGCCCGGTCGATGTGGACGTTTCTCTTCGCATCGCGCTCCTTCATCTTCGTCTTGTCTAGCATCCTGGGAATCGGTCACAACGTTATTTAAGAGAGGGGTAGACTACGGTGCCCGTTCGGATGGGCCTGTTTGATTTCTTACCCTGCTGCGGACCACGGAAGCGGGACGATCAGGTGGCGTCTCCCTATCTCCCAGATGCTCACCTGCATCCTTATTTGCTTGACCTGGCCTACCTGCAATTCTATTCGTGCTGACTTCGCGCCCAGCTCGCCGAATCAGCCACTCTGCTCCCCCCACCCCGTGACCCCTCCCTCCTCTCCGACCGGAATCCGGTATACGGCTCGACCGATCCTCCAATTTCCAATTCCGGGGGACTGACTGTCGACCAGCGAGCTCGGATCGACGATATCTCCAAGCGGGTCGGGTCGTGCGTTCTCCTCCCTCCTCATTCCCCTCTTGCCCATCATCCCTCTCTACCTCCCTTCCTCTCCCCTCTAAATGTCCTCCCCGTCACCCGTCCTCCCTATCACCACTCGCCG
>JAABUY010002089.1_pt1 | contig 24649 bp, 33 predicted proteins | sample 5560271 | NCBI WGS metagenome assembly JAABUY01 (sample SAMN10711886, study PRJNA513374) | rock metagenome | isolation source: Antarctica rocks | place: Antarctica: Victoria Land, University Valley | reverse complement strand
GACGGGCGCCGCCGTCGCGCCGCTGACGCTGCGTCCGCGCTCGGCGGGCACCTTCACGGGCGCCGCCACATGGCGTCCAGCGGAGCGCGGCGGCGCGGCGCGCGCTGCCCAGACCTCCCGATGTGCACCTGGCTGCGCTGTCCTCTGAGCCAGCATGGCATTGTTCTTGCGCGGCGCCCCGTTGGCCTCAGTGCGCGCGGCTGCAGCCGCGCGCGCCTGAGGCTCCGGCCCAGCGCGCAGCCGCGCGTCTCCCACAGTCTTCGCAGTCTCCGGGTCCTGGCGCAGACACAGGATCAATGCTGCACTCCAGCCAGGCAGATCATGCGCTTATCCGCGCCCTGGCGTGATGCATTGTCCCCGGCTGTGACAGGGCAGACCTGTGGATCAATCATGCCATGCGGGCTGTGCCCTTGTCGGCAGCCGTACAGCATGCACCGCCGCGCCAGGAGATCATGCCAGGACCCCTGGCGGGTGCGCTCTGCAGCTGCTCGGCACACTGGCGCACTGCTGGCCACGAGGGTGCACACGAGCTCGCTAAGTATGGCACAGCCGCCTGCTGCGCCGCCTACTGTGTAGCACAAGCCCCTGTGGCATGAGCCAGGCGCGCGCACCCGCCGGACGCCCAGCGCCAGGGCCTCGCGCACGGCGGCCTCCCTCTCCTCGCGGCGCGCCTGGTCCAGCGCGGCCAGCCGCTGCTCGGCTGCCGCCTCGGCCTCGGCGCGCGCCTCCGCGCGTGCTTGGTGCACCTGGGCAGAGGGTAGTGGTTTTGCCAGCAGAGCATGCACGTCATGATGACATTCATCTTGCCATCACCCCAGCTGAGCTCCACCACCCCGTGCCCTGTGCTGCAACATGCATTGCAGTACGCCGTTCCACGACGCCGCACACACTCTCCGCAGGACCAGGCTCGGGCAGTGCAGCCTACTGCTGCGCGTGCACAGCAGGCTGCGCGCCTGCTTGGCGAGCTCCGCATGCTCATGCGCCAGCGCCGCGGCAACGCGCTGCTCGGCCGCTGCCTCCGCCTCGGCGCGCGCCACAGTGCGTGCTTGGTGCACCTGGGCAGAATTGCTAAGTAAGCAAGGCGTCATGAGCAGGACATGTGCTTTGATACAGTGCAGCTCATCTCCATCACCATTGCCTACGCTGCCACGCGAATATCGTGTGACGCGGTTCCACTCGCAGTCTGGTGCACACACAGTGCAATAATTCAAAGCAGGCTATGGCAGTGCAGCAAACATCCCTGTTCTCGCACATGCACAGCCAGCTGCGCGCCTGCTTGTCAAGCTCCACACGCTTCAGCGCCAGCGCTGCGGCGATGCGCTGCTCAGCTGCTGCCTCCGCCTCGGCGCGCGCCTCAGTGAGTGCTTGGTGCACCTAGGTACATGTGCTTATTCAGCAAGGCATTATGAGTAGGACAGGCGCTTCCCTGCACCGCAGCTCATTTCTAACATACTTGCCCATGCTGCCAGGCGCATGACATGTACAGTGGCTCCATTCGCAGTCTGGTTGTGGACACACAGTGCACAAAAGCAGGCTAGGGCACTGCAGCAGACATCCCTGTCGCCGCACATGCACAGCTAGCAGCGCGCCTGCTTGTCAAGCTCCGCGCGCTGGAGCGCCAGCACCGCGGCCAATCGCTGCTCGGCTGCTGCCTTCGCCTCAGCGCGCGCCTCAGCGTGCGCCTCGGCCCGCGCTTCCGGGGGCGCGGGCTCGGGGCGGGCTCGATGCACCTAGGCAGGACTGCCCCATCAGCAGCCGCGGCACGCTGTGGGGCACGCTTGCCGTGTCAGCCAAGCTTAACACAACATGCCCGATGGTGCCCACATGCGTGACAAGGATCAGCAGGCTAACTCCTTGTTGGTCCTGCAGTTGACCATGCGAGAGCAGGCTCCTGCACTGCAGCGAAGCCGCACAAGGTCGTGAGCTGCGCGCCTGCTCGACGGAATCAACGCGCTCATGCGCCAGCGCCGCCGCATAGCGCTGGTCCGCAATTTGCATGCCCAGACGGCGCGATGCCGCGCAGACGTCTCCTTCGGCGTCGTCCTCATCGATTGCCTCACCAGCAAAGCGTGCCTCCGCCTCTGCCACGCCCGGCGCCGCACGCGCGACACCAGCCTCGTCACCGCCGGGTGCGCCGGCCACCGCGGCCCTGTGCCGCTTGCTGGACCTGCCCTCGGAGGGCGACCCGCTGTCACAGGTGCTGCTCCCTGCCGCTTCGTCCGCGGCCGCCCGCCGCTTGTCGGCCTGGCGGCGCGCCTCTGCGGCCGGAGCTGCCGTGGCAGGAGCGGCATGCTTAGGGTCGGCAGCACTGCCGCCAGCGCTGCCTGAGGCCCGCACAACAGCTTGTTTACAATTCAGGCTCACACTCTCAGGTGCACATTTGCACTGCAACACTGATAATGCACAATGCGTTGGGGTATGGCAGCACTCTGAGACTCCAAGAGCACAGCCTGGGACGGCAGCATGCTCCACCTGCACGCGGGTCATTGCCAGCAGCGCCGCCAGGCTCAGAAGCGCTTTCGAGAGTGCCGAGGGCGTGCGAGCCATCTGACATGCCCACATCATCCTCGCCTGCCGTGCAGTGCAGCAGCTGATCCGCCGCCGGGTCGCCACCGTCGCGCGCGCCGTTAGCCAGCAGCCACATGGACGCTGGCTCACGCTGGTCAGCAGAGCGCGCCGGCGCGGCGGTCGCATCACCTTCATCGCGCCCGCGCTGCACCACCAAAGTGACATTCTGAATGGCCTGGGCGGGTGCAGTCGCCCGTCCTGCTGCAGGCGCAGCTCCAGCAGCGGGTGCGGCTGCTGGGTGCGCAGCGATGCTGTGCCCAGTGGGCCCCGGCGTTGCTGCACCGGCCAGGCGTGCCCGCCGCTTGCGCGCCTTTCGCTGGCGTGCTGCCTCGAGGCTGGCCTTGCACGACCTGCCATAAAAGGGTGCACATTGGTCAGGAACTCCGCATGAATGCGCATGCGTAGTTGTGCATCTTGCATGCAGCAGGGCGCTCTGCTCAAGCTCACTGGAGCACGTTGCTGCGCGAAACGCACTAGCATAACTTTGCAGATTAATATCGATTTGTGGGCATGCACAGAAGTCCCAGTGCGCGGTGGGCGCGTGCCTGCGGCCGCCGCTGAAGGCCTCGAGCACATGAAACTTGCGGCAATATGGACACCAGCGCTGCGGCACGCCGCGGCGCAGCACCGCGGAGCACTTTATGTGCGCAGGGCACAGGCGAGAGTCCAGGTGGTATGCTTTGATGAGCGGCTCGGCGCAGCCCGCCACGCCGCACATACGAGGGCGGTCACGTAGGCGCTGGCCGCTCACTGCTCTGTCAAACCACTCCTCGAGCACGGGCTGCGCATTGCGACTGCGCGCCGCCATGCCACCTGCGTGCCAGCATGTAAGTGAAACAAAGTGCTGCTGGCTGCACAACCCTCAGAGTTTGTCAAAGCGCACAGCACAGGCCTGGCACGCTCAGGCATTGATAAACTTGGCTCAAATGTGCCGCCTGCAGGCCCTGAGGGCCTGTAGAACCGCACAGCAGCGAGATCGATTGGACTACCTGCATGCCGGTCGTAGCCAGGAGTGCCGTCAGACTCAGAGGCGCCGTCTGTGGTGCCACAGTCGTCTGAGCCGGACGTACTGGCCACATCACCAATCGCCATGCGGCAGTGCGAGCGTGCTGCTGCGGCGTCGCATGCGCGCTCAGCGGGCAAAGACGCAGGCGCCGCCTCGTGGCCAGAGACGACCAGCGCGGCGTCCGCGTCGCCGGCGGCGCCCCCGCATTGGACCTGAGACATGTCCAGGAAGACCTGAGCAGGTACACTCCAGTGCGCTGCAGCAGCGGCCGCGGCCACCGGGAGCGCAGTGCCCCTCGCCGCGCGGCCGAAGCTCACTTTGCGGCTTGAGACTCGCAGCCGCACTGGCGCGGCGCGCTCAACGCCTGCGGACCGCCTCGCGTTGCGTGCTGAGGCTGGCTGCACAGCTCCTGCCGCTGCAGGGTGCACCTCAATGAGGACCTCGCAAGATGCATCACATGAAGTCCATGCCTCTGGCAACAGAGTGCTAAGGCAGACTTTCTCAGGTGGTGAATAGGTGGGTCACTGCTGCGCCAGCTGCAAGCATGAGGCAGGCGCACACCTTCGGCTGCCAGAAAAGGCTCCAAGCGTTTAGAAGCAGTGGCAGCGCTTACACCAGCGCTGCCGCACGCCGCGGCGCAGCACTGCGAAGCACTTGTTGTGCGCGGTGCACAGGTGGGCCTGCAGGTGTCAGGATTTGACAAAGTGCGCTGTGCAGCCCACCACGCCACACGCGTGGGGTCGACTGCGTTCCTTGTGCCACCCCTCAAGCACGGGCACATCAGCGTGGCTGTGCGGCAATGTGCCAGACAAGCGCCAGCGCACAGGTGAGCTAAAGCGCGCCGCGTGCTCTACTGCCTTGGAGGTTGTCAGGCGCACGGCGAAGGCCGGCGTGGTGAAATTAGTGAGCCCAGCGCCGTTTATGCTGCCTGCGCCCTCAATGCCTCGCCACTTGAAAATAAAGAGGCATTGCTTTCAGCATGCCTCGGGCAATGCAAGGCTGCACTAAGCAGCTCAGGGCTGCGGATAGGCGCACCGGGTACAGGTTGTTGTTCCAAGTGAGGAGGTGCAAGTGCTGAGGGCGCTGGCGCTCCTGAGATGACAGCGACACATTCGGTGCAGGAGCATCATTCCTCGGCAAGCAGGACAGGTCCTGCTCGCTAGGCGGAGTTGTTGGCGGAGCGTACTTGCAGTTCTGCTCGCACCCAAGGTCTTCAGCATGGGAACTAGTATTGAGGCCTAGGTGTAACAGCACCATGTTTGAAAAAGCATAAAGTGCTTTAACAGATGTTAACACGATCTAAACAGACTCAATTGCAAGACAATCTTAACAGACTCAATTGTAAAGATTGGCTATTTTTCCAGCTTCAATAAGCCATCTGAGCAGCCTGAGTAGGGCCAGCCCAGGCTTGTTCCAGCTGCATGGCAGGGTATCAATTTTGCATGAGCCAGCTGTTCACAGACAGGGTGGCACGCACAAACAATGCATGTTCCTGGCAAAGCGTTCATGACGGCAATGCATCTCGTGGCAACCCAGCACAGCATAAATGACACACGGCTGGCAGTTGCCATGCACCTCTTACCCACCCTACCACATGGCCAAGCGCTTCACCATTGAGGCATACGCTCCGGCTGGTAAGAGCTGGCTCACACACGCTGATCTTTACTGATTTATACATGACTTTTGCTGGCACAAGACCCGCAGGTGACTGCATGGCCAAGTTATGCAACCCGTAACCCTACCCCACAAATGACCGCATGGCTGAGCCATGCAGCTGGCAGGCCAGAGCCGCCCGTCGCGCATGTGTCCGCTGCAGCTACGGCTCGCGAACGCGCGCAAGCTGTTCAGCCCCGCATGAGTGGCGCCCAGGCCGCTGCGCATGTGCTCCGCGGAGCCCGCCTGCATGAGCGCCGCCGGCGCCCGCCGCGCTTGCATCTGACCAGGGTGCCGGCGCGCCCCGCCGGCAGCGCAGGGGCAAGCCGCCAGCGCTCAATGTGAGGAGGCTTGGCGCGACAGCGGCACGCCGCGGCGCGCGCGCAAGCTGCAGCAAGCTTCAAGGCAGCCGCGTCCGTCCCTCCCTTGCCATCACAGTGCTTGCCTTCGCCTCGCACGGGGTCGCGGCCGCCGCCAGCCAGCTAGCCCCACATGCATCTAGATACCTCCTGCCGCCGCTGGCGCTGCCCCCGCTGACGGCCGCTCGGCCTTGCTGCCTGTGCGCGCTGCGCCAGGTGTGCCCCGAGCCTCCGCCCTCGGCCACATCGCGCCCGCACGCGCACAGCGCGGCGGCGGCGCAGGGGTCGCTGTACGCCCGGGACCGCCGGAAAAGGTGAATACAGGGCCTGCCTCCCGCGCGCGCGCGCCGCGCTGGCCGCATGCCGGCACCCCTGTGCGCCCAGCGTTGGCAAAGGGCGCGGCCGCCGCGCCGCTAACGCTGCGCCCGCAATCGGCGAGCCCCCACACCAGCGCCGTCCCTGGGCGTGCAGCGGAGCGCGCCGGCACGGCGGGCACTGCCCAGGGCTCCCGCTGCGCACCCAGCTGCGCCGCACCCGGTACCAGCATGGCTTCCCTCACGCGCGCGGGCTTACCAGCCTCAATGCGCGCAGCCGCAGCGGCGCGCGCCTGGGGATCCGGCTCAACGTGCAGCGCGTCCCCGGCCGTTGTGGCAGTCTCCAGGCCCTGGCGCAGGCACAGGCAGGAGTGCTGTACACCGGCGGAGCAGAACATGCAGGGTGTGCGCCCTGATATGATGCAGAGTACTCCGCTGTCACAGAGTATATCCATGAAACAATCATGTATACGGCGGGCTGTGCCCTTGTCAGCAGCCTGCAGCATGCACCGCCGCGCCGCGAAACCATGCCAGGACCCCCGGCGGGCGCAATTTTCAGCGGCTTGGTGATATGTCTGTCGCACTGTGTGTTATGAAAATATATAAAGAGGCATGCCAGGTAGGGATGCGTGCGGGCGAGCGCCCACCGGCCGGACGCCCAGCGCCAGGGCAGCGGGGCGCACGGCCGCCTCCCTCTCCTCGCGGCGCGCCTGGTCCAGCGCGGCCAGCTGCTGCTCAGCTGCCGCCTCCGCCTCGGCGCGCGCATCGGCGCGCGCTTGGTCCACCTAGGCGGAGGGTAGCGCTCGGTCAGGCACGCATACCACTTTTAATAGAGGCAAGCTTGCTTCCAGCTCAGATCCACAACCCCGTTGCCCATGCTACCAAAGGCAGAGCATGTGCAGCCGTCAGGTCCTCACCTGCTTAATGAGCTCCGCGCGCTCATGCGCCAGCGCCGCGGCCAAGCGCTGCTCGGCTGCCGCCTCTGCCTCAGCGCGCGCCTCGGCGCGCGCCCGGTGCACCTAGGCAGGACTGCCCGATCAGCAAGGCGCGGCACGCTGTGGGCCATGCTTGCCGTGTCAGCCAAGCTCACCACGACATGCCCCATGCTGCCCTCATGCATGGCAGTGTACAGGGGGCCTGTCTGTCAGTCTTGCGGCTGACCATGCGAGAGTCTCGCACAGTAATCGTGACAGAGCTGACTGCTGCACTGCAGCTGACCACCGCGCAAAGCCAGAAGCTGCGCGCCTGCTTGGCAAAGTCCGCGCGCTCATGCGCCAGCGCCGCCGCAAAGCGCGGGTCCGCGCTGCGCACGCCCAGATGGCGCAATGCCGCACGCGCATCTCCTCCGTCGTCGTCCTCGTAGGCCGCCGCACCAGCAAGGCGTGCCTCCACCTCAACCGCATCCAGCGCCGCACGCGCGACGCCAGCATCGTCACCGCGGGGTGTTCCAGCCGCTGCGGCCCTGTGCCGCTTGCCGGGCCTGCCCTCGGAGGGCGCTCCATTGTCATAGTCGTTGCTCCCTGCCGCGTTGCCTGCGGCCGCCCGCCGCTTGTCGGGCTTGCGGCGCGCCTCGGCGGCCGGAGCTGCCGTGGCAGGGGCGCCACGCGCAGGGTCGGCAGCACTGCCGCCAGCGCTACCTGAGGCCCGCCCAAACAGCCTGCTTAGAGTCAACCTTACACTCTCTTGCAGCAATGAGAAGACACCATGAGTTGGGGCTTGGCAGCGCTTCGAGACTCAAGTGCACTGCCAGGGACAGGCGGCGTGCCCCACCTGCATGCGGGGCGATGCCAGCACCGCCGCCAGGCTCGGAAGCGCTGTCGAACGTGCCGGGGGCGTGCGAGCCATCCGACATGTCCACATCATTGCTGGCAGCCGTGCCGTAACGCAAGCGGCCCGCCGCCGGGTTGCCGCCGTCGCGCCCGCGCTCGGCCAGCAACCACATGGACGCTGACTCAGGCTGTTCAGCTGAGCGCGCCGGCGCGGCGGCCGCGTCACCTTCGGCGCGCTCGCGCTGGAGCACCCGAGCGACGTCCTGGTTGCCCCGGGCGGGTGCAGTCGCCCGCGCTGCCGCGCGCGCAGTTCCAGCTGCGGGCGCGGCTGCTGGGTGCTGCGCAGCGCTGCTGTGCCTGGTGGGCCCCGGCGCGGCTGCACCGGCCAGGCGCGCCCGGTGCTTGCGCATATACGCTGCCGCTGCCTGGAGGCTGGGCATGCAGGACCTGCCGCGGTGTCCAGCACACATCGCTCAGGAATCCTGCGTGAACACGCATGCGCACGGTCCCTCTGACACGCAGCAGGGCGCTCTGCTCAGGCTCACTGGAGCACCTTGCTACATGGAGCGCACGACCAGGCGTTAGCATGGGAGAGTCAAACTGTGGGTGAGCACAGCGCTCCCAGCGCGAGGTAGGCAGGGGCGTACCTGCGGCCGCCGCTGAACGCCTCAAGCGAATGAAACTTGGAGCAGTTTGAACACCAGCGCTGCGGCACGCCGCTGCGCAGCACCACGGGGCACTTGATGTGCGCAGGGCACAGGCGGGCGCTCAGGTGGTGCGCTTTGACGAGCGGCTCGGCGCAGCCCGCCACGCCGCACATGCGAGGGCGGCTGCATGGGCGCTGGCCGCTCCCTGCTCCGTCGTGCCACTCCTCGAGCACGGGCAGCGCGTCGCGGCCGCGCGACGCCAGGCCACCTGCGTGCCAGCGTGCAAGTGAGGCAAAGCGCGCCGCTGGCTGCATGCCCCTCAGTGTATTTCAAAGCGCGCAGCACAGGCCCGGCGCGCTCAGGCAGCAGAGACTACAGCCCAGATTCGCCTCCTTCACCATCCATGGGCCAGCAGCATCGCACGGAGCGAAATTCCTTGCCCCACCTGCACGCGGGTCGGAGCCAGCAGCGCCGCCAGGCTCCGGAGCGCCGTCCGTTGTTCTCGGGGCATATGACGAGCCAGGAGCTGAGCTAGACGTGTCAGCCGCATCATCGGCCGCGCCGCGGCTGCGCGAGCGGCTCGCTGCTGCACTGCTGATGTTGCACGCGCGCTCAGCGGGCAACCGCACGGGCGCCCGCTGCTTGCGCCTGTAGCTCTTGCGCTCTGCCGCTTTCTTGAGGCTGGCCATGCAAGACCTGCCGCGGCGTCCGGTGCAAAGCGCTTAGTACAGGGCAGGCAGGGTTCCATGTCATGTGACAATGGCCTTTCACGCAGAACCGTTCCAATATCCTTCGTTGCGATTGCAGGGGCATCCAACCGAACATTGTTTTCACATCAGTAATGAGAAAGGACAATCCTCTCACTTCAGTGCACTAATCCCACTTGGCGTGTGCATGCGGGGAAACTCATGCCTCTTGAAAGCGGCACTGATTGAGCAATCCATAGCACCTTGCTGACAGAGCGCACGACTTGTTTCAACTAGTAGATGCATCATTCTTGGGGTGACCAGAGCGCTCCCAGCGCGAGGCGGGCGCGCACTTCAGGCTGCCGCTGAACGCCTCGAGCGCGTGATACATGTGGCAGTTGCCACACCAGCGCTGCGGCACGCCGCCGCGCAGCACTGCGCGGCACTGGTAGTGCGCAGCGCACAGGCAGGCCTCCAGGTGGCAGTATTTGACGAGCTGCGCAGTGCAGCCCTCCACGCCGCACACGTGAGGGCCAAATACTGAGCGCACTCCATCATGCAGCACGGGCAGGTCAGCAAGCTCGGGCGACGCCGTGCCGCCTGCGCGCCAGCGCGCTGGTGGGATCACGCACAGCACTGGCTTAGGCGGAGGTCATGAATGCGCACAGCAGCGCCCTGGCATGCTGGTTAAGCTGTGACCCAGCGCAAGGTTGCCGCCCGCGCTCTACTGCATACGCCCTAGGGGCTAGCAGCACTCTTTACGCACTGCAGGCAGCAGGCCTGATTGGCCACCTGCATGCAGGCCGGCGCCAGCAGTGCGGTCAGACTCGGACGCGCTGTCTTCGGAGCCAGAGGTGACTGAGCCAGATGTGTCAGTCGCATTATCGGCCGCCATGCGGCAGTGCGAGCGAGCCACCGCTGCGCCGCCGACATGGCGCACGCGCTCCGCGGGCGGCAACGCGGGCGCTGCCTCATGGTCGGAGAAGGTCAACGCGGCGTCCGCATCGCCGGCGGCGCGCCCGCGCCGGACCTGAGACACGTTCAGGGAGGCCTGAGCAGTTACACATAGAGTGCGCTGCAGCTGCGGGCGCAGCCGCTGGGTGCGCATCGCCAATGCGCATGGCCATGGCTGCCTGGGCCGCGCGCGCCTGACGCTCACGTGGCGCCTTGAGACTCGCGGCCGCACTGGCGCGGCGCGCTCGATGCTTGCGCTTCGACTCGCGGTGCAAGTGGAGGCCGGCTGCACAGCTCCTGCCGCAAGTGGGTGCGCCTCAACGAGGACCTCAAAAACTTCGCCATACGGAGTCATGTATCTGACAGCAGGGCGCTGAGGCCAGGCGCAGTGGAACACCCTGCTATAAGCACGTCTGGGATATTGCTCGGCAATTGAAGTTTGAGAGAGGCGGGTCAACCTTGCGGAAGCACCAGACAAGCACGCTGCAAGCGCGAGGCAGGCGCACACCTGCGGCTGCCAGAGAATGCTCCGAGCGCGTGGAAGCAGTGGCAGCGCTTGCACCAGCGCTGCCGCACGCCGCCGCGCAGCACTGCGGGGCACTTGATGTGCGCGGCGCACAGGCGGGCCTGTAAGTGTCTCTTTGTGACGAGCTGCGCGGCGCAGCCCTCCACGCCGCACGCGTGGGGTCGTTTGTGTGCTACGTGCCAGTCCTCAAGCACGGCCACGTCAGCGTGGCTGTGCGGCGCCATGCCATACGCGCGCCAGTGCACAGGTGACCGAAGCGCGCCGCGTGCTGCCTACGAGAGCGTCAGGCGCACGGCAGAGACCGGTGTGGTGTTGGCAGTGAGTCTAGCGTGGGTTGGGCCGCCTGCGCCCCCGACGCCACGCCACTCTTGAGAATGGAGAGGCATTGGTTTCAGCGTGAGCCGGGTAGTGCAAGGCTGCGCTGAGCAGATCAGGACTGCGAACAGGCACACCGGGTACAGGTTGTTGTTCCAAGGGAGGATGTGAAGCTGAGGGCGCTGGCCCTCCTGTGATGACAGTGCAATGTCTTGCGCAGGAGCACTATTCTTCAACAGATAGCACACACCCTGCTCGCTATGCGCAAACTGTCGGCGGAGCGTACTTATTGCAGTTATGCTCGTTTCACCTGAGTCCAGGACAAGGTCTTGAAAAATGCAACCTAGGTGTAACAGAACAGGCAGATGATGGTGGTGATGAGGTGAGGTTGACAGGCCAAGCGTCAAGCGAATCGGTTGCGGATTTGTGCAAATTTGTTTCAGCATCAACACCTTCCCGACGCCCCCATGAGAGGGCTACGCGCCTGAGGAGCTCCAGCTGGCCCAGAGCCCAGACTTGTTCCAGCTGCATGGCAGGGTGCAGTTGCAAGACTTTGCATGAGCCAGCTATTTACAGACACTGGCTCGCACCCACAAACAACACATGTATCTGATAAGCATTAAGTAAAGCATTGCACCTGGTGACAGCCCGGCACTTAACAAAGGACAAATGAAATGCAGTTTGCAGCTGCTGCTAGCACCTCTTACGCACCCAACCACATGGCCAGGCGCTCAAATACAGGGCTGAAGCGCTCTCGCTGGTTGGAGCTGGCTGATACAGGCTGGAACTTATTCACTGACACATGGATAAGTTCTACTGACACAAGAACTTCACGTATGCAAGCCCCACAGGTGACCGCATGGCTGAGCCATGCAGCTGGCCGGCCAGAGCCGCCCACCGTGCAGCTGCCCGCGGCCGCTCACACGTGCGCGCACGCGGCTGCAGCCATTGTAACGCATGGTGGCGCTCAGGTGACGGTCGAGATGACGGTCGAGCACGCCTGCGCGAGCGCCATCGGCGCCCGCTGCGCTTGCACCTTACAAGGTTGCGGGCGCGCCCCGCCAGCAGCGCAGAGGCAGACCGCTAGCGCTCAATGCAGCAAGCTGCAAGGCAGCCGCGTCCGTCCCTGCTTTGCCGACACACAGCTTGCTCAGACGCGCGCGCCGTAGGGGCCGCGGCCACCCACCCGGCCTTACGCGCATCAGAGAGCTGCCAAGGCTGGCGCTACCCCTGCCGCCGACCACTCGGCCTTGCCGCCTGTGCGTGCTGCGGCACGTTTGCCCTGAGCCTACACCCTCGGCCATATCGCGCTTGCACGGGCATAGAGCGGCGGCGGCGCAGGGGTCTTTGTGAGCCCGGGACCGCTGGATGAGGTGAATGCAGGGCCTGTCTCCCGCGCGCGCGCGCCACGCCGGCCGCATGCCGGCACACCTGTGCCAGGGGCGGCCGCCGCGCCGCTGACGCTGCGCCCGCGCTCGGCGGGCACTCACACGGGCGCCGCCGCATGGCGTCCAGCGGCGGAGCCGGCGCGGCGGGCGCTGCCCAGGCCTCCCGCTGCGCACCCGGCTGCGCCGTCCCCCATGCCAGCATAGCGTTGCTTTCGCACGGGGCTCAGTCGGCCTCAGTGCGCGCGGACGCGGCGGCGCGCGCCTGAGCCTCCGGCTCAGCGCGCGGCCGCGCGTCCCGCTCCTTGGTCGCAGCATCCATGCCCTGGCGCAGGCACATGCAGAGACTGCATTAAAAAGCAGCAACATGCAGTGTCCATGCCCTGGCATAATGCATGTCCTCAGCTGTGACAGGGCAGACCCGTGAACCAAGGATGTCTATGGCAAGCCATCCCTTGTCAGCAGCCCTGCGGCATTCGCCGCACACAGGCGCACTGTGTGCTGCGGAGGTGCACATAATCTGGCTAAACAAGGCATGGCGGCCAGCTGCGCCGCCAATTGCAAAGCGCGGCCCCTGTGCCAGGACAATATGCGGGTGTGCTCTGTGGCGGCTTTGGTGGCATGTCTGTCACACTGTGTGTCGTAAAGTGTACACAGAGAGGCGTGCCAGGGGGTGCGCGCACCCGCCCCGCGCCCAGCGCCAGGGCCATGCGCACGACAGCCTCCCGCTCCTCGCGGCGCGCCTGGTCCAGCGCGGCCAGCCGCAGCTCGGCTGCCGCCTCCGCCTCGTTGCGCGCCTCGACGCGCGCTTGCTGCACCTGGCCAGAGGGCAGCGCCCGATCAGCAGAGCATAAACACCGATATATAAAGACAAGCGCTTGCCTCCAGCTGAGCTTCATCACCCCATGACCCATGCTGCCACATGCAGAGCATATGCAGCCGTCTCGCTCACAATCAGCCGCACACATTTGCTGCAAAACCAGACTCAGGCGGTGCAGCCTATTGCTGCACATGCACAAAAAGCTCCTCGCCTGCTTGACCAGCTCCGCGCGCTCAAGCGCCAGCGCCGCGGCGATGCGCTGCTCGGCCGCTGCCTCCGCCACGCGCGCGTCGGCATGCGCTTGGTACACCTAGGCAGAGATACTCGATCAGCACAGTAGAGGTCATGTTGAGAAGACAGGCTTGCCTTCGCTCTGACAAAGCTCCGCTTCTACGCGGCCATGCCACGCCCGCATGGTGCATGCATCAGTGTCAACCATCAGCCGACGCGTCCACGCTGCGCAGAACCAAGCCAGAGCAGCGCTGCACTGCCGCACTGCCGCACTGATAGACTGAGCCGCACCTGCTTGTCGAGCTCTGCGCGCTCAAGCGCCAGCGCTCCGGCAAGTCGCTGCTCGGCTGCCGCCTCCGCCTCGGCGCGTGCTTGGTGCACCTGGGCAGAGGGTAGCAGTTTTGCCACCAAAGCATGGCACTATTATGACAATCAGCTTGCCATCACCCTATATGAGCTCCACCACCACACGCCCTATGCTGCAAGATGCGTGGCCTGTACGGCCGTTCCATGACGCCGCACACACTCTCCGCAAGACCAGGCTCTGGCGGTGCAGCCCACTGCTGCGCATGCACAGCAGGCTGCGCGCCTGCTTGTTGAGCTCTGCGCGCTCATGCGCCAGCGCCGCGGTGAAGTGCTGCTCGGCTGCCCCCATCTCAGCACGCGCCTCGGTGCGTGCGAGCAACACCTAGGCAGACTACCGCGGTCAGCAGAGCATGCGTACATGAGTAGGACAAACACACTTGCCTTCACGGCAGCCAATATACCTCACACATGCCCCCTGCTGGCAAATGCATCACATGTGCAGCCGAGTATTTCCAGTCCACCGTACTCATCTCTCCGGAAGTAGGCTGAGGCTGTGACTGGTCAAGTGCCGCACATGCACAGCAAGCTGCGCGCCTGCTTGTCAAGCTCTGCGCGCTCGAGCGCCAGCGCTGCAACAAATTGCTCCTCGGCTGCCGCTTCCTCCGCGCGCGCCTCGGCACGCGCTTGGTCCACCTGGGCACATCCGCGCAGTCAGCAAGGCGTCATGAGCAGGACGGCCGCTTCCAGACACTGCCGCTGTCAATCTTCAGTGCCATGCTGCCACTCGCATGGCATGTACAGCGGCTGCACTCGCACTTAGTTGCACAAACAGTGCAACAGTAAAAAGCAGAGTATGGCAGTGCTGCGGACATGCCTGTTGCCGCACATGCACAGCCAGCCGCGTGCCTGCTTGACAAGCTCCGCGCGCTCGAGCGCCAGCGCCGCGGTAATGCGCTGCTCAACCGCTGCCTCCGCCTCCGCGCGCGCCTCAGTGCGCGCTTGGTCCACCTAGGCTGACTTGCTTGATCAGCAGCACGTGGCACACAATGAGAAGACAAGCCTAACTTCACGAGACCAGCTGAGCTCCGCGTCTTTGTGCCCCATGCAGCCACACCCGCATGGCGTGTGCAGCCACCTCTCAACCATTGTCTGACGATTCACATTCTTCAAAACCAAGCCAGAGCACTGCCGCTTGCCGCACAAACAGACTGAGCTGCACCTGCTTGTCGAGCTCCGCGCGCTCGAGCGCCAGTGCCGCGGCCAAGCGCTGCTCGGCTGCTGCCTCCGCCTCAGCGCGCGCCTCGGCGCGTGCTTGGTGCACCTAGGCAGACTTGCTCGATCAGCAAGGCGCGGCACACTGTGGGGCACGCTTGCCGTGTCAGCCAAGCTCATCACGGCATGCCCCATGCAGACCATGTGCATGGCACTGAATAGCAGGCTCACTCTCTGTCGATGGCGCAGCAGACCGTGCGAGAGCAGGCTGCTGCACTGCAGCCGACCACCGCAAAGTCATGAGCTGCGCGCCTGCTCGGCGAAGCCTGCGCGCTCACGCGCCATCGCCGCGGCATAGCGCTGGTCCGCCTTGTACACGCCCAGACGGCGCGATGCCGCGCGCGCATGTCCTCCCTCGTTGTCTTCATCGGCCGCCTCACCAGCACAGCGTGCCTCCGCCTCGGCCGCGCCCAGCGCCGCACGCGCGACGCCAGCCTCGTCACTGCGGGGTGCCCCGGCCGCCGCGGTCCTTTGTCGCTTGCCGGGCCTGCCCTCAGAGGGCGCTCCTCTGTCACAGGCGTTGCTCCGTGCCGCATCCCCCGCGGCGGCCTGCTGCTCGTCGGCCTTGCGGCGCGCCTCGGCGCGCGGACCTGCCGTGGCAGGGGCGGCATGCTCAGGGTCGGCAGCCCTGCCGCCAGCGCTACCTGAGGCCCGTACAGCAGCTCAACTGGAACTAAAAATTCACACTCGCATTGCAACATTAATAAGACACAAAGTGTTGGGGGTTTACAGCGCTCTGAGGCTCCAGAGCACTGCTACGGACTGGTAGCATGCCCCACTTGCACGCAGGCTCTTGCCAGCAGCGCCGCCAGGCTCAGGAGTGCCGTTCGCAGTGCTGGGGTCGTATGGCGAGCCAGAAGCTTTGTCAGACGTGTCAGCTATATCATCGGCCGCCGTGCGGCTTCGCAAGCGGCTTGCTACTGTACTGCTGATGCGCGCGCGCTCAGCGGGCAACTGCACGGGCGCTGTTTTACGCTGCTCAGCAGAGTGCGCCGCCATGACAGCCGCTTCGCCGAATTCGCACGTGCGCTGGACACCGGAGTGCTGTCCTGGGTGACCTGGCTATGTGCACGTGTCTGCGTTGTCGCACCAATCACCGCGAGCGCTCGCCGGTTGCGCTTGTTGCGCTCGCTCTGTTCCTTGAGGCTAGCCACGCAGCACCTGCCGCGGGTCCGGGGCAAATAGCTCAGAACAGGGCAGGCAAGGTTGCAAATCATTTCAGCATGCCATTCTGAGGCAACCGTCGCAAACGTCCGGTCCTTGCACTTGCCGAGGCTTCAACACCAGTGATAGCACTCCAATGTTCAGAAAGTGCAGGCCTCTGACTTCAGCGCTCAACCCCCTCTAGCGTGTGCAAGCATCTTTTTTGCAACTCTGATTGAGCTATCTAGACCTCCTTGCTGTACATAGCGCACTGCACTGCGCTGCACTGCACTTCGCTGCACTGCACTGCACTGCGCTGCACTGCGCTGCACTGCCTGTCATCGAACAGGTGCAATCAGTCTTGGGGGTGACCAAAGCGCTCCCAGCGCAAGTCGGGCGCGCACCTCAGGCTGCCAGAGAATGCCTCGAGCGTGTGGCATGTGCGGCATTTCGCACAGCAGCGCTGCGGCACGCCGCCGCGCAGCACCGCGGGGCACTTGAAGTGCGCATTGCACAGGCGGGCCTGCAGTTGTCTCTTTGTGACAAGCCGCAAAGCGCAGCCCTCTACGCCGCACGCCTTGGGTCGCTTGTGTGGGTCGGCGCTTGCGTGCCACTCCTCAAGCACGGGCATGTCGGCGTGGCTGTGCAGCGCCATGCCGTCTGCCAGGTGAACCAAAGCGCGCCGCGGCCTATATTGGAGGTCGTTGAGCGCACGGCAAAGGCCAGCGTGGTTGTTACAACGAATGCAGCGCGGGATGGGCCGCCTGCGCCCTCGACGCCCTGCCACTCTTAATTATGAGGAGCCAGTGGTTTTCACACGTAGCGGGCAGGCAACGCAAGGCTGCGCTGAGCAGCCCAGGGCTGCGGACAGGCGCACCAGGTGCCAGTAGTTGTTCCAAAGGAGGAGGCGCAAGCGCTGAGGCGCTCTTGTGACGACCGCGCAGCTGTCTGGCGCAGGAGCACTGCGCCTTGGTGGAATAGCACGGGGTCCTGCTCGCCCGGCGCAACTGTGTAGCGGATTGTACTTGATGCGCATTTGCTCGCTACTTTGGTCGCAGGACCAGGTCCCAGTCTGAGCTAGGGTAACAATATTATTCAAGCAGAAAATGGCTGGGCTATCAACATTCACAGCTTGTTAATTGACTTCGCTTGCATAATACCCTGCTGACAGCCTCCATGTGAGGGCCAGCCCCTGGGCACCTGAGCAGTTGGAGTTGGCCCAGAGCCCAGACTTGGTGCAGCTGCACGGCAGGATGCGACTCTGCGTGAGCCATCTGTTTACAAACACACAATGCATGTTTACTGGCAGTAATTTACTGGTGAGAGTGAGTGGCGCATTGCACTTGGAGTCGGCCTAGCACCAAGTAAAGGACAAGTAACAAGCGGTGCCGCTCGCATTCCCGACTCGTCTCACCCTGGGCCCTGGCGAACAAAAGACATCATTCTCTGGCAGGTAGAGCTGATTGCGGCCCAAGTAAAGTCACTCACACAAGGCCGCATTCCACCCCAAAGTCTACCCACGCAGCTCTGGCAGGCAAAACTGATTGAGGCGGAAGTTGACCTCCTCACTCAACGGCGCATGTCACCCCAAAACGGACTCATGCAGCTGGCAGGCCAGAGCCGCAGAGCACAAAGATGCGCTCACAGGCGCATGCAAAATGCGGCAGGCCGCGCATGGCGCCGTCTGAGCCGCTGCAGGTGCGCCTTGTCGCGCGCGCAAGCGCAAACGCCGCCCGCGCCGTGATCACCGGTGTTGCATCCGGTCGTGCTGCCGGCGCGCTCGTCAGTCACGCAGGGCCAGGCCACATGCGCTGCCCTCCCTGGCCGCCACATGGGTGCTCTGCCCCGCGCGCGTGCATGACCGCCGCCGCCGCTGTACTGAAGTCTCCGGATCTAACCAGCTGCAGGGTGGGGTGCGCCTGCCGCCGGCCGCTCGGCCTTGCGGCCTGTGCGCGCTGTGGCATGTCCGCCGCGAGACACGACTCTGGGCCAAATCGCGTCCGCGCGCGCATAGAATGGCGGCCGCGCAGGGCTCGCTGTGCGCCCAGGAGTGCCCGAAGCGGGTGCGGCGGCCGCGGCGCTGACGCTGCGCCCGCGCGCGGCCGGCACCCGCGCGGGCGCCGCCCCATGGCGTCCAGCGGAGCGCGCCGGCGCGGCGGGCGCGGCCCAGGCCCCGCGCTGCGCGCCCGGCCGCGCCGGCCCCGTCACCCGCAGGGCGTCCCGCTCGCGCGCGGCCTTGTCGGCCTCTGCGCGCGCGGCCGCGGCGCCGCGCGCCTGCGCCTCCGGCTCAGCGCGCAGCCGCGCCTCCGCCGCCTTGGTCGCGGTCTCCGTACCCTGGCGCAGGCACAGGCAGGCAGCGCGTAGCCAAGCGTGCCGCCTGGAAATCGCAGCGCCCGGTGCGCGCGCTGACCACCGTCTCAAGCGCCTCTATCAGTCTGCAGCACGCACTGCCGCGCTGCAGCCCGTGCCGAGACCAGGCGGGCCTGCTTTGTGGCTGTTTGACGGCATGGCTCATCGTGTGGTGCACGGGCGAACATGCGGCATATGCCAGGGGGAGCAGGCGCGCTGGGCAAGCGCTCGCCTGCCGGGCGCCCAGCGCCGGGGCCGCGCGCACGGCGGCCTCCCGCTCCTCGTGGCGCGCCTGGTCCAGCGCGGCCAGCCGCTGCTCGGCTGCCGCCTCCGCCTCGGCGCGCGACTCGGCGCGCCCCTCGGCGCGCGCCTCCCGCACCTGGGCAGCGGCTCCCTGATCATGAAGGCGTGGCCCATGTTGAGACGACAATCTTGCCATCGCTATATGTCACATGTCCCCATGCTGCCACGCACGCATCGCATGCACATCCGTCTCACTCGCATTCAGTCGCATACACGTTCTCCGGAAAGCGGGCTCAGGCGGTGCAGCCCAGCGCCTTGCGTGCACGACAGGCTGCGCGCCTGCTTGACAAGCTCCACACGCTGCTGCTCCAGCGCCGCGGCGGAGCGCTGCTCGGCCGCCGCCTCCGCCTCGGCGCGCGCCTCGGCGCGCGCTTGGTGCACCTAAGCAGCGTTGCGCTCTCCTGTCATCAGGAGGGCATGGCGAGTCATTGTAGGGAAATACGTCGACGCCACTAGCCCGTGCCCCATGCTGCCACACGCAGAGCATGCTCAGCTGTCCCGTCCACAGCCTGTCGCACACGATGCCTGCAGAGTCAGGCGAAGGCAGTGCAGTCAGCTGCCGCACGGGCGCAAGAAGCCGCGCACGTGCTTTGCAAGCTCGGCGCTGACACGTGGCAGCGCCGCCTCAAAGCGCTGCTCGGCTGCTGCCTCCGCCTCAGCGCGCGCCTCTGTGCGTGCTTGGTGCACCTAGGCACACCCGCTCTATCAGCACACCATGCGTCGGACAAGTGCTTGCGTCCACTCCGCTGAGTCCTACCACCACACGCCCCATGCTGCTACATGCACAACATACTCAGCAGTCTTGTTTGTCGCTAACTTAGCTCTGCAAAAGCAGGCTCGGTGCCGCACGTGCATGACAGGCTGCGCGCCTGCTTGACACACTACGCGCGCCCATGCGCCACCGCCGCGGCAATGCGCTGCTCGGCTGCCGCCTCCGCCTCGGCGCGCGCCTCAGCGCGCGCTTGTGAGATCTAGGCACACAACCGCAGTCAGCAGAGCATGGTGCATCTGCCAGAGACGAGCTTGCGTTCACTCTTGCTGGGCGCTTCACCACCACACGCCGCAGCTTCCGAATGCGTAGCATGTGCAGCCGCCTCATTGGCATTCCGTGCCACACACTCCTTGGAAGGCTCAGGCAGTGCAAGCAAGCGCCTCGCGTGCACAACAAGCAGCGCACCTGCTGAGCAGAGTCCGCGCGGGCGTGCCGCAGTGGTGCAGCGCACTTTTATGTTCTGTCTGTCACTTGCACGACCGCGCAACAGCAGGCTAGCGCAGCGCAGCGGGCTCCTGCAAACATAAAATGAGCTGCGCGCCTGCTTGTCGCGCTCCGCGCGCTCGTGCGCCAGCGCTGCAGTGCCGCGCTCCGCGGCTGCGGCCTCCGCCTCAGCGCGCCCCTCAACGCGCGCTTGGTGCACCTGAGCAGGACTGCAAAGTCAGGAAAGCATGGCGCATCTTGGCAGTGCAAGCTTGCACTGTTCCAGCTGAGCTCCACCGCCCTGTGCCCCAGGCGGGCACGTGCGCAGCATGTCCGGCAGTCCCATCCATGGTATGGCGCATGCGTTCCCTGCAAACCTGGTGTTACAGCGCAGGCCCCTGCCGCATGAGCGTAACAGGCCTTCTGCCTGCTCTTGTAACCCAGCGCGCTGTTGCGCCAGCGCCGCGGCAAGGCGCTCCTCGGCCGCTGCCTCCGCCTCAGCGCGCGCCTCAGCGCGTGCCTGGTGCACCTGGGCACACTTGCTCAATCAGCATCACACTGTAGGGCATGCTTGCCTTGCCTTGTCAAGCTTACCATGACCTGCCTCATGCGCGGCATGCACAGCACCCTCACTCTCACCGCATCTCTGCGCGCAATCCGCCCTGCACAAGGCCTTGGGGTGCAGCCAACTGCCGCCAAGAAATGAACAGCGCACCTGCTTGGCGTAGCCCGCGCTCAGATATGCGAGCGCCGCTGCCCACCGCGGATCACCCTTGCGCACACCCATGCCCCGCAAGGCTGCGCCCGCTTCGCCTGCGAGTGCCCCGCCGGCGCCGCAGCGTGCCTCCGCCTCAGCCGCGCCCAGCGCCGCATGCGCCGTGACGGCCTCGTCGCCGCTGGGTGCCCCGGCCGCCGCGGCCCTGTGCCGCTTGCCGGGCGAGGCCACAGAGGGCGCTCCTCGGCCATCGGCGTCGCCGTCTGCAGCGGCGGCCTCCGAGGTCCGGCCTTCCGACCGCAGCTGGTCGGGCTTGTGGGGCGCCTCGGCGCCTGGAGCTGCCATGGCAGGCATGGCGCGCTCAGGGTCGGCAGCGCCGCCGCTGCCGTGGCTGCCTGAGACCCACACACCAGCTTGTTTGCAGCTCTGCATGCTTGCATCCATGCCTTGCGGAGGCACAGTAGGTCGAGGTTCGGCAGCACATGGAGACTCAACAGCCCTGCCGGGCGCAGTGTCTGCATGCCTCACCTGCGCGCAGGCCGCCGCCGGCCGCGCCGGCAGACTCGCCGCTGCCGACAGCGCCGCGGGCGTGCGAGCCGTAAGACACGTCCGCAGCCGCTGTGCGGGGGCGCGAGCCGCGGGCGTGCGAGCCGTGAGACACGTCTGCAGCCGCTGTGCGGGGGCGCGAGCCGCTTGCGGCCGCATCGTCGACGTGGCGCCCGCGCGCAGCGGGCGGCCCCGTGGACGCTGCCTCGCCATCCCCAGCAGAGCGGGCCGGCGCGGTGGCCGCGCCGCCTCCGGCGCGCCCGCGCTGGAGTGTGCGAGTGGCGCCCTGGGTGGCCTGTGCGAGGAGGCTCGTCCGCGCCGCCGCGGGCGCGGCTCCAGCTGCGGGCGCGGCGGCCGGGCGCGCATGGGCGCTCCTGCGCTCGGTGGGCCGCGCCGCGGCGGCACTCACCTCGCGCGCCCGGCGCTTGAGCGCGGTGCACTCACGTACTGCCTTGAGGCTGGTCACGCAGCACCTGCCACGGAGCAGGCACGTCGCCCATGGATCATGCGCGAGCGGGCGTGCACACTCAAGCATCTCGCATGCAAGAGGTTGCGTTGCGTAGAGTGCAACGTGACACCATTCCACATGGCACTCTGACTTGCTTGCTGGGTAATGTGAGTCGGGATTTTGGGGTGGAACAGAGCGCGCTGCAAGCGCGAGGCAGGCGCGTACCTTTGGCTGCCGCTGTACGCCTCGAGCATGTGGAAGACCTGGCAGTTCCCGCACCAGCGCTGCGGCACGCCGCGGTGCAGCACTGCGGGGCACGTCATGTGCGCAGCGCACAGGCGGGCCTTCAGGTGGTAAGATTTGACAAGCGGCTCGGCGCAGCCCGCCACGCCGCACATGCGCGGGCGGTTGAGTGGCCGCTGGCCGCTCACTGCTCCGTAGTACCACTCCTCAAGCACGGGCAGCGCATTGTGGCTGCGCGACGCCATGCCGCCTGCGTGCCAGCGTGCAAGTGAGACAAAGCGCCTGCTGCATGCCCCTCGGTGATTGTCAAGGCGCGCAGCAGAGGCCCGGCGCGCTCAGGCAGCAAAGACTAGAGCCTGACATCGCCGCCCATCATGCCCTTGTGGCCAGCAGCACTCTGAGGCTTGGCAGCGCTGCAAGTGGCAGGCGTGCATGGCCCACCTGCATGTGGGCCGACGCCAGCAGTGGCGGCGGACTGGGCGGCGCTGCCGAGCTGCCCGCTGCCAGCGCCGCGGGCGCCTGAGCCGGGTGTGCCAGCCCCATCATCGGCCGCCGCGCGGCAGTGCGAGCGTGCCGGTGCTGCGCCGCCGACGCCGCGCGCGCGCTCAGCGGGCGTCGGCGCGGGCGCTGCCTCATGCGTAGAGCGGGCCAGCGCGGCGGCCGCGCAGCCGTCGGCGCGCCCGCGCTGGACCTGAGGCATCTCCAGGGGGGCCTGAGCAAGCGCACTGGAGTGCGCCGCCGCGGGCGCTGGTCCAGCTGTGGACGCGACTGCTGGGCGCGCGTCCCCCTCGCGCGCGGCTGCGGCTGCCCCGGTGGTTCGCGCGCGCGCATCCGTCTGGGCTAGACAGGCCCTGCCACGAGGTGCACGCAAGTCGCTCAGGATCCCGTGCGATCATGGGGTTGCGCCTCCAGCGCAGTCGGCAGTCTACAGACCAGCGGCTGAGCATGCTCAGTAGGCGACCTTGCCACTCCGCTCCACCCAGGTGTGTCCATGAAGAGGGAGGTGCTTGCAACTGCGTTGCAGCGCGCCGGGCAAGCGCGGGGCAGGCGCGCACCGACCGCCAGTGAGTATAGCGTCAAGTTGAGCTCTTGAGACTGAGCGCGCTTGAGACTGTTGCATAGCGCACGCCGGCGCTGCGGCACGCCGCCACGCAGCACGGCGGAGCACGCGCAGTGCGCAGGGCACAGGCGCTACTTCAGGTGGTCTCTCTTGCCGAGGTGCGTGGCGCAGCCCTCCGCGCTGCACCAAGGGCGCGGATGCGTCCAATCAATAAGTCCTGAAGCACAGGTGTGTCACCGCGGCTTCGCCACGCCGCGCCATCTGCGCCGCCAGCGTGCGCATGAGACCAGGCGCGCCTGTTGTTGGACTCCACTACAGTTGTTAGGCGCAGAACAGAGGACTGGCGTGCTGTGTCACAGTGAGTGCAACGTAGTCCTTGCAGCCAGCGCCCTCCTCAGCGCATTGACAGTGAGCTCTACAGGAGCTGTTGCTTCGGCATGTAAGCTGAGCAGAGCACAACAGGCCAAGACAGCGCACCAGGTGCAGGCGGACATGGCGGATGAGGCCGCGCAAGCGCCAAGAGTGCTGGCAATCAAGTAATCCTGGCGAGCTGTGTTCTCAGCGCGCTGCTTTTCGAGGCCCAGAGCACAGAATTTGCGCGCCCGCCCCGAGCTCCCGCCCAGGGTGCTCTGCACGCTTGTGCCGCACTCGCAAGGCCTGGCGCACTCTGCTGTGTGCCTAGTAGGGTTCTTGGACGATGTTGCCAGTGAACGCTCGAGCCCTACTCTACAACGCACCTTGACACTGCCTTTAGCAGCCGTCTAGGCCTTCTGGAGGCTATGCTGCCCGCCCTGCAACTTTGCGCTACGGCGTGTAGCGCAGTGGACTTCGTGCAGGTGAAGAGTAATTACCTGCTTACACAAAGCAGGAGCGGTCAGTGTGCCTGACTGCCACGTTGGTACGCAGGGACTGAGTGGAGCTCACGTGCACGTGAGGGCACCGCACCGTACCTTCAACCGCATTGACGCGCAGCTTGAGCTGCGTCTGCGGCTTCATTGTGCATCACCCTCCCTAATATCCTGCTCTAGCTAGCGCATGCCAATGATGAGGGTGCTGCTTGCCTCACTGCATGGGATTGCCTGCGTGCTGGAGAAGTTGCACCACCCGACACAAAAGTCAGTGCAGTCAAGTGGTGCCTGCTGTGTGGTGAGCATGGCACGCCCCTTGTGCGTCACCCTGGGTGGTGCTGGTCGCGTCCTCCCCAGAGCGCATGGGCCGCCGGCTGCACTGCTCGGATGGGCTGGTGCCATGAGGCTGCGGCGTGCAGGAGGGCTTGTACTCAGGGGCTGAGCTGGGCGCAGGGCGGTGCCAGGACAGTCACTGCACATTACAACAGCAAGTCAAGTACGTGTGCACAGCAATTAGGTCCTCCTGATCGCACAAGGGATCTTGTCTGTGGAGATCACAAGTTGCTGAAACTGCATGTGGCGCAGCAGCTACGTCGGGGTTCAGTGGCAGCCCCATGGTGAACACCTGCAACACCTGGAACAAGCAACACCAAGACCTAAATCTGCAACGCCAACCCATTCAAACAACGCTATGCTAGCCTTGCACATGAGAGCATGCTCTCATGCATATGGGCCTTTGCCCAGATGCCCGGAGGCAAACCACATTAGAATTCATAAGGAATGAGTCAATTCCCTACTAATCGAGGGAAATGCATTATAAGCAGTGCTGGCTGGAAGTTTCAGCCAGCAGTGCCTGTAACTCATTTCCCTCACTCGCACAGCATGCTGCCCCACACACTGCTTTGGCCACACGCCCTAGCAGGCCCCCAGGGCCGCGCCCGCCAGCCCCTCCCCGGCCGCGTCCGCCTGTGCGACCGCGGCCACCTCC
>JAABUY010002088.1_pt1 | contig 24673 bp, 31 predicted proteins | sample 5560271 | NCBI WGS metagenome assembly JAABUY01 (sample SAMN10711886, study PRJNA513374) | rock metagenome | isolation source: Antarctica rocks | place: Antarctica: Victoria Land, University Valley | reverse complement strand
GCGCGCGTCGCGTTGAGCAGCTTCTGCCACACGACCTGCGGCGGCGCAGAGTAGAACCAAACCTCGTCGTCCCTCACGTGTGCTAGGAACCTCCTTGGCCCGCACGCAGAGGCCACGAGCGAGAACTATGCTATATCAAGCTGCTGCGCATGTTGTGCGTCGAAGAGCAGTGAGCGAAACACTGCGGGTGCAGCTCACCATCAAGGCCTTCTCCTGCTCAGTGCCTTCAGTCACCTCCGGCAGCTCCAGGTCCTGCGGGCGAGATAGCACAAGGCCCGGGCTCAGCCAGCTGTACCATGTATTGGCAGCTTTATGCCAGCAGTCAGCTGAGCAGCAAGATGCACAACAGGAATTTGGGGCTGACTGGGAAGAGCTTGGGCGGTGCGTCAACGTCCAGCGACACGCGCTTGCCGGTCTCCTCGTCTGTGAAGGGGAGGATGGCTGGGCCGCGGCCGCGGCCTCGGCCGCGGCCGGCCATTGTTGCTTGTTGCTTGTGAGGGCGCTCTGAGTAAAGCCTTGGCAATACTCCAGTTATTGAATGTGCTTGCTAGCCGTAGTGAGACTTGCGTCCGACGCACGCGGTGGGAATGCAATGCATGCACACCAGGCCACTGTACCAGATGTTGATGGACTACTTGTCTGCTTCTCGAGCAGTCACTTTTCGACGTAGATTGCGCGGTCCAGCCCTCTTGCTCCCATTTTACTAGGCCCTTGGCTGCACGTGCAAGGTTTAAACGGTGCCAAGCAGCTTTCCAGATAGACTTATTTCGCCCGTGCCCTGGACACGATGCTTAAAGCGCAGCGTATGGTGCCTGGCGCTGCCACCTGCCCTGAACTTGGCTTGGCGAGGCCCTGCCGCACGAACAGAGTGATTTCATACAGGCTCGCAAAGAAAGCGGGGCGGCGGCGGGTGCAACGTGCTTGTCTCAGCGCATCGGCATCGCCATCAGCGCCGTCTATGTATGAGCCCCTCGCCGCAAGAGATTGCTGTCTTACACGATGCAACCTTCGCAGTGCTTGTGTAGTGCACAAGGTACTTGGCCCTGCCACTGTGCCATAAGGAAGCGAGTCTTGCTGCCGAAGAGCGGGGGCTGTGCAACAGGGCGAGCCATCACGTGCTGGAGTCGCGACACATGCTGCCAGACGGGGCGCGGCTGGAGCTGCTGGAGCTTCCCGCCTGCACAGTGCGGCGCCCCTCCCCCCACGCTCGCTGCTCTCTCAGCACCCACGCTTGGTCGCGGCAGTGGCTCTTGCGTCACATGCTCGACGCAGCACTGCAATCTTATGTCTAGTGTTTGCTAGTACACTGCTCCTGGTACTAGCTGGGGCAACTGTGTCCTTGCGCTTGAAGTGCGAAAACATATCTGACTCACGTGTGTTCCAATTCTCGTGCCTGCCGGCCTGCAGGGCCAGGGGACGCAGCGGCCGCCACTGCTGTTTGTGCATGGCTCGTTCCACGCGGCCTGGTGCTGGCGCGAGCACTTCATGCCGCACTTTGCCGCAGCCGGGTGGGACACGTTGGCGGTCAGCCTGCGCGGGCAGGTGAGCAAGCAGCAGCTGTGCTCCAATGCATGGCCCTGCACAAAGAGCAGCTTATCTCTACGTATGTGGGAGTCTGAACTTGCTTGCCTGCCTCACCCCTGCGTCTACATGTGTGTTGCCAGACGATGCACCTGTGCTTGGTCGGCACCCTAGCCGGGCAATAGTATACCAATTGCATGCTGTACCCATGGGTCAGGCAACCGCCATCCTGTCTGTGGCCAGTATTCATGGCCATGCACCTAGGCCCGCATTTGGCAGCTTTCTACATGCCTGTCCCTGCAACGAAAAAAGTGTCCATATGCAGGGCAGTGCCCACCAGTGCGGCAGCTCTGCCAGCCAGGTAGCACTGCATGCATGCTGACTCACACAGTCACGCCGGATCCCGCGGAGACCGCCGCACGCCCCGCGCCGTGCCGGCGCCCCACGACCGTCCTTCCCGCGCAGGGCGCCAGCGACCGGCCGCAGGGCGCCAAGGCGGGTGGCACGCTGGCGAGCCACGCGGCCGACCTGGGCGCGCTCGTGCGCAGCCTGCCGCGGCCGCCCGTGCTCGCGGGGCACTCGTTCGGCGGCCTGGTCGTGCAGCGGTGCGCGCGCGCGCGCGCGCGCTGCAGCGCCTGCCCTGCTGCGCAGCGCATGCGTCTGCTGTTACGAGCGTGTCCTTGCCGGCCGCAGCCGCCGCGCCGCGCTTCTGGCCGCACTGTTGGGCGGCCGGGCGTGCAGCAGTGTGACGCCCGCACGCTCGAAGCGACCCAGCTGCAGGGTTTTTACTCGATGCAGCTTCAATTTGCCTGCGTGTGCTGCCCGCACGTCCAGGCCACGTCCCAGGTCCGCGCACGCTCGCTCCAGCCACAAGCACCCAGCCTATCCCGCAGCACCATGCTGCTGCCAGGTGCCTTGGGTCTAGGGTGACGCTGTGGCAGCCCGGAGCCGGAGGAGCCTTGGTACCCACATGTTGCATCCAAGCTAAAGCTGAGACGGTACCCTCGACAGCCAGTGCGGGGTTGAGGGCGGGGCTGCCAGCCTGGCGCCATGCGCGCAGGTACCTGGCAAGCGGCGCCGCGCTGCCTGCGCTCTCGGGCGCGGCGCTGCTGTGCTCCGCGCCGCCCGGGGGCAACTCTGCGCTCGTTGGCCGCCTCATGCGCAAAGCGCCGCTGCTGGCCGCGCGGCTCACCTGGTGCGGCTCGGCCCGCAGCTGCTGCGCTGCTGTACGTGACATGGTGGCGCATGGATGGGCAGCTCAGTGTCCGCCACAGGAGCGCCACAGGAGCACGGGCATCAGGAGCTGCACATGCACCTCCGCAATGGCACTCCAAAATGTTCTTTGAATTCTGTGTGAAGCAGTCCGGAGCGCAGGGCGTCAGTCAGGACCCCTGCAGCACGTCTTATGTGTCTTATAGGCGGTGGAAGCTCCAGTGGCCTGGAAAGCAGGGGCATGGTGACAAAGGCCTACCTGCGCGACGCGCGCGCGTGCCGCGAGATGTACTTTAGCGCGGGCATGGACGCTCGCGAGGTGGCCCGCCTGCAGCGCCTGCTCGCGCAGCACGCCTCGCCGCTGCCCGTGATCGATGTGCGCCCTGCTCGCGCGCGCCTCGCTCCTGCCTGCCTTCGAGGCTGGGCGGCGTGCCCGCTTGTAGCGCTGGAGCCTGCCTTGTTGTGAGCGCTCATCCCAGACAATGAGGGTTTGCATACACCCACGGGCCCTGGACATCGTCACTCGACAAGGCGGGTCTGTGCCTTATTACAGGCATACTCATAGGAGCTTGGGAGCGCCCAAGTAGAAGCTAAGCTTGTTTGCCCCAAATTTGCCCCAAAATTGAGTGTACTACTGAGTGCATTCCGCAGCAGGCTGATGTGGCTTCTGCACTGGCGCAGGTCAGTGCGGTGCGAGCAGAGACGCCCGTCCCGCCGCCTCCGCCTGGGCACCCGCCCGTGTTGGTGCTGGCAGGCGCGCGCCTGCCATGCCGCCTCCCCGGGACACGCAGCCAAGCCTCGTGTCCCAAGTACAAGCAGCCCGGGTGCTCCCTGAGCAGACACGCGGCTACAGGAAGGTCCTGCTGCATGCTGTACACGTGAACACAGCAGTTCTGCAGGCATGTCATGCCTTCCCCATTCAGGCCGCTGGCTCTGGCAGCTGCGGCGCCCCGCCACCTTCATAGGTGACACCGCCTGCCCACAGGCTCTAGCGACATCATCACAGACGTGCCGGCCGCGGAGGAGACTGGCGCCCAGTACGGCGTGCAGCCTGTAGTCGTGCCCGACCTGGCCCATGACTGCATGCTGGTGCGCCGTCGTCCGGCTGCTTCGACAGCATTGCATGTTTTCTGCCCGCTCTCTGACTTTCAGTCAGTGTGCACTGCTTCATTGTTTGGTGCGGATAGCTGGAAACCGCCTGCCGATGGTCCCAAAGACGCCCCTGCATTTGCACATGTATGTGTGACGAGATAGCATGCACACGCCGCACCGACAGGACGTCCGCTGGCGAGATGCGGCCGACGCCTTGGAGTCCTGGCTTGCAGATACGTTTGCCTGAGTCTATTTTGGCAGCTTGTACTCACTCTATGTCTGCCGTACTGTTTGATGATTTTGCAGTAGTGTTGGTGAATGTGTTGCATGTGGCCATATGTGACATATGCACAGGACGTGACACTGTTGCCAGTGCTCGCCTGCACAGCGACGAGCTTGGCTTGTCTCGCACGCTTTGCACCAGCGCGCGACCTCAGGCCCCAAACGCCGCCCGGCTTGTGTTGCGGCCCCCAGGGAACCAGTTGGGGTCCAGCCCTGCTGACACGCCGCTCGGATCCGCCAGCACCACCGTCCGCATCTCGCAGTTCTCGTACCTGGCGCCACAGGCGACTGTTGGGCACAGAGCTGCACTTCGTCTGCCAAGCAATACACCGCAGCGGTCGCCATGGGAACTCTCCTGCAAGCAGCCACAGCGGGCACCGCAAACAGGGGAGGAAACACTTGTTGACACCCAGGGTCTGACACAAGCATCACCGCACTAACGCATCTTGCACTCAGCTTGCCAGCGGCCACGGTCGGCCAGCGCCTGCGCCAGCGCATGCAGTGCAGCGTGCAAGGCAGCGCTTACATGGCGCATCAAGTCGCACACATGTTCAACCGCACGGCGCACCACCGGTGCAGCTCGGCCTTGACGCGCGCGTCGCACTGGCCGCCCACCGTCGACAGCATGTAGAACAGGAAGCTGGAGTGCGTCACGACTGCCAGCCGCGGCTCCGGGCGCGCCTGCCGCCCGCCCGGCCGAGCGGGCGCCCCCTGTGGCCTTGCGGCTGACCACCTCTAACATGCACGCCACTTGCATTTCATGAGCCTACAGGCAGCATCCCTGCAGGACTCGGCTACAGCTCTGAGAGCAGGCCCTTTCCGGGGATCCAGGGTTTTAATGCCACTGTGGCCTTGCCTCTAACTGCTCACACTCATAGCCCAGGGAGCTCGCTTTCATGGAGGCGTCTCATGGTCCTGCGCACTACACACTGACAAAGGTGTGGGGACTGCGGGGCTGTGCGCGCCAGCAGCCAGCGCAGGAAGGCTGCGCCGCGCGCGCGAATCTCCGCATGCCCCTCGCGCGTGTCGGGCGTCCACAGCTCATCGTCCTCCGTCCTAACCTGCACGCAAAAGCTGCTCAGACATGGCATACTGTTCTGCCATGCATGCACCATTGATGGGCAGCCGACACCATATGCCGTACAGCCCGGAACAGCCACCCCAAACAAGTCATGAAGCCGGTAAACGTAGTTCAACTGCGGCGTGGCTCGGGCTGCCGCAGCCGCGCGCGCACCAGCGAGAAGTCAACGGCCGGGAAGGCCGCCTTATACTGGCTGAGCGCGCGACGCTGGTCGCACGGGTGGCGGCCCAAGTGCTCCCGGCACTCCTCCCATGCGACGAACGGCGGGCAGCCCGCGGACGCCACGGCCGCATGCGCTGCCTGCCTGCCCTGCAGGCGCCAGACGAGTCAGGGTGAAGCAGGCTGCGCAGGCGGTCGGAGAGCTTGTGTTTTGTGAAGCGGACAAGCAGCTCTGCAGTTCAGTCAAACAAACAATAGCCGTTGGCGTACGCAAGGACAGACTTGACGCACTTGTTTTGTCAGAACAAGCAGCAGCTTATGATTACGCCGCAGCTCTGTCAGGCGCCAGGGGCAGGCAAGGGAGGCAGCAGGGAGGCCCGACGCACAGGCTCACTTTCTAGTCGGGTCATGAGCGGCGTGCCACCGGCGTTGGGGCGCCACTCGGCGCCGCCAAACACACCCACTGCAGTCTCAAGCGCGCGCGTGAGCGGCGACACGATGACGACATCCACGCCCACCGGCTCTGGTAGTGCTTTTATGTGCGCGCGCAGCGCATGCGCTTGCCGCCAGCCCTCCTCAGTCAGGTGCGCGTCAAAGTAGTCCGTGCTCAGGTAGTTCGCCTCGTCGAGGCGCCCGGCGACTGCGCACGGGGCGGCATCTTGCATCATACCCCAGGTTGCGGCGCGCCACGGTTGCGCCTGTCCGGTTCTAGGCGGCACAGAGGCGCACCGTTGTGATAGCCCTCGCCGTGGCGCACAAAGTGGACCACCTTGGTGTGCCGCCATGGGAACGCGTGCACGGCCGGCACAGCCTGGGGGTGATAGCTCTCGCCGTCCTCCTCCGCAGCGACCGGGTCGGCAGCGCGCTGGAGTGCGTCGCCTGCGATCGTCATCAGAGAGCCACAGGTAGAAGCAGAGAGCACTCGGCCACAGCCACTAGCAAGTCTCATGGCGCCCTTAAGCAGGGCCTTGGGGCACATCAACCCACCCCCATGCACGATTGAGCTCAGGCTCGAGCCTCCATCGACCAGCGCTGGTTGCCAGAGCTAGCTCTGGCACCAAAGCTAGGCAAGAGTCTTCAATCAGGACGCAGCGTGGACACAAAGTCAAGCTTTTGCACTCGCACGCTTGCCCGGCCTTGACACAATGCGTCACTAGCCTTGCTGCTCCTGTATTACTGCCTAGCGCGGTGCCTTTGCTTCTCCGGCGCATCTCCCAGCATGGCAGCCCAGCCGGACTGGGATCAGCTGCTGCAGCAGAGCGAGGACCTGGCAGCGCGGGTGCGCAGCCCGATGTGTGCGACGCGAACGTTTTAGCCATGTGCAGCAGGCCCAGCTACATACCTGAGGTCCACTTCTATACGTTCCCCTTGGTGGGAGCTGGCGCCCTTGGTTGCAGAGCACTGCCGTGCGCGGGAGGAAGAGAGCTCCTCGCACTGGCAGTGTGCAGGAATTCCGTGCTGCGGCATGCGCTGGGCGTGCTGCATTGCCGTGCACGCTCAGCTGTACTACACACACTGCGTAGCAGTATGGCGCTACATCCCCACTGGCACGCTGCATTGCCAAGCCTCCACAGAACGTTGCTTGCAGTGAAGGCTCGCTTGGCGGCGGCGCAGGACACACAGGGCTTCCCGCGCGTGGAGCGCGACCTGCTGCAGGTGGAGCAGTACTCGCAGGAGCTCAAGGCGAAGGCCGCGCGGATCGACCCGTCCGGCGACGCGCTCGCGGCCACGCGGCTGCTCGCCCAAGAGGGCCTCAACACGCGCAAGCGCGGCCCGCCCGCACGCGCAGAGAGTAGGCCATGTGATGCACACCATGCGACGTGAACGCAGCACTGTGGCCGCATGCCAGCGCCCGCCAGCGGCCGCTTGCGGCGCCGGGTGCGCAGCAAGGTGCCGCATGAATTGCGCAGCAATGCCTGCCGTGCAGCAGGTACGATCAGGGGGGAGGGGGCGGCGCTGAGCAGGGCAGCAGCCGCGCGGCAGGCTGTCCCGCGCGCTGCAGACCTGTGAGCCGCGCATACGGGGGGTGGGGCGGGGCTGAGCGGGGCGGCGGCCGCGCGGCAGGCTGTCGCGCGCGCTGCAGACGTTTGAGCTGCGGCCGACGTACGAGGACGTGTTCCAGGTGGAGGGCAGCAGCGTGGAGGAGTACCTGCAGCAGGTGCACGAAATGACAGTCGTCACCGCCATCCAGGCGCGCCCGCGGCCGGCTGTGCCTGTGCCGGCCGTGCACAGGATGCTGCTTTGCAAACGTGCAGAAAGTTTCATGATGCAACTGAGTTTGGGGAGCCGCGCTGTCGCCAAAGGCCTGGGGCGCCAGCAGCGCTTCCCGGCGGCCTTTGTTTTGGCGGTCTTGCTGCACAGCGCTCGCGCTGGGTATGCCCCGGAGCTCGCCTCGCTGACCGCCCAATGCTCGCATGCGGCAAGAGGCACAGCACTGACACGGTGGCTGCCGGTGCGAGCTGCTATGGCCCCCGGCGCCTGGATCGCACCAGGCGCACGTCTGCGGGCGCGCGTCTGCCGTCGCTGCGCTCACCGCGCGCCGGCGCGCGGCAGGAGGCGCAGCGCGACACGGTGGCCGCATTCGAGAGCTTTATGGGCGCGTGCCTGGCGGCGGACTGGGCGCGCGACAAGCGCGCGCTGTTCGATGCCGCGCTGCCGGATTCCGCGCTGCCCGCGCCCGCCGGGCAGCTGGTGCCCGGCGGCTACGAGCCGTCCTACGGGCCGACGCCCATCCGCGCGCCGGGCGCCATGCCTGGTGCGGGCCTGCTACAGTGGATAGCGCTCATGTTTGCTGCTGTGGACCGTCAAGCCGCCGTGCTGATCAGCTTGCGCTGCTCGAAGTTGATTGCGCTCAGCTTCACAAAGGCTGCGCGCGATCGCTTCCGAAGCTGCACAGCACCTCGGCCGGCGACGCGCCGGGCGCAAGCGCGTGCGGCGCGCAGGCGTGGACGGCGGCGCGGGCGTCGAGGGCCTGTCGGGGCGCGCGCGGGGCTACCTGGAGGTCGTGCGCGAGCTGAACCGCGCGCAGGCCGCGCGCGAGGACTTTGACGCCGCCGAGCGGTTCCGCGCCGCGGCCGCTGCCGAGCCCGCAGGTTGGCGCCTCGCCAGGCCATGAGCGGTGCTGTGCAGACTGTAGGTGTGGCTGCTGTGAGGCGTGCTGCTGCGAGCTGCGGACCTCACGCCATGGGTGGCGTCCCGCGGGTGAACAGAGCCGTGTAGCCGTGGAGGGTGGCTGCTCCGCGGTATGTGACAGGCTTCCAATGGCTGCTAGCCGCACCAGCACCTTGTGTTATTAGCTAATGCGCGCGTGACGCCTGCCCGAACGCCAGGTGACAAGGATGGCAAGTATTGTGCCCGCGTACGCAGGCAGGCAGAGAACAGGGGCGCCCGACAGCATGCCGCTCCCGCGCACGGCGTCGGGGGGGGGGGGGTCAGCAGTGACGCCCTCAGCGCCGCGGCAGGCAGTGAGCGGCGGTCCACCGTCGCGATGGTGTGGGGCGTGCTGGCGCGCATGCTGGCGGAGCCGCCCGCGGAGCCCGGCCTGCCCGGCCGGCAGGCCGCGCTGCTGCGCGGCGCGCGGCGCCACCTGGAGGCCGGCCATGCGGCGCACATGCACGCGACCGTCCAGGCCAACCGCCACCTGGCGCGCCCCGCAGGCCCTGAGGCTTGCGTGTATGGCGGGCTGTGCCCTGAGTGGCTGCTGTGCGGCCTGGGCGAGTCGTGTTGCGCTCCTGCCGCGCAGCGCGCCGCGCCGCTTTTGCCTGGAGGCGGGACCATGCGGCCTGAGGGCGCATGCATGCCAGCGTGCAGGCCAGCCGCCATGTGCTGCGCCCTGTCTGCTGGTGCTTGTGCTTGCCATCCCCGGCAGGGCAGCAACGGGTTCTGAGGAGGACCTTCAGGTCTCCCATGCGTTAGAGGGGATCGCTGCTGATACCTCGCAGCCGGCGCTGGACGGCTGCTCTGCGCAGCCAAGCTCGAGAAGCTGCGCGCGGGGGGACAATGCACAGCGTGCGCGAGCGCGCGCGGCGGCCCCGCAGGCCGCGCTGGGCGGCGACCCCACGCGCCTGGGCGAGGTGAAGGCGTACCTGCGCGTGCGCGAGCGCGACGCGGCGCTCGACTTTGATGCGCCCGGCGGCGGCGGCGTGGACACGTCCTGGCAGCGTGTCTTCCTCTGCCTGCGCTCCGGCTTTGGCCAGGAGGCCCTGCAGGCGCGCCGCGCGGCCCCTGCCGGCGCGCCCGGCGTGGTTCCCAGGAGCACGCTCGCGCCCGGACGCGGTGCTGGCCGCGCCCCAGTGCGTCACTTCAATGGTGTGCCGTGGCGCGCCTCTGTCATGCCAGCTTTGCATTGCAGCGCGGTTCCGGGCCCTGCTTCACAAGCATGTGCGGCAAGCGCCCTCTCATCTGAGGCCGCCCGCCTCGCTCCGGGCCGCGAGCCGCCCCACGACGGCGCACGTCGCCGCACGCCCTCCCGCCGCCGCGCATGCACGCCCGGCGCCCACTGACCCCCCGGCCGCCGGCGCGCAGGAGGCGCAGGCGCTGCGCGGCGGCGCGGCCTTCTCGCACGCGCTGGCGGAGTGGGTGCGCGACGGCACCGTGGGCGGCCAGCTGTCGGCCACGCTGACCGTGCGGCCCCGCCCCGTCCCCTCCATGGGGTGGTTAGCTTGAGGTAGGCGGAAGCGTGTGCGTGCCGGCACATCCTGGCTGGGGTGCGCGTCGCTGCACGCCCGGAGCTGGTCCGCCGCGGTCACGCCGCGTCCACCATCGCGGACCGCCTGCACCGTCTCACCGGGCAGGGCTCGGAGCCTACCACCCTTGCAGCACGCTCGGGCTGCGGGTGGGGCGCGCTGACAGCGCCGGCGCCTGAAGGCGTCTGTCAGGCTCCCCCGCCGCCCCGGCCCGCCGCAGCGCCTGAGCCCGGCGGCCGCGGCGCAGGCGGAGGCGGAGCGGCTGCTGCGCAGCGCGGACCGGCCGGCCTGGCAGCGCGACGGCTTCCGCACCCGCGCCGCGCTGCTCGTGCTGCTCAGCGGCGACCGGCGCTCGGCCGAGCAGCTGCTGCGGGCGCGCGCGCGGGCCCGCCCGCGGCGCTGCGCGTATCGGTGTTGCGTCTGGGCTGTTGCGCGCATGCGCGCCGCCGCCAGCAGAGCCAGGCTGCTGGTGTAGGCCGTCTGCTGCGGCCACCGTGCTGCTCAGCGGCGCGCGCTGTGCAGCCGGTCTGGCTGCTATGATGCTGACCTTACTGCTTCTATTGCTCCGCTTCTTAACCCTGCATTTGCAGTCTCTCCCACTCAGGGAGGCAGCTCTACCTGCAGCATACCCGAGGGAGGGCACCGCTGCTCATCGTATCAGCAGCGGCGGGCGGAGCCCAGGGTGGCCGTCCGCGCGCCGCTGACGGTGGGGCCTGGGCGCAGGAAGCGAGCGCGCTGTTCGGGACCATCGAGGACTTCATGTGGTTCAAGCTGGCGCTCGTGCGGCCGCCGCGGCCCGAGGCCGGCGACGGCCGCGGGCAGCCGCTGCTGGCGCACGGTCCGCCTCCCGGCCGCTCCGATGCTGGGCCTGCCTGTACCTCGGCCATTCATGCGCACTTATGTGGTTAGGGTTAGGGTCTGCCGCGACTTCCGCAGCAGACCCGTAAGCACGACGGGCCTGCGGCGCTGCCCGCATCTGTCGCGCGGCGGGCGCGCGCGGGCATAAGGGCGCCGGCGCGACCGCGGGCCTGAGGGCGCCGGCGGCGCGGCGCAGGCGGCGCGGCGGACGCATACACGCTGGCGGACCTGCAGAACTACCTAAACCAGTTCCCGCCGGCGCACTACAGCCACGCCGGGCGCGAGCCGCTGCTCTACGCCGTCGTGCTGCTGCTCAGCGGCCAGCCGCGTGGCCTGCTCGCGTACCTGGCGCACGACAAGGCCGCGGCAGAGTACCGCCTGGACGCGGTCCACCTGGCCGTTGCACTCGCGCACCACCAGGCGCGCCAGCAAGGGGAGGACGAGTCGGGGCGGGGGCAGGCAGCCGTTACAGTACTGAAATCTTGCTGGCATTGTCCCCGAGCCCTGCCGCCTCTATCCCTCTGGTCGCGGCGGTGCCCAGGCCGTGCGGCAGGCTTGCTGTGCCTGTTGCCAGTGAGCAAAGGCGTGCCGTCGCCGTGGCCTGCGGCGGCCTGACCTGCGTCGGCCCCCTCCTGTGTCTTCGTATCATGCATGGCGCAGGGCCGCCGGCCGCGCTTTCGGGTGCGCGGCAGCCCGCGCCGTCCCGTCTCAGCATACCGGCATCCTGCCATGCCGTCTGTACCTGTACCTATCCTTCAGGACAGCCCTGAATGAGCGGCAGTGGCGAGGACGTTGAGAGCGGTGCAATGCTAGGTGCTGGAGGCGGGCGGGGAGGGCGACGCGGCGGAGGTGGACCCGGCGGCGCCGGTGCACAGCTACGGGCGCGCGTTTGTGCAGGGCGCGCCCGAGCTGGCCCTGGAGTACTACATGCAGGCGCGCCCGGCGCGCCCGGTGCATCAGGGTGTTGAGCACCGCGCGCCTGTGACGTGCGGGAGAGGCATATGGCCAAAATGCTCCGGGGCATGGTTCGTGATGCGCATGCTGCTTAGGAGCCTCAGCGCTTGGAGCACGTGGCGCTCATACTTCGACCCTTCAGGCTGCTGTGTCTGTGCGGGCAAGCATGCGGGCACCCTGCATGAGCCCTGTTTGGCCGCGGGGGACGACGCTGCTGTCAGCGCATTACGCGCGCGGCGACACGCTGCGCTGGGCGGCGCAGGCGGCCGCGCTGGCGGGCGGCGGCCTGGCGGTGCGCGGGGACCTGCTGCGCGAGCTGCTGGCGTCGTCCGGCGCGTTCGGCATGCTGCTCGGCGGCGGCGGCCCCGGTGGCGAGGCCGGTGCGCCTCTCCACTGACAGGTTAATCCGCAAATTGGGCAAGGCCGGCGAGACTCTCCGCTGATAGGGTAATCGCTGATAGGGTAAGGCCGGTGCACCCCTCCGCTGAATGGGTAACCGCTGGTAGCGCGAGGCCAGCGCTGGCCCCTCCGCGGATCCTGCCCCGTGCCTGCACCCCCCGGCGGGCGGTGGGCGGACCGGCAGCGGGTTGCCCGCCATGCAATCTGGCCGCGGCGCGCGGTGGACCGGGCCCGCTCGGCATGCTCAGGCGGACGGACACGTGCGAGACGCGTGGTTGTGCAAGCTCTCAAGGCGCCGCTATACGCGCGGCTTCAAGCAGGACAAGCTGAGGCATTGGCTCGTCCTGTGCCTGCCCGGCACGAACACACGCTGGACCTCGCTCTCATCCGGGTGCTGGTGAACCCTCGCAGGCGCACTGGAGCGCTTCGTGCCCGACCGCGCCGAGCGCGCCGAGCTGCTGGGCGCCGTGGCCGCGGCGTGCGAGGCGGCGGCGGAGGTCGACGCGGCCGTCGAGCTGCACCTGTACGCGGGCCGCCCGCGCGCCGCGCTCGCGCTGCTCATGCAACGCTTCAGCGACGCGCTGCCCGGCTCGCTCACCAACGAGGCCAAGGGTGCGCGCGGGGCTGCACAGGGCTACCCTACCCTACCGCTGTGCTGACCAGTGCGCTGCATTTGCTGCTTGCATTACCCGGCCTCGCCAGACGCAGCGCCGCGCGCGCCCGCGGCGGCGGTGGTGCGCTGTCTTCATAAGCGTTATCACGCCTGCGCCGGTGCCGCCTCAGCTGTCCGCTTCACCCGGCGCCGCGCTGCTCCATGCTCGCCGGCGCGCGAGCCGCCAGCGCGCCGCGCGCAGCGGAGGAGGCCGACAAGCTGCAGACGCGCGGCAACGACGCGGCCTCGCGGCTCAGCGCGGGCGGCGCGCACGAGGACGCGGCCGCGCGCGAGGAGTGGGCGCAGCTGCGCACCGTGCGGCAGATCCTGCAGGCCGACGCCAAGTGCGCGCCTCCTGTTCTGGCGCTGACCCCAAATCTTTTCCAAAGATGACAAAGTAGGAAAGATTATGTACCGCTGCACAACCTGCGGCATGTCCAGCAGGGCCGGTCGAGGGCGCTCCCCACGTCCGGCCGCCTGGCGCCGCCTGCTCGATCAGGCACGCCGTGGGTGGGCCCTGGGTGCCCTGACGCTGGAGGGCGCGGCCGCGCGCGCGCGGCAGGGACGAGCTGGGCAAGGTGCTGCTGCTGCTGGACGATACCCAGGGTGGGTCCCTGGGTGTCCCGACCCTAGAGGGCGCGGCCGCGCGCGCAGGGACGAGCTGGGCAAGGTGCTGCCGCTGCTGGGCGAGCTGCCGTTCCTGCCGGCGGAGGCGTTCCGGCTGCAGCGCTGCGTGGAGCTGGCGGCGAGCCTGCCGCCGCCGCTCGCCGAGCGGCTGGAGGCGCTGGTGCTGGCCGGCGGGCGCGCGCTCGCGGCCGCGCGGCAGGGCGGCCGCCTGCGCACGCTGGCCGGCTTCGCGGGCGCGCTGCCGGCGCGCGTGGGCCAGGCCGCCTTCCAGCGCCTCAACCGCCTGCACAACTCGGTCGCGTGAGCCGCGGCGCGGCGCGGGCCAGGGTTACATTAGGGTAGAGGTGCCCTGCCCTGGCGGGGGCGCTGGCGGGTTGAGCGGGCGGGGCGTGCTTGCGCAGGCCTGCGCGCTCGGCGCGGGGCGGCCAGATGCACGCCCCTGCCCGGGGCGCGACCATGACGTGACACCTTGTAAGTCGAGCTGCTCGGTCGGCAGCCACATGCGGTCGCTGCAAACACGCTGTGAGGCCGCCCGAGGGCGCTTGAAGCGTTTGGCTGGAAGCATGGGCTGCGAGCACAGGGACAGGAGGGAGCAGCAGAGGTGAGCCCGCGAAACTGGCCGCTCAGACCGCCACCCGTCCCCGCACCGGTGATGCATGCATGCATATGTTGCGCTGACATGGCGAGCAGCTGCAGGGCTGCTGCCGGAGACGTGCGCGGCCAGAAAGACACACGGGGTCAGCGTCTTCTTGTTCTTGTCTCTCCGAGGGCTATCTGGGATGAACATGCGTTTTCACAAACTCGAAAAGGTCGAATTACATCCGTACGCGTTCGCGCCGTCCGGCTGGCTCCTGGCGGACCAGCGCAGCACAGCAGAGCTTTCAGCAGCGTTCCATACTATTTCCTGGACGCCGCGTTTGGGTTTCCACCCGGATGGGCTCCGCCTTGGGCTGCGTCCGCAGCCGCGAGGATGTCGAGGACAACAAGAAGCCCGGCAACGGACGTCTTCTTCAGCAGAAGACGTCCCAGGGAGCCAAAGTGGTGCGTGCAGGCTGGCCTGGAGCTGTGCAAACGCTTTGGGCAGCTGAAAGGAGCCCCTGCTGATACTGCAACACGCAGGCGCCCACGGAAAAGGAGGCCGCGCCGACCAAGCACATGCCGCGGCGCCTGAGGACGCTGCCACCGTGCCCTCCCTTCTTCGAGGACACGCTTGACACCGTCACCGAGCTGGGTCTCACCCAGGCGGACCCGCGCCTGGGTCCGCCCCTCCATACACATGCTCTGTTGCGCCGCGCCGCACGGGCGGTCGCGGGGCCCAGGCCCCCGCGCGCTGGCTAATTATGTGCGCGGCCGTGCAGGGAAGTACCTACAAACCCTGACGACGGCGCTGGGCACGTGCGGCTCTTGGCTCGCCATCCTGGAGGGCCGCAAGGGCGTCAAGCTCTACTCGGCTGTGGGGCTGCTGTGCGGCGTGGGCGAGGTCCACGGCTGGTCAAACAGCCTCAGCCTGTGGACGTGCAGCCCGGCCACGCACCGCGTCCTCGTGATCGACGACACCACCGCCGACGCCAGGCGCGGCGGCCCGGGCTTCGGTCTGGGGCCGGGCGCGCATCATGACGCGCAGCGCTCGGACGTCTGCTGCAGGCTGCCGGCAGTGCAGCGGAACAGCTGCCGCAGCAAGCTGCTGGCGGCCACGGTCACGCCTGGTGGCCGACACAGAGCTTGGCGAGGCGGTGGGTGCCGGGGGCAGCTCCGCAGGCACAAGCCCGCCCTGAAGCGTGTTCGTGCGGGACGCGCTGCGGCTACCAAGGAGTCGGACCTGCGCAGGGTGTGCCAGTCGACCCTCGTCACGGAGGGGCCCAAGATCCGCTTCTACGCCGGCGCGCCGCTCGTGGCTTCGTCCGGGCACCGCATCGGCGGCCTGTGCGCACCCCTCGCGCTCCTCCACAAGAAGCGACCAGGCTCCTGGACACGAGCGCTGGCTCGGTGCTGTCAAGGTCGCAGCCTTGCCCGAGCTGGCTGGGCGCTGTCGTGCACGCAAGGCAGCCGCAGCTGTCCGTGAGCGGCCACAAGAGCAGCCAGGAGGCGCCCTGCGCCGCGCCGGCGCCGCGCCACGCCGAGCACTGCGCTGTGCATGGCAGGCTGACTTTGCGGCTGAGGTCTCCGTGCCGACACGCAGAGCCCTGCATGCCGGACAGCGCGCGAGGCTGCGCGGCGCCGCCCGACCGCGCAAAGGAATCGGGCCGTGCGCTGACCCGGCTGTGGTGACGGGGCTGCGCACGCGCGCGCGGGCAGGGCGGTGCTGGGCAAGGAGCCGCGCACGCTGACGCTGCCGGAGGCGTCGCTGCTGATCAACGTGACCGAGCTGTGCGTGCGCGAGCTGGAGAAGCCCTGGGCGCTGACCAAGGCGCACGCGGCCACGGGCCTGCTGCTGCGCCCGGCCGCCGCGTACCAGGCCGCGATCCTCATGGTCGACACGCACACGCCCGGCTGGCCCATCCTATTCGCCTCTTCGGCAGCCACGGAGCACATCGGTGCGCGCGCGCGCGCGCCCCGCCCGCGCGCAGCCAGGCTGTAGCTGCCCTGCATGCGCTCGCCGTGCGCGCACCTTGCCCGGCGCGCCGCCGCGGCAGGCCGGCTGCGCAGCACTGCGGCCGACCGTCCAGCGCGGCGCAGGGCTGTCCACGAACGACACGACCGGGCGCTGGTGGGACGTCATGGACTGCACGGCTGCGCGGCGCGCGACTACCGGGCCGAGCTGGTCGCGGGGCAGATGTTCAACCTGCCGCGCGTGGCCGTGAAGGGCGCCGGGCGCGGCGTCTTCTCAGCGACCTTCCGGTGCGCCGCGCGCCCAGCGCTGCGTCAGCGCGCAGGCACCCCGCGCCGCGGATGCTGCCACGCGTGCCCGCGCTGCATGCACGTGCGCGGCGAGCGGACCCTGTAATGTCTGTCCCGAGTGCCTGCCTCCGACCGTGAAGTACAACACAGCTCTGCATGCCAGACTGCTGTGGTTCTAAAAGTGAGCAGTATAAGGGGCTTTTGCGCATCCAACCTGGATCCGCGACGTCGCCAAAGCCCTGCATGCCATGCTCATCACTGGCAGGCCCAATTGTGCAAGCGCGTGGGCGAGCCCGTGCTGGACGCGCACGCGGCGCCAGCCGGCCGTCGCGCCCGGCGCAGCACTCGCGGGCAGTTGGCTTCCGCCCCAGGCCCGCGCGCGCGCGCTTATGCCCGCGCCGCCGCGCAGGCGCGCGAGCGAGCCCGTGCTGGACGCGCACACGCTGCCGGTCGGCATCCGTGCCACTGTGCCGGACGCGCCGGCATCTCAGCCGGTCGCGCGGCTCTGGTTCGTGCACCTGGCGCGCGTGGGCACGGGCGAGACGGCGCTGACGGGCGGCGCGCTGGTGCCCAAAGCCGTTCCCTTCCTGGGCCTGGAGCTGGGCGCGCCGCTGGCGCAGGGCCCGTCCGGGCGCATGTGGCGCGCGGTGTACCGCAAGCAGCCCGTCGCCGTCAAGGCGCGGCAGCTGTCAGCCGCAGGCCGTTGTGTTGCCCGTGCTTGGCACGGGGCAGGCCTGCTGGGCTGGCGTGACCACAGCGCTGGGCCGGTGGGCCTCATCGGTCCGCGCGGCCGGGCACGGGCGCCGCTCCCGGCCGCTCTGGTCGCGGCGCGCCAGCGCCCGGCGCGGCCGACAGCGTGTCCAGCACAGGCCGGGCTGTCTCATAGTCCCACATGAGTCCATCATGCTGACGTTGTCCCTGGCACTGCACTGGACTGTGGGCCTTGACCTTAACCCATATCCTTCCCGGCGCGGGCGCTGTGGCGGTCGGGCAGCGCTGCCTGTGCGCCCCGACCGCGGGCCACTGGAGGCGGCGACCGCGGAGAACGGCGCAAGCTGTCGGCGCCGTAACGGGCGGTGCACGTCGCGCAGGTCGTGGCCGACGGGCGGCGCTGCCTGCGCTTCCCCGACGGCACGCCCGTCGAGGTCCGGCTGTCTGAGGACCCGGAGGCGCCCGCCTGCCTGCTGCGCACGCTCGCATTCGCGCTGCCCGCGCTGCCCTGCCTGCCGCCGGGGCGGCCGTCGCTCGACCACGTCAAGCCCGCGCCCGCGCTTGCCGCTGCGCCGCCGCCCGGCGCCGGCGCCGGCGCTGATGCCCCGGCCGGGGCGCCTGCCGGCAAGCCAGCAGCTGCGGAGGCGAACGGCCGCCCGCGCGTGCTCAGCTTCGAGCAGAAGCTGCCTGCGGGCGGCGGCGCGCCCCGCGACGATATGAAACCGGCCAAGCCGGGGACCCTGCCCAGCCCAGGGACCCCGCGTGCGAGCGTGGGCGCCAGCGCCACGCAACCGAGCGCGTCGTGGCCGGTCGCGAGCGCGGACCGCGGCCTGCTGACGGGCGCGCGCGCGGGCGCGCGCGACTCGTCGCACAGCTTTGATGGCGGCATGGGCGCGGGCACGCGGCTGTCGGGCGAGGTGTGGCTCATCCAGGAGCTGTGCATGGGCGGCACGCTGCAGGACGCGGTGGAGAGCGGTCGCTTCCACGTCGCGGACGGCGCCCTGGACGTGCCCGCCGTGCTGGCCACCGCGCAGGTGCTGGCCGTCGTGCAGGGTTCGTGAAACCTGCTCAGGGTCACCAAACCTGTGACGATTGCCACGACCCAGCTTGCATCCGCAAGGGCGGCCTGTGCGCGCTTGCATGCCTTGCATGCGCATGCACAAGGAACTTGCCTGGGTGCGGGTGCGGAGTCTCTTCCGCACCCGCACAAGACCCTGCAGCTGCCTGCTCAGGCGCCCGCCTCAGAGGCTCAGTCCGCTCGTGCGGCCCGCAGGAGCTTGTCAATGGCATGGCCTACCTGCATGGCAAGGGCATCGTGCACGCCGACCTCACCGCCACGTCCGTGCTCCTTTCTCCGGATCAGGCGCGCGCTGGGGTTGTCCTGCGGCGACTCTGTGGGGCAGAGCCAGCGCGCCCAAGGGGGAGCAGCCAAGCTCTGCACAGCCTGATTACGCTGATCGAGTAAAACAAGGTCCTGCGTGTCACTTCGCACTTCGCCTCCGAGGCTGCCATCGATTTGCTCAGGTATGTGCGCGCCCACGCGACCAGTCTCATAGCAGCGCCTGCAGCAGCGCCCGCATCGGCTGCGCTCCGCCGCTTGCGTCAGCACTTGGGCCCTGCACGCGGAGCCGTGACAGCTTGCACTTGTCACAGCCCACAGCGGGCAGCCATCGCGTCGGCAGCGCACCATAGGAGCCTGGGCGACCAGGGGGTGGCGCTGAGCGCGCTGGTGCGGCGCAGGCGGACCCGCGCGGCTTCGTCACCAAGCTGAGCGGCTACGGTGCGCCCGTCGCTCTGTCCTGCAAGATTTTGTGTCGGGCTGCTGCCTGCCACATGCGCAAGCATGGGTGCTCGCGTATGCTGTCATCAGTACATCATAACCAGTACATCATGTGCAGAGCCTCGCGAACAGCTCTGCGTCTCCTGTCACGCGCACATGCTCGGAACAGCGGCGCTGGGCGTGCCGGGGAGGGGAGCATGCGTTGCGTGAAGCGATGGTGTCTCTGTGTGGCCCGACCAGGCATCCGCGACCTGGGCAACGACTACCCCACGCGCGTGGAGGTCTGCATGTACCGCACCATCGCGCATCTGCCGCCTGAGACGCTGCTGCGCAACGAGGTCACCGAGGTGCGCTCGCGCGACGGACGGAAGCCTCTCTCACGGCCGCGGCGGCAGTGGGAGCCTATCAGCCTGGACACAGAGCGCATTTGGCATGGTGCTCTGCCAACCTTGATTGCAAATGGGGCTGCTGGCTGCGTGCGTGTCGTGCAAGCTGGGGGGCCGCCGCTGGCTGTCCTGGCTGCCACCGCGAGTCCCTGCCAAGGAGATCCCGCGGCCTTTGCGGGCTGCAGAGCTACGCGGCGCAGGGCAGCACAGCCAGCAGTCTGCTGGCCAAGTGCATCTCGGCAGGCCGTGCCGCCCGGCGCTCAGCAGGCGCCCTGGGCGCGCGCGCAGGCCTCGGCAATGTATGCGTTCGGCGCGCTGCTGCACCGCATCGCGTACGGCAAGCGGCTGCACGGCGAGCTGACCTGGGCACAGACGCTGACGGCGGCCAAATACGCGCCGCTGCGGCCGACGCTGCCGCCGGGCGTGCGCGCGCCGCCCGCGCTCATGGCGCTCATGGGCTGCTGCCTGCAGCGCGAGCCCTCGGAGCGGCCGAGCTTCGCGGAGGCGCGCACTTGCCTTTCTTTCACATGCCCCCCTCCTGTTTCTGGCTGCACACGAACCTTGCTTTCCTTGCACGAGCGTCAAGACTGGCGCGGGCAGCATGCGTGCGCTCGTAGCGCTCGTGGGCTGCTGCCTGGAAATGCTGCGCAAGCCCGGCGATGTGGCCTGAGACTATCATGGTGGTCAGCATCGAGGAGGACGGTGCACTTGTCAGACAATGCTGGCGCGCCCGCGCACCATCTGAGCCTCCTAACAGCCACTGTGCTATTGCGCCGCGCCTGAGGCCGCGCGCGGGGTCGTCCGCCAGGTGCAAGGCATCTTAGGCGCGATGGAGGACGCGCGCAAGGCGAACCCCTACCCAGAGTCGTACCCGCCGCTCAGCGACGACCCCGTCGCCAACGGCGAGGCAGCCGACGGAGGCGCCGCCAAGGCCCCCGACGGCGCGCTTGCCATCGGCGCGGCCGCCGGCGAGCCCCTGCTCAGAGTGAAGGGCGGCGCCGCGGTCGCGGCGCCCGCCTTGCCGCACCGCGCGTCAGACCTGCTCGGGCCGCCGGCCGTGCTGCACGGCGACGCGGGCGACACGGTGACGATGCGCACGGTCGACAGCGGGCTCAGCGACGTGTCGCTGCGCAACGGCGAGCGCGGCTTGAAGCGCCTGCTTGGAACCGAGGTGCAGGCGCTGCCGGGCGAGGACCAGGGCGGCGCCGGCGGCGAGCGCCAGCGCCGCGCGTCGGCCGAGGCGCTGCGTGCACCTTGAGTGAGCGGCGCACATTGGGCGCGCCGCGCCAGGCCAGGGGTGCCGCTGAGCCTCCGGGGGGCTGCGGCACCCAACCCAGCTGCACGGTGGGCAGCGGCTGGGTCAGAATTGCTGGGATGGGGCTGCCTGGGGGTGGCAGGCACGCGCGCGCGCATTGCCCCAACCGACAGCTGGAACGAAGTGCGGGCCCGGGGTTGCGCGAAGGGGAGGCCCAGCGCAGGCATCCGCCTGCTGCAGACTGTGTAGGGTGCTGCGGAGGCGCGGACCTGCGCGGCGGGCAAGGCCCGGCGGAGCTCATCGCCGTCGCCCGCCGCGCAGGCATGGGCGCCTGCGCGCATGCTGCCGGATTCATTTGAATGCTCGCAGGCCTCGGCTGGGTGGTTACCAGCCTTTTTTGGAGTGTGCTCCGCAGAAGTCTAGACTGCTGTTCCCCGGCAAGGCACCGGCTTATCGCCGCTGGCAGGCGCGGCGCAGCGCATGGGTGTGCGCAGGTGCACAAGCGGGGCGCCGTGAGAAACACCCACCGCAGATGTAGCGATTGCCGCCACAGGACTGCTGCACTTTGACTGCGCCAGTCCCTGGCGCGCATGTTGTAAATGAGGGCATGTGCCGCTCAAGTGGTCCGTGTCATGTCAGACAGTGGGGCGCCGCGAGTGGCAGCACTGCTTAGGCATGCACACGCGTTGGGACAACGCGCGCTACTCGCCGGGCCTTGGGGTGCGGGGCAGCGGGGCACTGCATGCGGCAGCACTCTGACAATGCCCGAGTACATACATGGCGTGCACTCGAGGTCTCTTTTTTTCCTGGCCCTGGGTCAGCTCCCGCGCTGCGACCATGGGAGAGCCCAGGCGGTGGGTGCGTGCTGCGCTGGCCTTGGCATGCGCAGGCACGCACCCACCACTATGGCCGCAGGCCCTCGGGCAAATGACTGGTTGCCTTTTCCGCGCAGCACTGTGCGCTGCGTGACTTGCTAAACGAGCCCCATGTACTGGCCGGCAGGGCTGCACTACTATGCACATGACTTCCGACAGGCACGCGGCTGTGCCGCGCGGCCGCACGGCGCCGGCATCGAGGTCATCCTGGACGTGGTGTACAACCACACCGCGGAGGGCGCGCCGCCCGCCGGGGCCGCAGCCTGTCCTGCAGGCCGGCAGGCCGAAGGCTAATGCGCGGGGCAGCTGCTGACGCCTTGGGCCCTCAGCCGCAGCTGTCCGTTGCTGGGGCTGCATGCGCAGCCTGACCGTGCCAGTGCGGCACAAGCAGCGCGCCAGACAGAGAGCAGATGGAGCTGGCACACGCCTGCGCCCTGTGGCGCCCTGTGCCCGTGCTGGTTGCGCCAGCCACAGCAGGCGCCGGGCGGGCGCAGGCGGCGACGACGACCCGTACCTGCTGTCCTGGCGCGGCATCGCCAGCCCCACCTACTACATGACGGACACGGCGCGCTATGTGCAGCTGCTCAACTACTCGGGCTGCGGCAACACGGTGTCCGGCAACCAGCCCGTGACGCAGCGCATGATCGTCGACTCGCTGCGCATGTGCGGTCCCCAGCCTGCTCGCGCGCATGCCGGACTGGCGGGGCCGGGGCACTGCTGTGCGGTGCAGCAGGTCGCGGCGCCGTTGGCGCCCTTGCGACTGCTGAGCCGTCATGCATGGGGCGCGCCAGCCCCTTGTGGCCCATCAAGCGCCGCGGACCGCTCTGAGCAGGCGGCGTCGCTCGCGGGCGCAGGTGGGTGGAGGAATACCACGTTGACGGCTTCCGCTTCGACCTGGCCTCGGCGCTGTGCCGGGACCCGCTCGGCAAGCCCATCCCCGGCCCGCCGCTCATCCGCCAGATCGCCAAGGACCCCGTCCTGTCCAAGGCGCGCCGCCCCTCGCGCAGTGACGCGAGAGCCGACGCGAGTGACGCGAGAGCCGACGCGAGTGACGCGAGAGCGGACATGCGCTCCTCCGCGCTTCTCTGGTCACCGCACTCGCTCGGCGTGGCTGGGTTGGAACCATTGGCACGCCTCGCCCCGTGTCAGTGACATGCCTGCGCATTTGGCATCGTGCCGGTCAGCAGGTGCTGCCCACCACATCACCTATTGACTGAGTCACTCTCTGCGGCTCAAAAGCTGATATAAGCTTGCCATCACCAGGCGAGCACACAGCGTCGCACGGAGGCCGGTTGTGAGCTCGCGCGTGCAGGTGAAGCTGCTGGCAGAGCCCTGGGACTGCGGCGGCCTGTACCAGGTGGGCTCCTTCCCCAACTGGGACGTGTGGAGCGAGTGGAACGGGCGCTTCCGCGACGACGTGCGCCGCTTCATCAAGGGCGAGCCGGGCTGCAAGCCCGCCTTTGCCACGCGCCTGGCTGGCTCTGCGGACCTCTACCACAAGAACAAGCGGCGCGTGCCGCTTGCCTGTGAACCCTTGGACCCCCGGCCGGCCAGACACCCAAGCTAGCTTACTGCCTACACTCTGCTGGATTGCCTGCTGAGTGCATCGGCACCAGCACCCAGCAGCATGATCACCTTGCGGACAAGAGAGTGCTCCCAGCACACTGTGCTGCCTGGTTGGGGCTCGCCTTCCTGTACAGAGTTACAAGATTTTGCTGCAATGGCTGGCACCGCCATGGCACGCCACTTGTCATGTGGCTGCTGCACCAGCAGGTGCACGTCATGCAGTGCCGCTGACAGGGGGTGCGCTTACTGTAGGAAGCCGTACCACGGCATCAATTTCGTGATCGCGCACGACGGCTTCACGCTGCACGACCTGGTCGCCTACAATGTGAAGCACAATGACGCCAACGGCGAGGGCAACCGCGACGGCACCAATGACAACTTCTCCTGGAACTGCGGCGTGGTGCGGGGATGACCAGAGTTATCACTCTGGTGATGATGCTGGAGACGGACTGCGCATGCTGCGTGGTTGAGGTTGCCTTGTGGTCAGATGGTCCTACTGCAGAGTCATGATATGGAGTAGTTCTGCCCCTGCCGCTTGCACGACTGCAATATGCAGAGAGCTCTCGGCTGCCACTCACCCCCGCTTGCATCATCTGGAGTGTGGATAGATCCGTGCGCCGGCTGGCGGCCCCGAGTGCCCCTTCCGGATCCAACGCAGGCGGGCCACCCCTTGCATGCACGCATGCAGGAGGGCGAGACGCGGGACGCAGGCGTGCTGGCACTGCGGGGGCGCCAGATGCGCAACCTGATGCTCGCGCTCATGACGTCGCAGGGCACGCCCATGGTGCTCATGGGTGCGCGGCCGCCTGTGCCCTCGCCAGCCAGTGCTCATGCTCCTTGCTTCGGCGCTCTCAAGCGTGGCAAGCCGCGCCAGGACATAAATTCCGATCCAACAGGACGGGCTGAGGGCACAAGTTCATGCAAGGGGCTGAGTATCACTGGCTGTCCCTGCATCTCGCACGCAGGCAGTGCTCTGGGCAAAGAGCTCTGCAGGTGCAAGTCACAGCTGCAGCACCACTGGGGTGTAGCGTGCGTGTGTAGTTGCTTCGAGGATGATAGGAGCACTGTGTCATCCGTCGTCACTGTTGTACCAGAGCCACCTGTTCTGGTGGGGGTGCACGAGCCCCATCTGGCGCCACATCTCCGTGCTTGCCATGCCTCTGATGCAACAGCGCATGGTTGTCGGACGTGCGCCTCATATGCAAGTCTGCGAGCCACTTGGCTGATCCGCACAGGGGATGAGTACGCCGCGACGCGGGGCGGCAACAACAACTGGTACGGCCATGACACAGCACTGACGCGCTTCGACTGGGACGAGCTGGATGCGCAGCGCAGCACCTTCTTCCGCTTCTACAGGTGCCGCGAGCGCCATGTCTGCTTGCTCAGCAGTGTGGCGCCCAAGGACCTGACAGGCTGTCTGTATGTTAAAAGTACAGACCACTGTGCTGTCTGTTTGCACCAACCCCTGTTTCACATCAGAGGCTCCGCACGCCAGGCAGGCCGGCGCTGCTGTGTCCACAATCTGACCGCCAGGCCCACTGTGCATGCAGCGGCCTGATAAAGTTCCGGAGGGCGCATCCGCTGCTGGGCCGGGCGGAGTTCCTGGGACCTCGGGACATCACCTGGCACGAGGAGCACTGGGACAACCTGGAGTCCAAGTTCCTGGCTTTCAGCCTGCATGACAGGTGCGCTTAGCCACTCTTGTTACTGGACCCACGGTCGCAGTGGCAGGCAGTACGC
>JAABUY010002087.1_pt1 | contig 24690 bp, 30 predicted proteins | sample 5560271 | NCBI WGS metagenome assembly JAABUY01 (sample SAMN10711886, study PRJNA513374) | rock metagenome | isolation source: Antarctica rocks | place: Antarctica: Victoria Land, University Valley | reverse complement strand
ATTCAAACCCCCATCAAAACCCCCCTACATCCCTTTTCAGACCCCCCACCCCCCCTTCAAAACCCCCTCACTTCACGCTCTCCCTCTTTACATCTCCACCGCACTTCCCCTCGACCCAAAAAAAAAAACTTCAGCCGCACAACCATGGAAGTTTCTTTTGGGAAGTAGAAGGCTTCGGGAGATGGCGTGGTGTGGACGTGCTGGAGTGGGGTGGTGGTGTGGGTTTTGGGGGGGGGGGGGGCGGGTTATGGGTTGATGGGGTGGGAGGGAGTAAGAGAGATGAGGGTGAGAGACAAGGGTGAGAGGGAGAGAGGAGAGGGGAGAGAGGAGGAGAGAAACAAGGGTATCACACCGTCGTATTTTCCAAGGCCAGCATATCCCAACCCCATACCCTGCCACCCTTCCCCCTTTCCGTAACTTGACCTTCTCTAACCTTTCTAACGTACCCTACCCTACCCTACCCTAATCTAATCCATCCTACTCCACCCTATCCTATCTCTCTCTCTCTCTCTCCTATCTTCATTCTTCTGCAATGTGCAGCGGGTTGGGGATACCAGCGAAGAGCTGCTCTGGCTTTTGACACGAGGGCAAGGTTGAGGGTTTGAGAGTGCGTGATGAGAAGGTTTGTTGGGTGATGAAGGGGGTTGTGGGAGTGTTGGTTGAACGGGGCTTTTTTGGTTGGTTGGTTGGTTGTTTGGTTGCAGAAGATGATCTGTTCCGTTTGGTTGTTTCGATTGTTCATTACAATTCTTCACCACTTCTTTTCTCACTCCACCCCCCACGCTTTTTACTATATACAGTTTTCTCCTTCACAATGTCTCGAACCATACCCCACCAGTCACCCACCCACCCACTTCCCCCCTCCACCCCTACTTTCCGCCCTAATCCACCCAAACATTTCGCTCGCACTCCATCACCTCCTCTTTTCATTTCCTATCTGACACGGCAACACTCCCTCCCCCAATTCCTCCGTATTCAACCACCACATCAATCACACCCTCACCGACATCTTCGTCTTCGATCGCTTCATCCGGCATGTTATTCCCTTCCTCCGCCTCATCCTCAGAAAGTGTAAACCTCCCATACATGCTCGCAAGACTGCTTCTCCGCGACCGGAAGGAAGAGACAGAGGCGGACGAGGATACTGGTGAGGGGGGTTGGTCGGTGATTGAGGAGGCGGTGGTGGTGGGGAGATGGGTGGGGGCCGGGGTGTTTGAGTGGGTCCGTAGGTTAAGGGACGAGGCGGAAGGAGGGTGGTTGTTAGGGTCTTCTTTGTAGACCGAGGGGGAGTGGGGGTTGCCGGTGGAGCGGGAGGAGATGGTCGAATGAGTGGGGTGTTGGCTGCTGCTGCTGTTTGATGCAACGACGCTGTTTGATGCAACGACGTTGGAGGTATGGGAAGCAGATACTTGGTCCGCGTCAGTTTCGCTCGCTTCCGCTCTCGAACCTATTATTTTCCTGGCAGCTTTCCCGAGAGTGGCACGGGCACGGTGTGCCGCCTTTTGAGCAGCGTGTCGGGGCCACTTGGGATTTGGCAACTGCTTTTCGTTGGGAGATTCGGAACGGGAGCGCTTGGGCGCCATGTATATGGGAGAGATAGACGGTAAATAGTACCTACGTACTAAGTTGTGGAGGAATGCGGAGATGGGTAGGGAGAGCGGCAGAGGTTTGGTCCAGCGAGTGGAATCGATTTGGCGATGCAGAAAAGTGCTCAATGGTGCTTGGACGATGTTGAGGAGGACGAGGGTGCTGGTGGAAATCTGACCAGCAGACTGACTTGAAGCTCGGGGGACGGCAAAAAGGAGTGGGTAGATTGAGATAGTAGAGAGTTGAGCGAGGTCGATGGATAGAAAAGTACGATGTTGAAAATTAGATTATAAAGATAGATCCCAACCTGCAGGATAGGCTTGAATGAAAGCAGCGGACTGAATAGCAAAAGAGTATTATTTGAGTATACACCGTCCTTTCGCCGGTGGGAGGAGCACAATATATACTGCACCCAAGTGTTCTTCAAAATTGAAAATTGGTCGTGCTCTGAAACAACTCTTTCTACTAGGTTTAAGGTAAGACTGAATGTTTTTGAACCAACTTCTTTTAGTTCATCGTAGAAGTTTGCTACGCAGTTGATGTTTCTGCTAGAATTGTTTAGGGAAGGGAGTAGGTGCATTGAGAGCACTGTTTGGAAAAATGGGTGTCTGCGTCGACACTATGGAGAATATGGAGTATGAATATCGCCTTTTGATATGTCTAACTCAATGCGTTGTTCGGTGGTTTCTTTTCCAGAGTCCAAAAACAAGTGTGCAGGCTGCCGGGAGAGGTGTTTATGGTTTCAAACTTTTGCATGGGGTTCTAGGAATATCCAATACGGCCCCAATAAAAGCATAGAGTGTGGCGAGCCTGAGTCTGTCTATGTCTCGCTGGTGGAATTTGCTTTGTTGACCTTAAAATGTGCACGGACGAGGCTTCTGCTCTGATTATCTTCCACCAAATCTGAATCCTTTTAAACAAGGTCTACAAGGGACGACCAGATGGACCACACTCACCAACTGGGTCCAAACATTTTTGTGTTCGCGTTCGTGATATTCTTTGTTTAAGAGATTTATCTCGGAAGTAGGGAATGGGTGCCCTGTCACAGAAAAAACTGCATAGGAGATTTATTTCTCGGTACACCGTTCAGGCTCTCTGTCCAAATCTAAGAGGCGCAATCCTCCCCAAGATGCCGAGTAGCAGACATAACTGTCTGTTCCTTCTCAACTCGAAATTTCCTCGTCTCCTTTGACCTGCTTCGTATCAATAAAAAATACATTGAACCACACAAAGATCAGCATACCAAAAACTATGACAAGACATTCTTCCGAAGGATGGACATTGACGCACTATGGACAAGGTCGCGGCAGCGAGCACCCAATTTCCAGGTCCGAGAAGGCCTTTCTCGATGTAGCTTACTATTCCAGCGATCCAGTAGAGAATTGTGGCGGTGAATGGTTAAGCTGCCCAAGCCGGCACGCCAATGATTGCATGCTATCTCCAAGTTATCATTGCCATTTATTTCTTGGTGATGCCAGACGGATTTGCTCTGGTCGGTGTTATCTTAGGGAGTTTGCTCATGACAACAATGACCCGGAAACAGAGATGATCAAGCTAGTCGCTTCCCCCACGACCCTCAAGCCATCCAATATAAAGCTTTGAAGGAATGGCGGGAACTATGCGAAGACCCTCCAGAGATGGGTACATTCAATATGACGGACTTTAAATCCTACTTTGATCTCTTCGATGATTATCTCCTCGTTGACACACTGAAAGACTATACGGAGATCAAATAGGTCGATGAGGTGGACGGACATGAAGATTAGGAGAGTGCCACCTCTATCTTAGATTATCCAAAGCCTCATGTACTAATCGAGATCGTGAGGCCTGGAGAAGAAATGGACGAGAGTGTCCTGATATCGGTCCACGAAATGCTGCACGCCTTCTTCATGCTTTCTAGGAGTCGCTTTTGTTGTTCAGCTAGTCCTGACAGAGTTACGGGGCATGGGCTATTATATCTAGGGGTTAGGACAGGTTACGGAAAAGGAATTGAACCAGACCTTCAACGAGTAGGACGAGAGGGACCTGGATGTCCGATATCGAAGAGAATCTTTCAATTCTGAGTTGAAGAGACTTCAGGAGCTTGAAGAATCGGACGAAAGCTGGTGCAGCGGAATTTGGGTAATGCATCAATTTAAATCTAAGAGACGGAGAGGTCGGGGAAATGGATGATGAACACCACATCTCTGGACCAAACATGTATCGTTCCTTGAAATTCGAATCTATAGCAATCAAGGAGCACCCTTTCGGTCTGCCTGTCTGTTGCTTTAGACGTGAATCGAGTTTGGCGCCTTTGATGAGCTAATTGATGCTGATACTTTTGTGGAAGATGCTGCGATTAACGTTGGTAACTGCTGAAGAACACTGTAATGAAGAAGCTTGACACGCTATCCCTTTCCGGTAGCACAGTAAATATCTATCTCAACAAATCTTCCGAGGTTTCAATTACTTTTCAATTGGTTCTTTAATCCATCGGGAGAATAGCAGACCAGTCACTTTCTTCGTCATAAGCACAATTAAAGGAAGCTTCTGTCACACTGATTTTAATGAGATTGATAATCAATCAATCTTCGTTGTCGTGTGAATGTAAACTGAGAAAAACATATTAATTTTCTCAGAAACAATCGATTACTATTAATAACCTTTGTTTAATTACTACTACCTTTCTGAGTGCTATTCAGTTTCTTTACTGTTTATTTATAATCTTACTATCAACGAAGTGTAACGTCGCAAGCACCCTGTGTGAGGAAGCGAGGTGCTGAGGCACCTGCGCAGTAGATAACTGTGCGAGAACCAATCAGCTTCTTGATTGATGCCTGCAGCTTTCCTTGCTGACCCTCTCGGTATATCGTAGCTGACAGAAAAGACACTTGTCCATCGTTCGGAGAAAGCCTTGTGTGATCTTGAGTGGAACCAAAAGTGAACATGCAAGAGCATCTCAACCACCTCTGATGTTCTCCTACCATCATTGGCGTTACCCACCGTGCAACCTATGGTCAACCAATCTTAAGGCTGCAGACATGCGCGGGATGCTTCGAGTCCAAGCAACTGTTCAGCCCGCCAGTATCCAGCGAATGAACCATAGGTTGAAACACGCAGAAGTCACATCCCAACCTTCAGCCGCACAGCACAGCCTTGCAGATCTCGCGAGAGAAGTCCAAAATTGATTCGAACCCATCGGATTGTTCCTTTTGATTGTTATGGCTAACCCTTTTCCAAACCACTGCGTATTGCTTCTTCTTCTAACCTCGATCCTCTCACACGTCGCTGCGATCTGCTTCCGCAAAAATGGAACAGACAGAAATGGACCGCCGGGGAGTGGAACTTACAAGCCTGGCAATCCATACAGCGAGCATAGTATGTGCTGCTCCGATGCAGATCATTACCGAACCGATGGTCTATGTACAAACTCTGACGGGTCACTTCTATGGCGAGAGAGCTGTACCGATCAGACGTGGACAAGTTCAAGCTGCGTCAATCTTTGCGTCAGTGGCATAGGTGAGCCTTACGCACTGCTCATTGCTTGTCTTGGATTCGGAAAGAAAAAGCTGCTGATTGCGAGTCACACTACTACTTAGCAAGCAGTCAAACCATTGGCCTATGGGGCGAGCAAATGGCCGACAACGACGTGACTGTCACGCAATGCTCCGATGGAAGTTACTGCTGCGGTAGTAACGCCAATCCTTGTTGCTCAGCGAATCAGGGGGTCTGGTTGGTAAATGGTACGACGACAAATGTAAACCCATACGTCACTTCTTCGAGCACCGCTTCGGTCTCTGCGCTATCGCCAAGCTTTACGCCGACCTTCTTGATGAAAGCAGCCGGTGGCTCAACTTCCTCTGCCCCATCGGTCTTGACAACGACAGCAGCGGGTATCTCGCCTTCCCCTGCGTCCAGTTCTACTGCGACCCCATTACCTTCCTCCACCACGACAAATAACCCGACCTCAACTCCCACACCACCCCCGACTCCTTCCCATACGAGCACCATAGTCGGCGGCGTCGTAGGCGGCACCGCCGGTCTAATCCTCATCGTAGCGGCAATCTGGTACCTAGCAAGACGTAAAGACCTTCGCAGCAGGAACCCCAAAACATCCCCGGCAGCGTCGTATGAGAAGAGCTATACTGAGCTCGCCGTGGAGACTAGAGATGGGAATATCATGCCTACTTTAGCGTCACCTGTGGAGTTGGCGGTGAGAAGGAATGCGCTGTATGGGGGTGAATTGGAATGACGCATGAGGGGTGCAAGTACTCGGGACAGGTTTTGATGAGTGCAAAGGAGCAAACATTTTGACGAAGAAAGCAAAGTAGGTAGTAATAGAATTTCAACAATATTTCAATATTAAAGTCTAGAAAATATATCAGTAACAGACAACGACTTGTGTCCTTCGTTAAGTCAGCAATATAACCACATGTACTTTAACATTAAACGTTCAGAGCCAATGAGAGAAAGAAACAAAAAAAAAGCAGAATCTCAGCAAAACAGATCTCATCTTCATGGAAAGATTCAAAAAGACGGAGTGACCTTCTCTTATAACAACACAATCACAAACTCGAATACAATCGCGCAACTTCTGTCACAGGAAGAAATAAACAACGGAAAAAGCCCAGAAAAAACAATCAATTACGCCTCTATATCTTTGATCTGTCATTCAGGCTCATATCTGTTCGGATGTAGTCTAGCGATCGACTATTCTTCTACTGACTTTCGATAGCTGCTAGTGACCATCTGCGGACGAAGAAAGGTGTTGGAAATAGGGGAGATGGTAATCTCCGCCTTCATAGGGCTGGTAGGGCTGGGGCCCGCTACCTTCCACCTCCTAGATAGCCTCCTAACAACAACAACCAAAATGTCAATATGCCCCCATATGACCTCGTATTCCAACAAAAGGATGGAGGAGACTTGTGTAAGAACGCTCTGCTCTCGCGGCAAGAGTTATCGCAGATCACGCACGCGGGTTTTAGCTATCAGACTTTCCAAGTCTGAAGCTTGTTCTCGTTTCAGGCAAGTCATAAATAGTTTCCTCTTCCATCACATCACGTCCTTTGGCCCCCTCCGCCTCCTCCCTTCCACAAACCGCTCTACGCCCCAATCCGTTTTCTCTGTTTTCTCTGTTTTCTCCGGATTCTCAGGCGTCCGCGGCTCCGGAATTTTTTTTAGAACGCTCAGCCCTATAGTCGATTCCTGGGCTCTGATTGGTCAAAAGCCTTAGTAATATAGATATAAGCTGTCTTATTGGCTGTCAAGTAGAAACATATGACGTCCGCATGACCGAAAACATCTGACCTGACCCGACTGTCATATGACGAACCGTGATCCCTAATTTTGGTTGTTGCTGTTTGAAGACTCTACTAGCGGGCCCCAGCCCTATCAGCCCTATGAAGGCGGAGATTACCATCTCCCCTACGGAGTATTTCCAATATAGTACCATTGACGCAGTCGCTTGACCACGGCCAAAATTCATGATTAATGAAACTGTAATAAAAAATAATATTACCTTTATTTAAAAATAATTAGTATTTACTATCATCTCAGACATCTTCATACATATGAATAAAATTATAAATCTGCTGTCAAGGACTCAAGTTTAAGTTGCGGCTGTTTAATTCAATTTAAATCAAGTTTCAAGTAATCAAGTTAAAATTGAGCTAAAAAAGATTAACTCAACTCAATTGAACCAAGTCAAACTCTGGATTTATTATAATGATTACTTAATTAATTGTTCGACTGTTGAATGAGAGATGCTCAATCAATAATTTTCAGTTAAGCTGAATCAATTACGATAGCACAATTACTAGGCTATAGATTCTAAGCACTGATGTAGAAGATGTACATATATGTTAAGTTGTTAACAGTTCATCGTGAATTAGTCATCATGCTTCTCACTCGTTTGGTCTTATGTACAACGAGACTGACATTCCCCTTAGTCGAGTAAAGTCCTTCAAAAAGTCATATGCGGTGGTGTATAGGAGAAGGAACGTACATAAGCAATTCATTGTTCGCACGCTAAGTTTGCCTGGTCGAACCGCGAGGCTTTCACATATGCAAGGCTCCAAAAACGTACAATCCTCCAGCTTACCTTGGCGAGCTCATGGCCTATCATTTTGACGAGGCACATCTCACATGTCTGCCTGATGTGCAGTCAAGGTTGTACCCACCCTGGCTGTCTTCCTTTGGATCATGCATGACCTGCATGTAGGTACTTGGCCCTAGTCGCCAGCCAACCATACCGATTCGGCACTGTCGCAGCCTACTCCAATAGAGATTCAATAAAGCCTCACTCTGCCTATCACTTTCTCATTTCCTGTTTAAACCAGATCTCCAATCGTACACCCACCGCTGTATGCTATTTCGAACTCGCCATGTCTTCCGAAAGCCTTCCAACGATTCTCATAATCCCGGGGGCGTTCCACCCGCCATCCTGCTTCGACGCCTTCGTCCCGCACCTTCAAAAGGAAGGATACTCCACCATTGTTGTCCCTCTTCCCAGCTCCAACCCATCTGCCCCTTCGACCGCTAGTTGTTCTCTGGATGCAGATTCAATACGCGAGAATTTCCTCATCCCGCTGATTGAAGAGAAACATGAAGATGTCGTCCTTTTTGCGGCATTCTTACGGTGGAATTCCTGGCGGCGCTGCTTCCAAGGGTTTTGGAAAAGTTACGCGCATGTCGCAGGGAAAGCGTGGCGGCATCATAGGGTTGATATACCTCAATGGGAATATTAACAAGAATGGAGAGTCTCTCTTGGACACGGTGGGAGGCCAATACCCGCCATTTATTAAAACAGATACTGTAAGTGTGTCTTCTCTGCAACAGCAATGGCAGGAACACTACTGGGCTAGATATAAAAATGTTGGGAGGCCAGCGCTGACCTAAATCATAGCCTTTATCTGGCCTTGCAATGATTGAGCCTGCAATCCCTACTCTCTACGCTGACGTTGCGGAACCGCTTGCCTCTGCGCTCGCGGAAAGTATGCTACCACACTCTTTGCTCGCTTTCACTTCTCCTACGACTGCGCCTGCTTGGGCGGAATCTGCTTTCGAAGGGCGAAGGGCATACATTCGATGCACGGAAGATTCGTGTCTCCCTTTCGACCTGCAAAATGCATGGCTTGAAAGCTGTGGAGTAGAATGGGCTATTCGAGATTTGGAGGCATCGCATAGTGCTTATATCAGTCAACCGGAAGCCGTTGCTGGCTTAGTTTCAACTTTTGCAAGGCAATGGGCTGCTCCCGAGAGGGGCATGTAAAGGCTGAAAGGGGGGTTCAATGTAAGCCTACATTTCTTAGCATTCCTAGACCGTGGTCCAGAACTCGATCTGACGTTATGCCTTTAACAAAACACTGGAAGCAATGGAATTGACAATTTATCTAATCCTAAACTCGACCTGCATTTGGGCCATGCATATTTGAATTCTTTTTTCGGACCGTTCAGCCGTAGGCAAACCCTTAGGGCTTTCCCGTTAGGAAACCCTATCCAATCCCGACACACCCGTAACACCAATGAGGCCTCGTAGGATCAATCGTCAGATACTAAGATCCACAGATCGTCCACTGCGTCGGCAAGTGTTGAGCCTATGTCAGGCTAATAATCCATCGTCCAGAGCGGTTTTTTTTATGAGTACTAGGAATAGGTTTTTATCGGGCATATATTGAAAACTAACATGTCTGTTGAACGATAAGTGAAGTCAGAATATCATATTTCTTCAGTTTCTTCTCTGCGTCAAAAGATGCTAAAATGTATTGATCTGACATATAAGATATAAAAAGCATTCTTTCCACTCTTTCGTAACTGCTCATCAATCTACAGATAAAGTCTCGATTTTTTTTCAAAGATCATTGTTGGACGAGATCTGATTCGACGAGAGTTTTTGAACTTCTGCACCTAAAGCGACACGGTAAATCTAAGAGCTCGAAGCTGATTCTTCTACTTTACAGCAGTGTAACACCGTCACCCCCAAGCTCGAAGTTTCAGACCATCTGAGCATGATCTTTCCGTGAAACTGGCTTCAGAGCGACTAGTAGCCGGCATGGGATCGAGTGCCGTACAGTGATACTCTTGGATTTGAATCCCGGTAGATGTTGATGGGTTATTCTCTGATGTGCCATTGGTCCTGCGTTGACTCTCTCGAGTAGGTCTTGAGATCCTACATCTCGGTCTCTGGCTTTATCATAGATTATCTTTCCCTCTTTTATAAAGCCAATTTACGAGAGAACTCTCTTTGCGATTTCGATATTTACACATATGACATTGCTGATCTTCCTTACCAGCTAGAGTTGGTCGGACTAGAGCATGCAAATCTAAGGCTGATCCTTCTTATCGTGTGGTTGCTGTACACAGCTTTGATGTTGATCAGTCAATCCAAGTTCTAGATCTTCCTAGAAGTAGTCATGCAGATGAGCTGCTTACGATCCTTTGAAACTGAAACCACCTCTACCTGTCACGTGGCGACTCCCTGCTCTCTTTAGTCAACTTTTGCCTAAAATTAGCAACCTGTAACCCGCTGGATCTGCACCTTCGCCAACATCTTCCAGATACTCCTTTCAGCCTCTCTTCCCTTCTATGTTGCTTCGAAGCCAGAAACGCGGGCGGGCTGACCATGCAGCAGCACCTCGCACATTGAGCCGCACATTGGACACTGTTTCTGCGTTATTTCCGTCAGACAAGTTAAACCCCGGCCGTCCAAACCACCACGGTTTACGGACCAGTAAGTGAGCTCCGGAGATTTGAACTTGCCTTGACCCTTCGGTACTGCGAAGAGGTATGATGACTATGGAAGTTGGAAAGTGAGCCAGGCTCAAAAATTGGGGAAGCATCTGGGACAGCCAAATAGATTTATGGGCCCGAACATCCCTTGGACCCCGTCATATCGACCGAGTCAGCTTTATCTAGAATTTTGCTTTCTGTTGATACTGAGTCACCCAGTACTGAGATGCGCTGCTGTGTGTTCGGAATGAGCTTTGACTTCTTGAGGCTTTCTCTCTGTCAACAGTCAGACAAGCGTTAGTTCTTGATCTTCGGCGGTATTGAAGCCCTTTATGATCTGCCTATCCATGATCCTGCCAACACCGAGTCGCCGAAAAGTTTCACCACCTTGTGCTTCAAGGAAGAGAACATCATATACGTCGTGATACATGTTCAACTTTGTACTCCTAGACCTTCCACCAGGGGCGACCTTCTTCCGTGTCGAGACATGAAGAACAAGCGCGCTGAAACCATCGTAACTGTTGAAATGGTTGATTAGGTGTGAGTTCTCGAACAGTGCCCAGCCGCCTATGATCTCTGGTGTAGACGGTGAGCAGACGAAGCGCCAATCGCCAGCTCTTTGGCAATCCATATTATCCTTCCAGAGTTTGTAGTCCTCTGGAAGCTCAACACCCGTCTCCCGAGCAAGAGTTTCCACTGTGCCGTAGTCCAAATCTTTTCTGAACCTTGGCTCGTTCTCGACGCGATTGCTATTGTTGTCAATGAGGACGAGTTGCGTACGTCCCTTCACTATGAGTGAGTTACCTGGGGTCATCAAATCACTCATTCCCTGTTCTGACACTCGCTCGTCGAGGTCAGTCACAGTGTCCGAAGACCCTTGCGTTTTCAGCTTCGGCCAATGGCTCAGCTTTGAGACAGGATTGACACCAGAAAGATCGACGAGAGCCACGAATTCGAGCTCCTTCATGGATTTGGCGGCTCGCTGCAGCCACTTGACCTCTCCCAGTTGCGCTGCCCACGACCATGATGGTGCGCCGCAGTTGCACACCTTCTGCTCCTGGTCCGTGGTCTGCCAGAGCAGGCCGTGGTGCAGATCCTCTATCCAAAAGCCGGAGACATACTTAAGGGATACCAGTTTCGGCGCTTTGTTATTGGCCTTGATGACTTCTCGGAACTCCTGGGCGATACCGGACAGTGCGATGATGTGATCCTTTTCCGGTCTTGTGAGGTTGGTTTTGGAATATGATTCGACAAGTCTATACCAATGATCGAATCCAGAAGATCTGAATTGCGTCCTTAACGCAAAGTCAGGCTCATGCGTTCCGGTCACCCTCTGCTGCCGCTCACTTCTAGTAGTTTCAGCTTGGCATTCAAAGAACAATTCTCGAGGAGTGTAGTAAATGATCCTGCGACTGAGAAACCATTCTTGGAAGATCCAGCCCCTAGATCGCAATTCACTCTCACGCACGTCTTTTAGGTATAGTTGCGAGGAACGGTGAGTCGGCCGGTAGATATAGAAGTATCCTTCTTGGATGTTCTTAGAATTTCGATATGGCAACCGCAGCAGAGACTGGAAAGGGCGTTCCAAACGAGGAGCTAGCATGCTTCTCAACGGTGTACTGCTCGGTGCGGAGATCGTAAGCATAGATTGTTGATAGTAGCGAGCCATCTGTGCGGCTTCCTTCAACCAATCTGCACCGTCATCGCCGGATTGAATGATACAAAGCGAATCTATCCAGAGGTAGCGTATACCGAGACTCTTTGTAATGCATATAGCGTCTTCAAGCATTTTCGGCAGGCTGTCGAGGTCTCGTCCATTTGTCCTTCTGTCAAAGTTGGATGTCGTTGTTTTGCTCTCTTCCGTAGCCTTGCCCCATCGATGGCTAAGTGCAACATACGACCCACGTATGCCAGAAGTATCTCGCAAACAGACATGTTTCTGCACGATGTCAATGCATCGTGTCGGTAAAAGCACGTCCCGTGCGTCGAATTGTGTGGTACCTGAAGCTGTCATTCTGCATTGAGGGTGAGAAAGACACGAACTTAGCCATTCCAAGATCGCAGATACGTGATCGTCCGAACTTGGGTTATCACCATGATAGCGTCCTACGACGTCTTGATTTCGAGCAGCCGGACTGTCTAGAGGACTTTAAGATGGGCCCAAGGCATGTACAGAGCAATAATGTTTACGTACTCGGACTAGCAGCCAGGCCCAGAAAGATACCTTGACTTCTCTGTTCAGTCTTTGTCTCCAAAGCACAGTCCGCAAGGTAGACTTCAGCTTCGTACAGACGTAGTCCAGGCTCTTTGCCAACATTAACCTCACACCTCGTAGGTATCACCATCCTCACCCAGCATCTGCTTGGATGCACTGGAAACGCGATGACGCTGGATTGGATTTGTTGACTCAAGAAGTTGCAGAAGGCGCAGCCTTCACGCGCTGCCTGTTCAATAGCTGATAGCTTGTACGAGCAGGCTCCATCTGGCGCTCGCGAGAAGGCATGCAAGCTAAAATTCTGGCAAGAGAGACAAAATTCCATCTTCTGTCATCAGCCACGAGATTGTGCAGTCCACAATTAATCCTGCAAGCAGATCATATAAATTATTGCCGCTGTTTCTGCTTGCTGCTGAAATTGATTTGCAGGAGTACCTATTCTATGACGTAGTGTTTAGTGCCTGGGCATGCCAAGTGTCCATGCCCTCGCGAGTGTATGCCTGGCTGAACCTCCTATCTTGCACCACTCTTCGAATTCATTATGCCGCTGACACGATGGTGAACATTGCTGTTGTACAGTTGTTCGATGCGACTGGCAGCACAAGTTACTATGATATATGGTGCGACCGGGGTTTGATTGTGGCTCGACTTCAATTATTTCTCGCTGCGGCTTATGCCCATTGCTCTAACCGCAGATAAATATGTTCCGAACACGAACGTTTACTACAATGAACCAATTCCAGATTGGGAGAAAGTCGTAGCGATAGTACCAATATGTTTGGCAGCCATCAATTGCCCCATTCGATCGCTTCTCCGCCTCCGGCTATTCGGCTTTCATCACGACGAGCTCCAAAGGCTACTGGTATTCGCCGTCTCGCAAGCGATTCAGCTCTTGCTATGCACATTGCTGACTGTCGCCGACTTCATCAGACATGGTAGTGCGCCGCTGTTCTGGCTCTCGTTGGTTCTTTGGTTCCTCCCAGCCGCATTAGCGTTCGTGCATGGAGTAACTGGCCTGTATGCTATTTGCTCTCGGTGTGGCCCATACATCGAGCTTGGTCCATCTGAGCCTCATCCACAATACAATGATCTCGATGATGACGACGGGCCACTTGCAATGGCTTTTCACTTGCAGCAGGACTTGAGCCACGCTGCAAATGAAGAGGACACTACAGAGCCTACTATGACCGCTTTGCTCGATCGTGATGCCAACGAAATCAGGCGGCCAAGAGTAAGTCACTCACTCATGCGAGATAATGAGAATCGACCTGCTACTCGGGCTAACCTCATGTTTCAGAGATACTGGCACGGCCATGCTACCCTAGAGACAACGTGTTCTAGCACTCGGTTCCGATGGCAAGAGAAATTGAAAAACTTGAAAGATGGCGGTATGGTCTTCTGGTTGCCGTTCACCACTGCGATCGGACTATCGATGGTCTGCGGCCAGTCGTATAGTTTCACCATCCGACATACAAGATACGTTACCCCTGAATTCAAAAGGTAGGCCTTTCCATCCCAAGCGAATCAGACTTAGCGTACAGAACTAACCATTTTCTGCAGGGCAATCGGTATCGTCACACTAATTCCAGTCGTGTTTACCATTGTTGCCGAAAGTATACTAGTACTGGCATTGTACCGACCTTGGTTCACCGTAATCTTCCTTTCCCTGTGTGGCACCATCATTGCAGCAATTGTCTGGATCACGGCATTTATCGCAATTCTCACCACGTTCTCCGACTATCGCCCATATGCCATGGTGTTTTTCGCTCCATGTATTGCTTACTGCCATTGCGCTCTGGCCTATACAGCTCTAAAATTGGAATGGGATCCAAACTCTGACTCCCTCATCCGAATGTTCGTACGTCTCAAGCGTTAGCTGCTGGGGTACGCCAGGAATAGTGTTTCTCGGAAGAGACAGAAGAGACAGAAGAGACAGGAGTTCTTTGTTGTTGTGAAGTGCATTAAAACTTCATGACCTGGTCGTCCCGAAATAGAGGACTTTATTTTCCTCTTCTCACAAGAGCATTATTTCCTTTATCCATAACAGGGTTAGAGGCCGTTGCCAGCTCGGACCCACCAAGCCAAGTGAGAGATCTAAGCGGAGAGCAATGAGAGCTCAATAGAGGAATTATATAGGTGGTCCGTGTCAAGCAGCTTCCCACTGCGTAGCAGTTCCAAAGTGGTAGGTGGAGAATTCATTGATTATTCTAACTGCTACTAACCCCGAGACGGGCATAAAGTCTCTATCGGACGAGGTTACTTCGTAACAGTTGGTACCTTCACCAAAAGTAATCGTCTCGATTGCCATACAAACTCAATGCAAAGCATACTCAATAATAGAGCAGCGGCAAAGGAAATAAAGCCAATGACTCAAAGTTAACACACTACCAGAAGACAAATCTACCAACTAACCTATTTCGGACGGCAGCGAAAGATCCTTATTTGGAAATACGGTATTGTTTTAGAACCGGCAAGATATCTAGTAACCCTCAGTAGCACTCCCACCTACACAACCAGCTTCAGGACAGTTGAAACCATATGTTTTCAAAACGTTGTCATAAAGATAGTCCGCTACTGTACTAGCGCTGGCATTATGCGAACCATGGAGCCGCTACTGAAATATTCTCCGAGGCGCTCGATTACTGTACCAACATATCTAAGGTACCTTAGGGGATAGACCATAATACAATCACCAGACCCCACATGATGCTTCCCAATCTCGATAGGGTGATGGTATGCGTCGGCCTCTACTAGGATTCGTCTCTTCACACTCAAGCCTTGAAGTACAGAGGCTTCAGGTAGTAGAAGCTAAGCACTATTAGCTTCGGAGAATGAAGCTTCCCATCGTTTGCAACATCTGATACATATCACGACGCGTCTCCGTATTGTCTCAGAATGTCTTTTTCAAGCTTTGTTTCTTGTGACATTTCTTGAACCTTGACACCGCTCTGCCATATTCTATCTCTCTTAGTATTGAGCAGCCTCGTTGCGCAATTGCTCGCAAAAATGGCTTCTGCCTTGGTTTCCCAATTGGTATTAGCATTGCTGGTCGGGCTTACCAGCGGTTTCCATCTAACTCATACCGCTGGTGGTTATTTAATACCTAGAAAAGAAAAAGACTTCACTGATGCTTTGACTCAGTACCTGGAGACAATCCTTCTGTTATCGCAGCACAGTACAACCTTACTCTGCAAGCTCTTCAGCTTGCCAATCCGCAATTGTCAGACCAAGATTGTAACTTACCCGGAGAGACCATACGAATCCCATGGTCCTGCTCCGAGCAGGGAAAATTTCATACTGTAGTTCCTGGTGATACTATAGTCGATATTGCAAAGGATTACAATGTCAATTTGTATTGTCTTCTAAGTAAAGACAATCCGCTGGCTGATAGTTCTCCTGTTGACCCTGGAGACTGTGTTTCGATACCTAACGACTGCCCGCCGTATTTCAACGGTGGTGCTGTTCCGACTTCGACAGACTCTGTATCAACGTGGACGACAGTTACGAGGACTAAAGTAAATCAGCCGTTTGCAATAGCGACGCGCATAGACATCAACGACTCTGATACCGGCCGGGCAACCGAAGAGATTGTCCTTGGCAGCTCTACTTATCTACTAGGACCGAATGCGCAAACCATTATAGAGAATGGGAAGACTCTTTTACTTGGAGGCTCTGCAGGTCTTGTCGTTGGCTCTCAGACTATAAGCTTGCCGGGAACTGGCAATGGTATTCTGACTTCGGATGGTATTACCGTCAATTTTTCGCATATTCCAGTGTCCCGAACAATCGTGGTAGACGGGAAGACCATCACTCTCAATGAGACAGAGACAACGATAACTGAACCATTCCCAGGACCTACTGTCATCTTCGAGCCAAGCGACATTGTAATTGGAAGTGATACACTTCCATATCCGACGCAATTAATCACCACAGACGGCGTGACTTTTGCATTTCCGTTATCATCAACTTCTTTAACCGCAAATTCCATCCCAATTACTCCACCACCGACGACCGCTTCTTCGATCCCGCCTCCTTTCACCCTTCCCACACCCACAACTTCCGTACCGCCGCCTCCTTTCACCTTGCCTACCAACCCTCCGTTACCAACTTTCAACTTCTTCCCTACTGGATCAATAGGGAGTGACTCTTCGACCGCCTCAAGTCCTACACACACCAATATTGTGTCTGGAGGAAAGACAATATCTTTCCCTGTACTTCCATGTCTCATATGTGGCTGCTGGGTGAGTGAGAGCCATTTATCGGAAGCTTAAGCTTTCAACTGCGCTAACATGTTCCCACGTTCGGTTCTGCCTACCGCAAATTGGTTCATTTACCCTCTTTGGTTTCGAACGTCAGTTTTCTCCAGGGCGATACCTGACTTGGTTCCGTTCTCAACGGCTTATCTGTTCCACGTGTGTTGACAAGCCCTAACAGTACCCGGAATATACCCTCCCGGTCCGCCACCACCAGGATTTTCTATACCTTGGCCCGCAATTACGTGAGTATTTGACCTTATGGTCAGCTAGTGGCCTTCTTGACCTCACTGACTGAATAAGTATCGGATACGACGGAAATCCCACCTTTCCTACACAATCGCCCAATCACCTATCTTCCACGATCACTTCCTCAAGCTGTGCCACAAGTACTGTCAGCTCTTGCGCCGTTACCACAATTTGCCCAGCTCCGACTTTAGGACAGACCATACCAGTGTCTTGTAGCACGACCTCAAGCTGTACTCAAATCACGGGATGCACTGTGACGGCGACTACCTCGGCAACATGCGTCAACTCGCCATCAAGCACTGCTGGAGTGGCTTGTCCGGAGCCAGTAGCATCGCCCTACATCGTGTATCCTGTGGATGGTACAAGTGTCGACGAGACCGATAACATCGAGAAGTTGTTTGATATACTGAATGTCTCTCGAGACAGCCCCTTTTTTACGTCGTCGAGTCAATATCTTGGTAAACTGTTCTGGTACGCCATCTTGAAACCTGATCAAGTCTCAGCTCTTGAAGCCAATCTCAATGTTAGGGCACTTCTCACTACGAACGGAACTATTATTCTAACGTGTTCCTGATAGATTTCTTCCGTTGTTGTCCCACAAAGCTACGATCCCACGCAAGCCTTTGACGATTTCGAAGACAGCGAAGACATCGCAAACAAGGAAAATGCAACTACACACGAGCGGGAAGCCAAAATCATGAAACGGGATCTGGTAAGACAGCATGGGACGGTGGATGACATGGTTTTTATTTCCCAACCAGCAGGGCGGTCCTTGGCCGATATGGACCATACGTTTTCGTATGATAGTACGGCAGGAGCTGGACAAGTGGTATATATACTTGACTTCGGAGTTGACATTGATATCCCGGTAGGACAGCTTTCCAACACACTGCTTGACCGAGATCTGCAGGTCTATATTAACCATCGCTAGGAATTCGACGACATCCGCGCAGGCGCGGAGTGGCTATATCCGGGTCCCAACCCAGTAACGACTGGTCCCAAAGACGATAAAGGGCATGGTACTTGTATGCTCAGTAGGATCTCGGGCAAGCAATTTGGAGCGGCAAAATTGGTCAAACCCGTCAGCACCGTGATCAATTACCCGCCTTTCATATCAGAAAACTGGCTCGAAGGCATAAAGCAGATATTCGATCATGTCGTGAACAATCGAAACCAGGGTAAAGCGGTTGTCAACATGTCATTGAATTGGAAGCTTCCGGGTTGTACAGCAGCTTGGCGCAGCAAATTCAAGTTCGTCCTGCAAGAACTTGTTGCTCAGGGGGTTTCGATCATCACAGGTGCCGGAAACGAAGGACGTGATCGCTTGGATGGCTGGCCAGCTTTGTGGGCAGAGCCTTACCGGAATGGTCCTCCTGACATCCCAGAGCTTTTAGTGATAGGCGCAGTGGATGCTAATGGAATTCTGGCGGTGAAGAGCCAAATCGGACAATCTGTAGGTCTTTATGCTCCAGGCGAGCGTGGAACCTCTTGCGCAGCCTTGGGTGGGGGAATCAAGACAAGTGCTGGAACTTCAATCTGTACGTTGTCTGGATCTTAGTTAGCCCTGAATCTCGAATCTAATATTTTTGGAATATGCAGCGTGCGCAATTGTCGCAGGACTTGCCGCATACTTCAGAGGAAAAGGGCTTTTCACCCAGAGAACTGGCACTCAAACCTGGGCAGATACTGTCACAGGGCTTAAAGCAGAAATTTCGATGCTTGCATATCCAAGAGCAGATCCAAAATTACTCTGCGTATGGAATAACGAGAATGACCTGACACCCTGCGCTCTTGGCAAACGACAAGGCTCGATAGCAGCGGCGTGTACAGTATCTTCAGCTACCTCGACAAGCATAGCTTCTGTGCAACCTAGTCCCACTGCTGTTGGCTCGGTTGGATTTCATGTAGTAGGCCTCTTTACTACGAATCAGGATGGATCAGCGGACAACACGATCGAAGTTATAGGCACTCAGAATGACCTATGCTCGTATGTTGCCAACAACAAAAACAAATACAGCGCACTGGCAGTTGATGTGGAGGGAGTCAATGCAACGCTCACGGGCTATATTCGAGATCCTTCAGAGATCAACTCAACTACTGCTGAGTTCGCTCTTCTCACGAATTCAGACCCGCAATTGAAACCCGTCGGTCAACCATTATGTGGAGTAACAAGCGAACCGAACTTTGCTATGGTTTTCACCAACTCAGGGTCTGGAACATTTGGTAGGTCAAAGGTACCTTCGTGAATGGAAATTGGACTAATGTTCGACTCAGCTTACAAAGACACAATTGGCAACACTGGAGTGTGTACTCCGAGCTCCTCAACGACAGGTTGCAAAGATGCCAAGGGAAAATCCTTGACGATGGTCGGTCTGCTCTTCTGCGAAGTGTACGGAAATCCAACCTATCGTTCCAACTGGTAGCGTCTTCCACGTTGGATCTGTCCTTCACGTCCCTTGCACGTGGGAGAATTGCCAACTAGTTGATTTCCTCGGTCATGCGCTTTTCAAAAGGTTCTTGTGGTCCAGAGAAGGAAACATTCTCCTGATTTATGCTGTCCCCAGTGAGCAGAAACGTTAGGTCAAAGCTTCCACATCAGACCATCGCTGTATTTGATTGAGCCCGCTTATCTTGTCAGGGATACTGTACAACTTCAGCCTCCATATGCCTCGACATATCCATTTGGCAGCGTGACATCTCACATCGAGAAGCGCGCTATTGACCCTTTGACTACCTTACCTAATGCCGGCGAACCCCCTCCCCCCCACAACCACAAGTTCATACCTAACCTACCTATATGATCCACACCACAACACCCCGAGCAACCCCCTCACCATCTCCGCGCACCTAAAAAAATCTCACTTCCAAATACCCCCCTGCACCTCTCTCTCCCTTCGGCTACCACCACCATCCCACCTACATATCTTCACTACAGTATAAGCTCTTTCTTCCTAACTAAAGGTATCCCCTCCCCGTAAACTCCTCCGTAATCGCTATCTCGTACATACCTACCTTAGGCACTGTAGCTTCCCTGCAAGGGCATCATTCTCTTTTAGTCCCATGTAGAACTCAGCTCCTTTCTTTCCTTCTACAGTAATGGGGTCAGGGGGTTGGTGGGTCGTTAGTGAGTTGGATGTGTGGACACTGATGGCTTACAATCCATAGTACTCTGTATCGCTTATATATATTTTTTTCTGAACCCATGTACAGTACCCAGTTCAAGGCCTCAGCGTGGGATGGAGGATCTATGTAAATAACATTAATTGCCGCCTACATACATATTACAAAGGTTACCACCGTTGGGGGATTTGATTGTTCAGAAGATTGTGAAAAGATGCTCGGTTGGCACTTGTGTGGGGGGAGGTACAGTAAAGCAAGATTGAATGGCGCTTTTTTTTGGTGTGCTTAATATTTTCAATTAGACTGGGAAGAATAAATGCAGGATTTGCGGGATATACAACGTAAGAAGTCCTCTCGTACTACTACTGCTACTACTATTACTACTGCTACTACTACTGCTGCTACTACTACTACTACCAACCAGCTATCACAGCAGCACAGAAGGGACCCCCTCGGACTAGCGGATACTGTTCGATTAGCCATCATCGAACGCTTTTCGAACCATCGCCATTGCCGTCACCAATAGCAATGGCAATCGTAGTCGACTCGTTGCTTGAGGCCATCCCAACCCGTATGGCCGAAGGGCCCCCGGGTTTTAAAAACTCTCCATTTTACGACCTTTATCAGGCCAAAGGGATCCAGCAACACAGGGTCGTCTCTCTGGCTGCCAACCAAGTACCTCTGATTTTGGTCAAAGTCAACCCATGTAACGCTCGTCCATTCACTCAAACCACCACAGAAAAAGTATTGGTCGAAGAAGTCGAGGAAGAAATCTAGATCGATTTTGTCCTCTAGGGCCAGATGCAAACTTGGCATCTGCCGCTGACTTTCGACCCAGGACTGCCAGCGGACAAGTGCTCTATATTGAAGGTGGGTAGAACATCTGTTGTGCCATGGAGTTTTTTCAAGATTTCGGATAAGACTCGTAGTCATATCTTCACAGTCATAATTCCTGGGTTGTAGCCTCAAGTGTCCATCCCAGGTGCAATTTTTTTTTGGAAAGGCCAAATGGCGATGAGGGTCTAACCTGAATTGGTTATTGCGGCCCTTCCGCTGGGTCAAGCAGGGAAGGCACGTGCAACCGAAAGGTGTGCCCACGGTGAAGGACGGGTTTTTCGTGGTAGATCTTTGGAGAACAATACTGGCGCTGATGTTATTCGTAGCTGTGCTCGCGGAGACGGGCGAGGTTTTCGCGGTGGATCCTGGGAGAACGAGGTTGCTGCTGATGTTATCCATAGCTGTACTCAAGGACGAGGACACGAATTTAGTAACGAATCCTAGGAGAACGAGACTGGCGCTAATGACATCCAGCAGAGTGATAGGGGTGGGGTCGATGAGACTGAAGCATAAGGGTTCTCGAGAATAGATAGCTAGGGACGATTCGAGAGAGCAGATGAGGTCATGTTGCTGTTCACACACTTGTCAAGCGCCCAAGTCTCACTTAGGAGAGCAAAAGCCCATTCGTAGATCGCTGATGTCAGCGCTGAGTCGTGAACCCACACCGGCGCCAAGACCAACACACGCTGTCCTTTGTCGATGTGCCCATTCACAGACGTTGTTTGTTTTCGTCTGAACACATACAAGGACCACCTCCACCTCCTGTACTGTATACCTGATATATTAGAACTATTCGAGTACGTATACTTGTCCTTGTTATGTAGCAAAGAACACAGGCGTCCCCAAGTCACCCACCAGAAGGCCTTCTGATGACAGCTGCAAGCTACCACTCACGTATCTTCACACCACAAGATCAACCACTCAAGACCGCCATCTATCACTCGCACATCCATGGCATCACCAATATCGGCTCTCAGAACCGACCTCAGCCCATGAAACGACCTCCATTCCTGGGAGCTGCGAAGCTGTTGATCTTGCCAGGTATTCAGGGCAAGGCCAGAGGTCACGACCCCGTGGAGCATCCATCCTTTCCCAGATGCAACTTCACAGAAGGACCACAATTTCCCATGGGACCTGAACCAAGCAGATCTCATCTCGAGGACCTAGTCAAGGGTGTCCTCGCTATCCACAACGCAGACTTAGAAATCCGACCGAGAAGGAGAAGGAAGCATTGGAGATCATGACGACTTGCTTCGGCCACTTCCAGGCCACACAGAGGGCTAACGATCTTGAGACACAAGACGTTCTTGAATCGGTGAGATGACGAATCTGGTATTAGTAGTAACGTACAGATCGATCCAAGACCTAGTCAATGGGCCTGGAGTCCAGCAGCAAGCATTTGCCTGGCATCGACTCCTACCAAGGAACCCCCCAAAGAAGGCTAACCCACTCTTCCCAAGTGAGCCACTAACTGCACCGCCAACTACGCCCCTGATTGAATCGAGAACCTCAAGAGAGGGTTGTTAAATGGTACGTGCAGGAAGCAAAGGTACCCGCCCAGTCGTCAAGTCCGCGGACATCACCATATCTCTCCGACAACCGATTGTTCGGCTGCCTCGTACGAGGACAATTGTGACCTTTCGGCACTAGAACGCTGGCACGTTGCCGGACTACCAGCAGCCAAGTCTTTCAAACGGCCCTGGGATTGAACGTCGCGTCTTCATTGACCCAAGCTACAAGCGGCCTCAATATCTTGGCCCACCAGCAGGGCGACCAACCCACCGGCGGTCTATCTCACTCGATAGGTACGAGCACTCAGTGCCAGAACCTCGTCTTCGTACCGAGCCGCCGAAATTCCCAGATGCCCTTTGTACAACGCAGAAGGGTCCCAACAGCGCCCAATTACTTCCGATCACGGTAATTCCCTAGAATCTCCTGTGGAGGCCTTCCAAGGGCTCGAAAGCCAATTTGTAACCATCAGCACAACGCGTGTGCGATGTCACTTTTTCGAGCCCGACAAATCAAGAGGCATCGGCATCATCGGGCAGGAAAAAAATTCAACGTCGCCATCACAGGCGCGGATCAGGGATCTTAAAGCGAGCTATCACGCAATTTGTAATTGGTGTGGTACACTGGCAAAAGGCCGAACGGTGGTCGGCATGTTAAGTGAAGTGAGCAGCAGTGGTCCAGCTGTTCAAGCCGATAAGAAAGATGTGCCACTTCTTCTAGCAGGTGTAAGATGGTCCAAGCATTTACTTGGGCCGTCATACAGAAGACTTGCAAAAAGCGCAAGGTGGTGTTGCGGAAGCGAGATGTTGTCAGCGCAAGTCATTCTAGACGAAGCAGCAACATAGACGAGCACCGTCGGGCAAGTATGGCAGGTTCGAAGCGTCACTCGTGGTTTGGTAGCATCCATCCAATCCGCGACACAGTTGCAGCTATGACTTCTCCAGCCGCCAAGATGTACGGCAGAAGCGGCGGCCAAGACGCCGCGAACAAAAGTGTCGAATGAAAGATCAACGAGATCTTTAGAAGGGCGAAGTCTGAGATTTGGATGCCTGCGGCAATAGTCATTCGTATTTACTGGAATCCCTGGCGCTTCGCGAAGAAGCGCCAGCCGATTTGAGGAAGACGAGCAGGATTGGGAGACCGATGCTGATGGTCGTGGCTCTAGTCGTCGGAGACTGGGTGACATAGAGGCCGCAGCTGGAGCTGGCAGCAGCCTCGCTGACTTTTCGGACTCTAGTAGCAGTATTTTCCCCAACCAGAACGCTACAGGTCCTCCAACTTACCATCACCCGGCTCCTTTGCCATCGGCACATAGCCACCCGTTTGGAGGGCCACCTCCAGTGATTGGGTCTTCGCATAAAGCAGACGTCAAAGGGAGCCGGAGCCCTCCACCGGTGCCTATGCGGTCACCAGCCAGGAACGCTTGAAAGTCGATCTTCTTACTCAGGCGATCACTTGAAGTTCGGAGCTTTGCACCTTGATAGAGCAGGGATATATATGCACATTTTGTGAGATGAAGGAGACCAGGAGAGCCGAAGTCCTCCACCATCCACTTCGTCAAGCCTTGATCTCGACCACCTGCATGGGTGATCTGCCAAGACGCGATCAACAAAAACCGGTCGCCCCGGAAGCCTCGTGCTTGATTTCGGTGTAGCTGGTGTTCTTCAACGAAGCTTGACAAGAGAACGACTGTAATCGGCACGCCTCACTGGGTGGCGCCAGGGTTGCACAAGCCAAAATGGCATCCCAAGCATCTTCGCAAAGAAAAGAGCTGTTTACAAGGCACCGCTCTCCAATGGAGTATCTTGGCGCAGCTTTTCAACGTGATCGGTACTGGACTGGTCAAAGTCTCTGTGATTGGACCCGCAGATAATTGCCACTTTCTAGCAGTTCATTCGAGCTCCTCCTTCGACACCTCCAATATCTCCAACCGAGACCCTTTCTATGATTCACCAGTCTCAACCAGGGACTCCCGTCATTATGCCCGAGCTTCCTGCGTGTTGAGTACTGTTCTACCAAGCTGGCGAAGGAATCCACATTCGCCGCTAAGGAGCACTTCAGTGTTCAATAGCTCTCCGCATTTTGTGCTCTTTTTTCACCTCGTTGATGTTTATACAAGTCGTATACCAGCTTCAAGACGTACCACTCTCCCGATCTCTCCTGCCCTCCTCCCACAACTCCCTTAGCGAAACACGTCTCTGTGCCTGCTTCTCT
>JAABUY010002085.1_pt1 | contig 24706 bp, 42 predicted proteins | sample 5560271 | NCBI WGS metagenome assembly JAABUY01 (sample SAMN10711886, study PRJNA513374) | rock metagenome | isolation source: Antarctica rocks | place: Antarctica: Victoria Land, University Valley | reverse complement strand
GCGGCGGCCCGTCTGATCGCGCTGACGCGCCCCGTGCGCGCCGCCCGACCGCGCACGCGCCCGTGGATGAGCAGGCGCGCCCTGTGGCGTTGGCTTCCTGAGCGAGCACCTGGACGGGTGTGCGCATCCCTACCCTCAGTCGACACATGATAGGAGCTACGGAGCGCGCCACAGGTCGTTCTGAGTTTTCTTTTACACCGGGGGTTGGCATGCGCTCCAACGTGAAACCCAGCTAATGTATAAGGGCGCGGTTTCTGGGCCTGCCACATCTGCACTGCCTGAGCAAACGATACGTGTGTTCGAGGCGCGATGCCCAGGCCCAGCCAGGTGCATGCATGCTTGCAGGTGTACGACCTGTCGCCAGCCGCGCGCGGCGCCAGCAGCACGGACGGCGGCAGCAGCGCAGCGGCGCCCGGCCAGGGTGGGAGGCTGGCGGCCGGTCAGAGGGCGGGGCGCGCCCCGCGGCTTGGTTCCGGTCCGGATGCGCCCCGCGCGGCCGCTGCGGCCTCCAAGGAGGACCGCCTGGCAGCCGCCCAGCGGCTGGGGCCGCTGCTGCAGCCGCGGCGCGCGCGGGAGGGCAGGGCGTCCGACCCTAGCCATGCATCTGCCGCAGCGGCTGCCGCAGCGCCCGCCCGCGGCGCCGCACAGCAGCCGGCAGGCGCAAGGCAGGCCGGGGCGGCAGACCCACGCCCTGCTGACCCTGACCCTACCATGGGGCCTCCCCGCCGCGCGCTGCCCAAGCCGGGGCCTCCCGCATCCCCAAGCACGCCGGCCACGCTCGCAGACGCAGAGGCGGCCAGCGCCGGCGTCGGCGGCAGCGCAGCGCGCGGGCCGGCGAGCAGCGGGCGCGGCGACGGCAGCGCGTCGGCGCGCAGCGTGCGCGCCGACGCGCCCTGGGCGCCCGGCTCTGCGGTGGCCCCCACGCCCGCGCTGGCGTCAGACGCGCGCTGCCCGCCGGCGCGGTGCGCAGAGCTGCAAAGTGTGGCCGTATGACTTAAATCAATCGGCTCCCAGTAATGCTGGCGCTGTCTGGCCTGCGGGCCAGGCAACGTGCTGCTGCTGCCCCGATCTGACCGCGTGCGTGTTAAAAGGCTGTTATTTGTGTAATGCTTAGTGCGGGTGGCCCTGTGTTGTACCCTCGAGCTAGCAAGCCGCCTCTGCGTTAGACATGCCACCAGGTCACTGCGCACCGCAGGTTGCACCAGGGTTGCGGGACTTCCTGCACTGTTGTGAAGTGCGCAGTGCTTGTGCTCGCAGCCGCAGGGTGGTGCGGACATGACGTTGAGCGTGTGCTCGCGTCACGCCAGGTGCCCCCAGTCGCCGGCGGCCGCGCTGCCGTGCGAGTCGCCGGCGCGCCCGGGCGCCTGCGCGCCGCCTGCAGCAGGGCCGGGGTCGGGGCCCGACCCCTGCACCGGCGCCTGCGGCCTGCTCAGCCCCGGCGACGCCCCCGCGCCCAGCCCGCGCTCGCGCGGCGGCGCGCGCGCGGCCTCGTACGCAAGACCCTCGTACCCTGACCCTGGCAGAGACCCTGAGCGCGGCGCGAGCGCCTGGGCGGTCGGCGCCGCGCTGGGCGGCGAGGGCGCCGCGCTGCCGGCGTCGCTGGCGGGCGAGACGCTGCACTGCAATCCCGTGTTTGCGGGCGCGCTGCGGGGCTCGCAGCAGGCGCGCGCTGCTGGCTCATCCCCGCCCCCGCACAGCCTGCTCTCTTCAATGAGTCCCTCTGTTGAGTTGCATGTGAGGACAGGAGGTGGTCACCTGGAGTGCAGATGCACACGGATGCACCTGCACGCGCGCGCCGACGCCACAGGTGGCGCTCTGACTGTGCGGATGTGAGGGTTTGCAAGGGTCGAGTGCTGCATGGCATGAGCATGACGGGGTGCATGGCATGGGTAGGCGGTGGCGGCGCTGCTGGAGGCGGAGGCCGTGCGCTGCGTGTTCATCCAGGACAATCCGGCGTACGACGGCCTGCGCGCGTCGCTGGGCCTGCGCGCCGCCGCGGGCGCCGCGCCGCCGCTGCCGCCGCGCGGCGCCCTAAGCGTGGCTGAGCCGGGCATGCAGGTGTGGAGCAGCTTGGAAATGCTCCCACCTACCGCACTTGTAAGAGGCGCAGCGCTGCCCGCTGCGCTGGCATGATCCAGCATGTATGCACACCAATTCCTCATCCGTTCTTGGCGTCCCCTTCTGCACGTTGTCTCAAGTGTTGCATGTATGTCCAATGCGGGCTGTTGCCAGCACGCGGCATGGTGCCTCCCTGCATGTAATGTAGCAGCACCCTTCTGCAGCACGCTTCCGAGCTGCTTTTCCGACGCAGTCTCAGAGGTTTGCGCCGGCTCCAGGCGGGGCGGGCGCAGCGCCGCGCGGGCCTGGAGGCCGCGGCGCAGCCGTTCGCCATGGTCGGCCGCATGGAGCTGCCCAAGGCCGCCGCCGCAGCTGGCGGCGGCGCCGGCCCCGACGTGTACGTGCTCGCTGCCGCAAACGCCGTGCAGGAGGCCGTGGCCGCCAAGCGGGCGAGCCCCCAACATGCGTGTGAGGGCGCTTTGCCTCTACTAAGCTCAGTACATGTGACCCACAGGGTCCTGAGCCCGCCAGTGTCAGCTCAAGCGGTTTTGCAAGTTTGCAAAACTGCCAACCATCAACTGAAGCCCTTGCAGGCAGCACCGCGCCGCGGCCGCTGCCGTGCGGGAAGCCTGCCTGCAGTGCGCTGTGCACTCCTTCCGGTCCCGGCGCATGGCCCGAGCTCGGCATGTGTCATTCTGCTTACAGGTGCCAGCGTGCGCAGGCGCGCGAAGGCGCAGACGGGCACGTGTCAGTCGAGCTGCGCGGCGGGGCGCCGCCGCCGCTGGCACTGCCGTGCGGCGAGCCTGCCGGGGATGCGTCCGTCGACTTTGCGCCCTTGGAGCACAGCCTGGGCTCGATTTCGCCGCCCATGGCATCCGGCAATACGGGGTCCGAGAGCGTCGAGGGGGACGGCCCCGCGGGCGGCGACACTCCCACCTCGCGGTGGGGGCCGGCCGCGTGCGCGAGCGGGGTCGGTGCGGGTGCAGGGTTTGGGCAAGGTATGGCGGGCGCCGGCTCACCGGGCGTGGAGCTGGTGCCGCTGGGCGCGGCGGGCGGGGCGGGCACGGGCTGGGGTTCGGGAGACCATGGCAGGGCTGGCGGCCGGCTCGCGGCCGGCCATCGGCGGCACGCCCCGAGCTGGCTCGCGCGCTGGGCGTGCTGGGGCGCGCCGCACACCAAGACGCCCGGCAGCGTGCAGCTCGTGGGCGGCTTGTGAGGCGGAAGTGTGCAAGTTTGCGCGCTTCTGAGCTGTGGGTCATGATAGAAATGGCCATGTCCGCATAGCATGCAAGGACGTCTGGACATTTGCACCTGGTGGGGCTTGCAGCGAGGGTTCCGTACAATTTTGCGCACAATTGCGCACACAATTTTGCGCACGAGCTGTGAATGAGCAAAAAGGCTTGCAACATACTACTTATGCACATAGTGCAAGGCGTGAGTGCGCCCGAACTATGGAGGCTGCACTGCAGCCACTGCAGCGTCTTTTTCATCCTACGCATTTCTGTGCATTTATGGACCGAGCACTCTGCGCACCACAAGCACCTTCCGTGGTGCCCTTTGATCGTGCTGCCAAGTCATTGCATTGAGCTGGCGGGAAAGTCATCATGAATAATAGGGTAGTGGGCAGCTGCCGATGCAGACAATCACATGCATGTTCTTGCCAATTTTTTCTTTGGTAAAATTAACAAAAGGCGGCATGTCTTTTGGCAAATGAACTGCGTTTTAAGTGCTAGGAACGGTTGGCTGTAAGGCTATATGCAAGTGGTAGGAACGGGCTTGGTCAAACATCTATTCACCATGCAGATCGATACTGTGTCTGACTTGTCGCCAATGGTGCTTATTATCCTCTTGGCAATTGCCGCAGTGGTGCGCTCATGTGCTCCCTCCTCTGTGCTGAGGGCCACTGGGTCTGCATGTGCCCAAGCTCGGGGACGTTGAAGCTCCAAACCTCCTAGACCTTCCTGTGCGTTTGTCTGAGCGTGCGTGCTGCAGGATTGCGCAGTGTTGCACTTGGTGCGCTGGCATTGGTTGCGGAAAATTATGGAGACGTGTATCTTGGCAAGGCACCGGTGTTGAACTGGCAGCTAAGCTGCTGTGGCACTCACGCAGGTCATGTATGGTTCTAATCCGCTGACGCGGTGGCGCTACAGAAAGCTGCCGGGTCCGGCACCGAGCTGGCTGTATGGCAACCTCCAAAACCTGGTCAGGCTGGGCAACCACGCGGCCTACACGGATTGGCACTGCGTGTATGGGCCTGTATACAAGGCAAGCACATACATGCTGTCTTCTTAGCTTGCAGCGGGCTTGCTCTGCAGTGCACCTGCATATCTTTGAACATCTTGCCCTATACTTGTTCCTGTTGTGGTGCGTTTGGCGAAGGATGGCTGTGTCGTGACCGCTCACCGGTTTTGAGAGCGCTTCCTGGCAGTAGTGCTGCAGGCCTGCCACCAGTGTCGTGGCAGGTTCGGCGATTTTTTGATTGGCGCAGGCGTGCGTGGTCTTGACCGCGCTGTGTGCTGGCTGCGCAGCTCTTCCTCGGGCAGCAGCCAGTTGTTGCTGTGCATGACCCCGTGGCTGCCAGGTACCTTGCCTTATCAGTACTGAACGAAGCAGGACCATGCATGCCGACCAGCATGGCCACCTTTTTGGCTGCCTGCTGGCCCTGCCAGCCTGGCCATTGCAGCGCTGTGAGCATGCGTATGCCTCTGTGCCGCAGTGATGCCTGCTCTCTTGCGCCCTGCTCACGACCCTGGGCTCGCTCCACGCGGCCTGGCATGACACTCGTGCCGGGGCCTGGCAGGAAGCTGTTGCTGCGCCTGCTAAAGCGGCACGAGATCCGCAGCCCGGCGGTCTTGCTGACGGGCAAGGAGGCAGAGTTCAACCAGGCTGGCTTGTTCAGCACGCATGAGTGCGCGCCCTACCTACCCCCAGCCTCACTGCTCACGGGCAAGGAGGTGCACTTTGACATGTGCCGGCCTGTTCAGCAAGCTCGCGCCCTGATGGCGCACACCCGCTGCTGTGGCGGGGATTAGCTCGTGGCAGGGCTTGTTCATCTTCCAAGTGTGCGCGTGCGTTGAGCAGATGCGCTGCCAGTGACAATGATGTTATTACGGAGTTGCATGGCGCAGTGATGGCTGGGCTTGGCAGGTGTCACTTGCCATGCCTCGTACACATGCTTTGTCTCGTTCAGTACTCATATGCAAGACGTGCATGCACCTCAGTGAGGATGACGTGACTGTGTTGCCTGTACACTCAGGGGGCCCACCACAATGTCAGAGCTCAGCACGCTGGGTTACTGCACTTGAACCTCTGTGCTCCAAGCTCGTTCGTAAATTCTTCTGTCCTTGACTTGATATGCAGCCTGGCGCTGCACCGGAGCCTGAAGACGGCGGCGTGGCTGCCAGTGATCACGAGCGGCAGGTGCGAGCGGTCAGTAGCTGCTAAGATCTGACTGACTTGCCTTGCGTTGCTCCTGGCCATGGTTGCGCCGCTTGGCTGGGCATGAGCAGGCTGTGAGGTGGTACCCCGGGTGTGCGCTGTAGCGTGGCGGGCTGCCACTGAGCGTGCATCCGGACAGCATGCGCTCGCTGTCAGCGGCAAGTGCTCCCCGCGCATGGGTTGCTGCCGCGCTCGTCGCCCTGCGCCTCAGCCGAGCGGCCGCCCCGCCGCGGCAGCCTGGAGGCCGTGGCGGGGCTGATGAACGATGGCGTGGCGCGGCTGTGTGACATCCTGGCGCGCATCGCCAGGGAGGGCCATGACGTCAACATCTGGCGCCAGCTGGGTGCGCGGCCAAGCCAGCCTGTTGTGGTGCAAACCTGAGCACAGGGCGGCCTGGGCTGCACCGTTTCCTAAGGCTCATCCTGAGCCCGGACGAAGAGCTTGCCTGCATGCTGGGGTCGTAATGTGCGTTGCAGACCACGCTGCCGGTCCAATCCTGAATGTGTGGGAAAAGGTGTATAGAGTAGAGAGCTATGCTCCATGGCACATGGCTAGTCATAGCACCATATCCAGGTTGCAGAGCAAATTCAAAGATGAATGGGTGATGGGCGCACTGTGCACTGTTATGCTGCAGTGCATGCCTTACTGGCTTCATGCGTGCCATGCTGGGATGCAGGTCGCATGACGATGGACGTTGTGGGGACATCCGCGTTTGGGTATGCTGCCTCCTGTTGTGCCGCCAATTTCCGCGGGATGTTGGATATTGCTGCGGCGCTGACGTACACCCAGACCTGCCTAATGCCGGCACGACCATGCATCCACTTCCTCGCATCCGGGCTTGGGACTTTGCGATTCTTGAGTGGGGCAGCAGCGAGTGTTGTCAGATACGAAGGCAGGCATCTGCAGGTGCGGCTGCAGCTTCTACTCAACTTCAGTCCAACCATGCATCTGCTCGCTGTGCAGGGCGCTGTGGCACATGCAGCGCAACCTTCTTGCACGGGGGCACAGGGTCGACTTGCACACGCAAGGCGGTGCGGCGTGCGAGGGCAACAGCGCCGAGGCTGCCACGTTTGTGCATGCGGCGGAGACCATATTTGGCCTTGGTGGTGCGCCACAGCAGCATCAGTGCAGCGCTTCATGGGAGAGTTGCTGCAGAGCAGGCAGATGAGCATGAGCTGATTACCATGTCAACGCCTAGAGTGCCACGACCACATGTGGTGCGCAACAGCCGGCCCTGGGTGGCGCCAGGCATGACAGCCTGCCCGTACGTGCCGCCCCTGTTCCTGGCGCCCTTCACGCGCCCGCTCATGAAGCTGCTGGCGCGCTACTTCCCGGACCGCAGCCTGCGCGAGGCAAGGATGGCCCTTATGGTGGAATGACTTGTGAGGCACGTGGACTGCTGGCGGTGGCATGGTGGCACGTGGACCCTGGTGCCGGCGGCGGCCGCTGATGCTGGCTGCGTTCGACTGCCGGCTCGTTGAGGTGCAGCTGGGGGAGTGAGGCTGGGGGTCTGGCAAGGGCAGGGTGTGCGGTGCGCACCGCTTGCAGCAATATTCGAGAGCACAATCTCTGTACAGCCTATGTAGGGCCGCTCCCAGTTTGGCAGGGCTGCGCAGGTGCTGGCCGCGCGCGGCGTCATACGCGGCGCCCTAGAGAGCATGATCCGCGAGACCCGCGAGGGCGAGGCGCGCGGCCGGGCAGCCAGGGCGGCTGGCGGCCCTGGCGACGCCGCTGCGCACGGCGGCGGCGCCAAGCGCGTGCGCGCGATCAAGCCCGGCAGCTTCCTCTCTCTGCTGGTCAACGCGCGCCACGCCAGCGGCGAACACCTGAGCGAGCTGGAGGCCGCTGCGCAGGCCTTCGACTTCCTGCTCGCTGGTGCGCGACGTGGGCGCCCTGCAGATTCCGGGGTTCGGGTAGGGTAGGCGGCCGTGCAGGCCTTCACCATCCTGCTGGCTGATGCGCGGCGCGGGTGTCTTGATGCGCGCCCCACGTGCCAGTCAGGCGTTGGCGCCTGGCCGGCGCATGGTGCAGGCGCCTTGCAGGGGCCGCGTATGCGAATCGAGGAGCGGACGGCTGGCAGGCGCATGGCATGTGCGCTTCAATTGCTAATGGGGAAGCGAGCGCGGACTGTGTTGCAAAGCGCTGTGCTCTGTCAGCTTGGCTGGCAGAGCCTGGCCGGCCATGGTCGCAGGGGCGGTACCCCACACTGCTCTCATGCGAGCGCCGTCAAGTCCCGCTGAGGCGCAGTATGTAACGGCACCAGTGGTAGTGCTGTGGTGCTTCAGTGCGCCCACTTGCGCGCGCTGTGGAGCGTATGGCCTCCTGCAACAGCTGCGTCTCGGAAGGAATGCGCTGGCAAGCTGTTGGTTTGGCAAGCTGGTGTCTGCTGCAGCCTGGGTGATTCAAATCTGGGCGTGGGCCAGGGTATGAGACGACAGCGTCCGCGCTGGCGTTCACGATCTACTGCCTGGCGGCCAACCCCGACAAGTGCAGAGCGCTGCTCAAGGCGCGCCGCCTGCGCGTGCATGGCTGCCTCCAAGCGCCCGCGCCCGCATTCACCTGGAGGGCTCAATTGAGCAGTGCTCGTCCGCTGGCATATGGGCCGTGCAGCGCAGGCCATCGGACACTCAGGCCCGCTGCAAAGCATGGTGTGAGCGGTCTGGGAGCCGTGGCGCGCGCGCCTGCGTCGCGCGCAGGAGGTGGATGCGGTCGCGCGCGAGGGCCCAGTGGGACCTGCTGAGCTGGCCCGCATGCCCTACCTGGAGGCCTGCCTGAAGGTCCGCGCTGCCCCGGGCCGCGGAAGCGTGTTCCTCTCTGCCCTCCCGCCCGCCTGGCACAGATGTCTCTGTCATGCAATACTGCCAGCGGTCGCCGCAGCAACACAGCTGGCGACCTGTTTCGGACAGAGTTGCTGCTTGTCCTGATCAAGCGTAAGCGATGTAGCAAGGGTGTGTGAGCTTGCAGCAACCTGCAGCAGCTCATGGCGGCTGTGCGTGGCGCATATTGAGCCCCAGGCCTTGCTTGGCGTGGGAAATTCTTCTTAACAGACCCTCCGCGCATGCACAGGAGGGGCTGCGGCTGTACCCGCCCGCCGTGTTCGCGGCGGTGCGCCAGGCGACGGAGGATGTGGAGGTGTGCGGACACGTCATACCGCGCGGTGCCTGGCTCCACGTGCGCAGCCCCGCAGCGCCTGGCTGATGTGAAGGATTAGGGTAGGGCGCCTAGCCCTGCGCCTGGCACCGCGCCCAGCGCCCAGCCCCGCAGCGCCCGGCACGTCTGTTCACCGCTGTGCCCTGGCGTCCGCCGACCAGAAGTGGTCTGGACCCTGCTCGGGGAGACTGGCGGGACCAGGGGCCCTCATCGGCCCGCCTTCCAAACAAGTATCTGCTTTGATCCGTGACCAGCAGCTGGTTCAGGCTTCAGCCGCGCGGCCGTGCTGCCAGGTGCCCATGTATGCCATCCACCGCGACCCCGCGCTGTGGCCAGAGCCCGTGGCGTTCCTGCCCGAGCGCTGGGTCGCGGACCCCGCCACGGGCCGCGCGCCCGCGGACGACGCGCCGCCCGGCGCGTGGCTGCCGTTCGGCGACGGAACCAGGCAATGCATTGGGATGCGCTTCGCAAAGCAGGAGGCGCACATCACGCTCGCGCGCCTGTTCCAGCGGTGCGGCGCTGCATTCTTGCTTGGGGCGGGCTTGAGATGGTCGGGTGGCGGGTCGGGTATGCGGGCAGCGGGACACGCCACATAAGCGTAGACCCTGGTGAGAGCTTTGTGCAGGCGCTCCTGGCATGCGACAGTGTGCGGGGCATGGCGATGGCATACCTGAGCCTGATGCCTAGGGTTGACAGGCTATTCTGCGTGCAGATGACAAACACCAAGTCGTGAAACAGTGTCCTGTGCCGCGCTGGCAACGTTTGGCCGGTGTGCGCGCGGGGTGCATGGGACCCTGGTTTGCCTCTAGTCAAGCTTGCGCCTAGTCATGACGCTGAGGCAACTGATATGTGGGCGTGTGGGCCTGCAGGTTCACGTTCGAGCTGTCGCCGGGGCAGGTTCCGCTTGCCGTCGTCAGCCCCTTCACGCTCGCGCCCAAGGAGGGCATCTTTGTGCGCCCTGTGCCGCGCGAGCATGCGCGTGCTGGAAAGTGACCAGGAGCTTGTGCGCACAAGATGAAGCTGTGTAAAAATTTTGGGCTGAAGACATGGATATGAGGCATGCTGCGGCACACTGTCTGACATGCAAGAAGTGTGTGGCACCTGCGAACTCTACCTGGTACTGTGCATGTTTTTTAGGCCACGCCGTTGATAATGCTGCACAGAAAGTGCGACGTAGCTGTAGCCGGGGAATGGCTTTTTTACATCGATATCCAGCATTCTCGCTTCTGTGGGGGCTTCCCCATGTGTTTTGAGGGTACTGCATTATCACAGCAGTTCAGAGGTTGAGCTGTGTCAGTGGTGCTGGTGCTTTGCCTGAGAATGGTCACCATATCATGCATTAGCAGCTGTCGATGTTCCACAGAATGTGCAAGAGTCTGGTAGCTACTCAGAACAGCTTGCAGCTGGCATGGTCTGGCGCGAGTGCGTGAAGCTCAATAGTACCATGGCATGATTGCATGTTTCTATTCGCACCTGTAGTCGAGCACTTTATGAGCCTGCATGACATTAGGCTTGGGTCGCATAAGCCGCAGTGGCGCCACTGCGCTGATGGTACAGGCTTTCGAGCTGATCACGGTGCTGGCACGATGCTTGGCGGCTGTTTGCCGCCAAGTTCTCACGAGGCCGGGTGACAGCGGCATTTGCCCCTTGAGGCATGTATACAGGCACTCAGAATAAGCGCTCTGACAGATATACAGACACACTACGTCTGCACACGGGGCAGGCACTGCTGTGTGTGTGCCCGCCTTATGGTGGCACTGCACTGCCCCCACTGCAGCATCTATCTGCATCAAAGTCTGTCTGCTGCTTGACTGGCTCGAGCACTGAGCACTCCAATAACCTCCTGTGGTGCCTTTGATCTGCATCTCTGCCTTGATCTGCATTTAGTAAAAGAAGTTATAAGAAAGGCGGGAAACCAACTTTACTAAGAGGCAAGTAACGAGTGAGTAACGAACAATCACTGTACAACTCAGAGCTCAGAGCGCTGACAACTCACACATAACCGGGTTTCCAATGAGGCTGTCAGATACCATGGACGTGTTTGACCTGTCGCCGGCGGTGCTTGCGGTCCTGCTGGCAGCGGTCGCCGTGGTGCGCACTTAATTTTCTTCTTGGACTTGCTGTGAAGGCTTGCTGGTGCTGTAAGGACGTTTGTGGGTGGCTGGCCTGCCTGTTTTCTGGAAGTTTTAAGCTCCTGAGGGCCTCCGCTTGTTATGTACGCGCTCAGCATGCGGGAGGACGTGTGGGAGTGTGTCAGAACTGGCTTTGCTGCTACCACAAAGCTGTTGACAGCTGACTCTGCCTGTTGTTTCAAGGTGCTAAGGAGCCGCGCCTCCTGCACAGGTGGTGTATGGCTTTCATCCACTGTCGCGCTGGCGCTATAGAACGCTGCCGGGTCCGGCGCCGAGTTGGCTCTTTGGCAACCTCAACGAAGTGGTCAGGCTGGGCAACCACGAGGCGTACACAAAGTGGCACCGCATGTATGGACCTGTTTACAAGGCACGCCCAGCCCAACTTTTTTTAACAGCTACCAGTGGCACGCGTGCTGCGCGACTCATGTTTTAGCACGTCTGTGCACCAGCCTGGCTGGGAGGCCTATGGGTTTGCCGCGAGCCTGCACTGCGCTCCCAATCTTTGTGCTGAGACTGCTCAACCTGCCGACCTTGTGTCTGATCAGTTGCGCAACGTTGAGTGCCCTTGACAGACCTCTGTGCTTGCTGCGCAGCTTTTTCTCGGCCAGCAGCCAGTTGTTGCAGTGCACGACCCTGCGGCGGCCAGGTAAGCCTGCACCTTGTCTTCGGCTTGTGCTGGCTTGGGCTCGCAACCAACCCCTGACTAGCTTGCGCTCACTTGTTGGTGTCTCGCTGCCGCTGCATGAAATTGTGCCTTAGCAGGAGTTTGAGATGTGATGGTCGTCTGATGAAATGGGCTGTCTGGAGGGTGCACTGTGCCTGCTCGCCATGCTTATTATCATGGGGCCTGACGTGACCACCCGTCGCGGTGACAGGAAGGTGCTGCTGCGTATCCCAAAGCGGCACGAGATCCGGGGCCCCGCCTCGCTGCTGGTGGGCACGGAGGCGGAGTTCAACCAGGTCGGCCTGTTCAGCACGCACAAGTGCGCGCCCGCTCTGCGCGCACACGCGGCCCAGACAGGCGCTGTGCACCTGGTGGCATAGCTCCTTCATCGCGCATGCGGGGCCAGCTGCTCGGCGTATATGCGCTGTTGTTGTGTTCACGCCACGCCACTCTTGCATTTGTGTCAGAACTGAGGCTGCGTGGCTTCTTTCTTGCCGGACCATGTTGCACAGGCTGCATTATCAATCCAAAGTTGTTGCTGTTCTCCGTGTCACAATGGCAATCATGACGCGGCATGAAGTCTGATTGTTTGCAGACACTGCAACGGACCTTGAGTGTTCAGAAGTGCGCGGTCATGCACTGCCTTTTCCTTTAAGGAATCTACATATGCTCTTCAGTGGGTTGTTTGTGTGCAGCCAGGAGCTGCATCGGAGCTTGAAGACTGCGGCGTGGCTGCCAGTTGTCACAAGTGGCAGGTGCGAAGACTTGTGGGTCGCGATAGGTATTCAGGCTGTAAGCGTTCCATAGTGCGTGTGATGATCATCAGCCAGCCGATGGCACCATCAGCTACCCATGTGAGCTAGAGATGTTTTTGGTAGGGTAGTTGCTGGATATGTACACACGCATGCACACATACAGCACGTGGTCCTCATGCCACTGCGGCATGGTGGCCATAGCAGGTGTCACTGCTGCGGAATATAGTGGTTGAGGCGATAGAGTGCATTGTTGCAGCCTTGTCTTCTGTAACGGGCTTGATGAGTGAGGGTGGCCGCAGCCTCGAGGCCGTGACGGGGCTGATGAACGAGGGCGTGGAGCGGCTGTGCGACACACTGGCGCGCATCGCCAAGGAGGGCCGCGACGTCAACATCTGGCGCCAGTTTGGTGCGCTTACTTGTTCGGCAGCCTGGCTGCTGCAAGCCTACTCGCAGTGCAGTCAGCTGTGCTCTTTCGCGCGCCCATGGAGAGTGTGGTTGCAAATGTGGCTGCTTGCGGCCCTGCTCGATGTGGCCCTGCAAAAAGGTTGGTGCCCCTGCAGCATCCCATTATTTGGCTACCTGACCCGAGGTGGAAAGGAGAGTACAGGCTTATGCACGGCATGCACTTGCACCATGGCGGGAATAGATAGCTTGCGCTGCATGAATGACGAAGAGGCCGTCTTGCTTTGGTGCAGCGCCTGCCACAATGGCTGCTGTGGTCATCTCTTATGCTTGTGCATGCTGCAGGTTACATGACAATGGACGTCGTCGGCACGTCCGCATTTGGGTGCGCGCTGCTCTCGCTGAACACGTGACGTGCTGGACGCTGTGGCGCTGATGCATGCTTTTGAGTTGCGTTCAGCAAGTACAGCCGTGCGCGCATGCACTTGCTCACCTGGTCCGGGACTCCACTTTGCATAAGTGGAGTGTGTGTGCATAAGTGGATATGCACACCGCTCGCTGAGAGATTGAGAGAGACAGTACCATTAAGCAGGGCTTGCAGCAATGATGTAGGCACTGCGTTGGCCACTTGGCAACCCCATCTTACACTCTGCCACACCAGCAGGGAGCCTTTTTGGTAGTACTCTACCAAACTCATCATGGAGAGGGGCGCAGGGTGGATTTGCACACGCAAGACAGTCCAGCGTCTGGGAGCAACAGCGCTGAAGCTGCTGCACTCGTTCATGCAGCGCAAACAATATTCGGTCTTGGCGGTGCGCAAGACAAGTATGGCGTTCTAGTGTTGTCTTGCAGTAGTAAGCCGCAAAAACTGCGGCTTGTTATCTGTGGGCGCACGTGAATTAACGTACAGAAGGTATGCAAGCGCTGCATAGGTGCGCCTTTGCGTCCTGACGTCGATGTGTTGTGTATCTTGACTAGTGCGCGCGTGCTGGAGATGTGACAGGCCCCTGCCTGCTCAGCGCGCGCCACGTGCGGCCGGCGCGCGACGGCCGGCCGCGCGCGCGCAGGCATGACCAGCTGCCCGTACGTGCCGCCCGTCTTCCTGGCGCCCTTCACGCTGCCGCTCATGAAGCTGCTGGCGCGCTACTTCCCGGACCGCAGCCTGCGCGAGGCGCGGCCGCGCGCACCGCGACTGCGACATGACCGACATCTGTTTCACATCCGGCTACATCAAGCACCTTTTTGTGTTGTGAGTTGTGAGTGACTGAGCTGCTTGTCACATGACCTAGCTGCTTGCCATTACTGACTGAGCTGCTTGTCACGTGACCTAAGTGCTTGCCACCAGTGACTTAGCTGCTTGTCACATGACCTAGCTGCTTGCTAGGAGTACTGGATGTCCGCTCAAGTCTGCAAGCGTGACGTCAGCGCGCACTGCTGCCCAGGTGCTGGCTGCGCGCAAGGTGCTCCGTAGCACCGTGGAGGGTTTGATCAGGGAAACCCGCGAAAGGGAGGCGCGCGCGGAGGCTGCAAAGGCGGCAGGCAGCAGCAACGGCGCCGCCGCGCACAGCGGGGACGGCGCCGCTGCCAGTGCGGCGGCGAACGGAACGGCAGCGGTGCGCTCCGCGGAAGCGTGTGTGCTGCTTCACTTGTTAACATTTCATGAAATGTGGCGCTGGTGGATTGCCGCAGCAGGCTTAACGCAGCATGCTTAAGCATTGCTGTGGACAAGCGCAGTGTGCCCAAGCGCGCAACTGACACACCATGCGTACACCACAGCAGTCCGCTGTGGCATGCACATTTGCAGGGATTGGCAGCGTCTGCGGGCCGTGGCGCCAGTATGGTTTTTGAGCCTGTGAGGTCAGGGCAGAGATTGCCCGTCTCTGCAATGTACGTGTAACAAGCAGCGGTATGAGCACGTCCTTGCGTGACCACAGACACAACATGCGCGTGTGCAGGACGCGGCGGCAGCGCGGAAGCGCGCGCGCGCGATCAAGCCCGGCAGCTTCCTGTCGCTGCTGGTCAACGCGCGCCACGCCGACGGCGCGCACCTGAGCGAGCTGGAGGCCGCCGCGCAGGCTTTCACCTTCCTGCTGGCCGGTGCGCGGCGTGGGCACGCCTTGCAGGGCTGCTCTGCGCGGGGCGAGTGTCACGGTTGAAACAGGCAAGGCCGCTGCGCATTATTTACAGACTACTAGCGCTGGACGTCGATCACAAACCATGTGCTGGTAGCTTGTGACCCGCGGTGCTGCCACAGTCCTTGTGCGCCCACTGGCTGCATGGCCTTTTGGGGCGCGCTCTGCAATGAGAAGCCTCTTTGTAGGACTGCTTCATGCATGCGGCTGCGCCTTTGCATGGTGACTGGCATGGCACCACCTGCCGGCCATGAGCTAGCCTCGCTGTTGTGTGGGGCGGTGCAGGGTATGAGACGACAGCGTCCGCGCTCGCGTTCACGGTCTACTGCCTTGCGGCCAACCCTGACAAGTGTGAGAAGCTGCTGAAGGTGCGTGCGTGTGCTCCTCTGCTGGCTCGCAGCTGCGCACATGGCCAGCGCTAGGTTGCATGCACAGATACCTTGGCGCTAGTACGCTACTTGGACTGCCACATCAGCGCATCCAAGCCTTGTGAAGAGGTGCAGCCTCTTGTAATGAAAAGGTGCCATGCACCATTTCAGTGCAGGTGTTGAGTGCCACTATGATGCCTAGTGGTGTAGGGGCCGTGCTAATGGTTCAAGGGCAGTGACACGCGCGTCTGCATCGCACGCAGGAGGTGGATGCGGTCGCGCGCGAGGGCCCGGTCGGGCCGGCCGAGCTGGCCCGCATGCCCTACCTGGAGGCCTGCCTGAAGGTCCGCGCTGGCCCGGGTCGCGGCAGCGAGCGAGGGGTTGACTTCATGCACACCATGCGCTTGCAGCTGTCTCCGCTGCACAGCGCCTCACATCAAGTGACCGCTAACCTTGCCGGGCAAAGGACGCTGTGCAGTTGTCAGCGGGCTTTGCGTGAAAAGTCTTATTTTTGAATGGGCAACCATGCAGCAGCTGTGTAGTTATGCTGCACCTTGCTGCACCATGCGGCAGCTCTGCAGAGCGCCTCTGCGCTGTTCTCTAGACCTTAGGCTTGACAGTATGTGACTTTTGCATGTGCGCAGGAGGGGCTGCGGCTGTACCCTCCCGGCGTGTTTGCGGTGCGCGAGGCGGTGGAGGACATGGAGCTGTGCGGCCGCGCCATCCCGCGCGGCACCTGGGTCCACGTGCGCGGCCTTGCCGCGCCCCGGCGGCGCGCTCGCGCGCTCTTCCAAAACGTCCGACGTGCCTGGTGTAGCAGTGGTTAGTGTAGAACACAAGCGAATGAGTGCGTCTGGGCTAGGCGGCCGTGTACAGCATCCATTGCGACCCTGCCACATGGCGCAAGGGGGAATTCCTAGAAACATACAAAGTGTGTGTGTGGGGCCAGGTGGCCGTGTACGCCATCCACCGCGACCCCGCCATTTGGCCGGAGCCCGAGGCCTTCCTGCCCGAGCGCTGGGTGGCGGACCCGGCCACGGGCCGCGCGCCCGCGGACGACCTGCCGCCCGGCGCGTGGCTGCCGTTCGGCGACGGCAACCGGGTGTGCGTCGGCATGCGCTTCGCGAAGCAGGAGGCGCACATCACGCTCGCGCGCCTCTTCCAGCGGTGCGGCACCGGGCATGTGGTGGGTGATGCAAGAATACGGAAGATGGGAGTGATGAGGAGGGCTGTTGCAGCCTCCGAGGGCGTGCCTGGACATGCTGCTTGTGTAGATATATAGCTGCTGATGGGCAGAGACGGCGCGCGTACCGTGCAAAAAATATCGACAGTAACCGTGCTTGTGGCAAAGACCTCGCTATGACGTGACCAGTACAAGCGAAGCAGCGTGCATGTGTGCACCAATAGCAACACTGAGGCCCAGGGCTTCTGGCTGTGCAGGTTCACGTTCGAGCTGTCGCCGGGGCAGATCCCGCTGGCTGTCAAGAGCGCCTTCACGCTCGCGCCCAAGGAGGGCATCTTTGTGCGCCCTGTGCCGCGCGAGCACGCGCGTGTCGAGGAGTAGGATGAATGATTCGCGGTACCAAGTGACCCAACATTTGACCTAATGCATGCAATCCAGTTTGACTTTGTGTGTGAGCAGCTGAACACTGCGACGCGCTAGTGGTATTTGACGTGTGTGCCTTGCCGCAAAAGTGCGGATACCTTTGCAGTATTCAGCAGCTCTGCCCAGAGCCTGCTGACGTAGTTACGTCCTGAGTAAGGTTGCGCCGTGATATGCAAGTACCACATTACGGAAACGTCTTACAAGCAGCAGCAGCACGTTTGTAGCCGGGCACCGCCCCTACGCACACGCATGCTTGCACAGCCAGGTGATGCCCAAACGTACTGAGGCTCTTCCCAGTACGCATACAGGCAACAGCCAGCGGCACTCCTACTGGTTCTTTTACATGCAGGCAACACCTACCTCAGGCCAGAGGATGCGAGCGCTTGCATTGCCCAACTGCAAGCAGCATGCGTGCATGCAGGAAGCTTCCACAGGCCAGAGGACGCGAGCGCTTGCATGGCCCTACTGCGAGGAGCATGCATGCCTTCAACGTGCCATCATGCGCGTTTAATGACCAGCAGGTTTTTGTGGACCCACACAAGCTTGCAACCGCACCCACACACCTGCAATGGAAGTAGCTCCTCTGCATTATTGGCTCGGCGACCTAAGAAAAGCGCCTTGACACACTTCCCTGTGTATTGCATGATGCTGCTGCATGCTCACTCACACTGTCGCTTGCAGCATACCCTCCCAAGCCCCGACACTCTACCCAGTGCAGCTCATGTCCAGGTGGGCAACACCGCACCCAGCGCACCATGACGCGCGCTCGACCCACCCACGCTGCGTCCTGCTCAGACGACGGGAACGGGCACCTCTGTAGCGGCGGCCGACGTTGGCGGAACATGCGACCCGACCTTGGGGCCCCTGCGCTGGTAGCCGCTCCCTGCACTTGTGCCTGCGCCTGCATGCGCGGCGCGGCAGGGTCATGGCCGTGGACGTTTGCAGTAATCTGCGACGTTTGCGTAACCTGCCTCTGCCCAGTTCCCAGTAGAGATTACCAGCTTGCCCCTGGCGCTAGCTGAAAAGGCCAGTCTCCCTAATATTCCCAAGCTCTTCGCAGGCACACATCTCTGTACCCAGTGCACACCCACAAATTGGTTTGGTCGGCGACCAAGCTAACAGGGCTGGGCCGACGACCGCGTCAGCCAGTGTCATGCCGCCACAAACGCAGCGGCTGCGCGCCTGCAGCCGCACTGCGCACGACATCACCAAGCTTCTACGAATGTGTTGAAAGCTCAGTGCCAGTTCAAGCTCATGCATAAGGTGCGCCAGCACCGCTGCAGCCGCGCGCCAACGGCGTGCGGTCAGCGTCCCTCGCCGCGCCCCCACAGGCCTTGCGATGGATGACATACCCCGCCGCCCCCGCAGCCGGCTAGCAAGCTTGGCGAAGTGGAGCTCGGGCTCAACCCAGGAAGGCCGTTCCGAAACGCTGCTGGGCCTCGACGGGGATACGCGCACCGCCTGACGGGCCCCTCCGGCATCTCTGCTCTGAGGCCGGGGTCTGTTGGGCACTGGACAGGGAGCCCAGAAGCGCAGCAGCGCGGGCGCGCCCGCAGGGGCCCAGGGAGTCCTCCGCATCATCGTGCGAGCCGACCATGTCAGACAGAAAGCCCGGTAGGGCAGCAGCGCGGGCGCGCCCGCAGGGTCCAGGGAGTCGTCCGCGTCGTCGTGCGAGCCGACCAGGCCGATGAGGAGCAGGTCCAGCGCGGCCACCGCGAGCGCGCCCGCGAAGTACACCTTGGCGTGCGTCGTCACCTCGCCGTAGTCGCCGAAGCTGTGCGCGCGCCGCTGCCCGGGTATAGGGTAGGATGGAGGATAGGACAGGGTAGGTTAGCTTCGTTTATAGGGATAGAGTATGGGTAGGTTTAGAGCCGCAGTCGCCGAAGCTGCGCGCGCGCCGCGGCCCGCTGGACTGGTGAGCGGGCATGGCTGCAGGCAGGCAGGCCTGGGCGGTTGCAGGAGAAGTTTGGCGCAAAGGCGATGTGTGGCAGTTGGGAGCAGCATGGTTGCATGCCCAGGGATGCCCAGGGCCTGCAGCTGGGCAGCCGGGGCAGGGGTGTGAGCGTGCCGCAGCAACTGGCCGTGCCCTCGGGCCCGGCTGCGCAGCAGGGGGCGCACGTGAGCCAGCTGAGGAGGAATGCGTTGGCGGCGTCCATGGCGAGCACGGCGCCCACCGCCAGCAGCGCCGCCAGCGCGGCGCGGTGCGCATATACGCGGGCTGCGCGCGTCCGCGGCACATGCTGTGACTTCATGAGCCAGGGTTGCGCCAGTGTGTCGCGCACATGAGCTTGTGCAGCCGGCAGCGCCGCCAGCGCGGCACGCTGCATGCGCGGACCGCATGCGCCTGGCAGCAGGCATGCTCAGGGGGTTGCACGGGCTGCACGGCTTGACTGCAGACATGCACGGCGCGCCTGTGCAGTGCGGTTGCTGCCGCCGCGCATCACATGCAATGCGCATGCGCAGCGATGCGCACCGGCACTGAGCGCGACCGCAATCAGCGTGAAGACGAAGAGGTGGTACACAACTGCGCCCTCAGCCCAGTACGTGAGTAATGACCACACTGCATGCGCGTGCGGCATCTATGTGCGTACGCTGCATCTGCACCCGCCCCTGCATGCATGCCCTGCCATGACGCATGCACATTCGCAGGCTCGCCATACTTGAAGCTGCACGGGGCTTCAAGACAGGGAAGCGCCTGACATGCCCCCCCTCAGCTGGACATGCGCTGGGGTTTTCTTCTTTCGAGTGCCACACTGCCGGGCCAGATAGCTATGTGCTGACGCCTGACATGCGTGTCACTGCTGGCTCTGGGGCGGGCGGTCAGAGCATGCGGTCAAGCCTTGCGGGAGCTATTCCTGCATGCAGCTGTGGCGCGCGCATGCCGCTGTTCCCGCAGTGAACAGCCCAAGCAGAGCGCAGGATGCAGGCAGCCGGGCCGCACCCTTCCACCACTGGTAGGCGTAGTAGTTGCGGCAGCTGATGGTCGCCGGCCCCAGCTCGCCGATGCCGCCGCCAGCGGGCGGGCCCCCCAGCACCTGCGCGCGCAGCTCGGGCTGGCATGCCATGGTGCAAGGCTTGCGCCATGGTGTGCGCGCTGGGGACCGTGGGAACTTGTATGTTGAAGAGCAGGAGGCCGTGTCCCGTATGTGCAGCCATGGGAAGAGCAGGGCAGTCAGCATTTGTGCTACCTTTTGACAGTGCATGGCGCGCTCCTGGAAAGGCACCTGCAGCGCTTGCGTAAGATTGCAGTACGAGCTGTGTACTAAACTTGCGCAGCTTTCTCTGCAGCTGCCACATGCACCGCAGCATGCCACCATAATAAGTTGCATGAAACGCTCGCTCTGTAGATGCTGCACAGGGTGCTGGATCATAAAGCACTCAGTGCTTTATGATGTACGTTGAAAAAAAATAAACACTCAGAAAGGAGAAGTGTGCACACAAGGGGCGGCCCCACGGGTCCTGGGGCGCGCCTGGTTGGAGTACAGGGCATCGCAGCGCGACTGCAGCGCAATCACGCCCGCCAGCATGAGCACCCAGGCCAGGAACGCGAGCGCCAGCGTGGTCAGCAGGCCATTGCGCCAGGCCCAGGGCTGCATCCAGCCTGCCATCCTGTCCGCCTGGCCTGCCGCGCAGGGGGCCGCGCACCATGAGCGCAGAGCTTGTGCACCGGGCTGCAGCTACATGAGCATGGCATGCGACCGCGCTGACACCCGCAAGGCGCAGGCGCATGGCCAGCTTGGGCACAGAGCAGGTCTGGAAGCCCGCCATGCGGCGGGGGCAGCTCTGCCGGTTACTGAGAGCAGCCTTGACCAGGCAGGGCTCTGCGTGCCAGCGAGCGCATGCAGCTTCCCGTTGCACATGCAGGGCAGCCTGCCTGACAGGGAGCATCAAGCTCCTACAGTACAAGCGGCAACAAAATGAAGTAGACAGCATGCTCATGTCATCTGCATTGTCTGCTAGGACTGTCCTAAAGCTTATTTGCGCAGCAAGAGCACGCACAAACACGCTTCGCTGAACGGGACAGTCAAGTCAGCAGTACACGCAAGGCACATGGTGGCCTACATGCACGATGACGTAAACCAACTCTGAACCGCGTGCTTAAGCTTAAGAAAGGGAGGAAAGCTGCCAAGCAGAGAGAACTGCGAGCACACTAGAAAGCACTCTCATCAGCTGCAGGTGCACCTCAAAGAGTGCGCGGAGCTGAGTCACGGTGGCTGAATTGCTAGCAAGCCTTGGCCTTGCGCAGCATACCAGGGTCACCTGCACTCAGCGGGGCTGCGGATGCGCTTAGGTGAGGAGGCGATTTTCTATGCTCGGCGGCACAGCCTTCTTGGACGCGCAGCTGCTCCCTTCTTGGCCAGCAACTCTAAAAAGCACTTGCCAATTTGTTGCAAGCTGAGCTGTCAGCCACTTGAGCTGGCAAGGCAGGTGCAGAACTATTTGCATTCTCCAGGGTGCACGACATCATCATTTCTTGGATGCATCAGGCAAATGCCCTGAGGTGTGTCATGCCACTCTGATTGATAATCGCACTCAAAGACATGTTACCTGTGCATGTTGCCTTTCGAAGCATGCACAGCATGCACGGCAACAAGCGGCCAACCACAACACCGTCTGTGCGCCTTGACATGTGGCAGCACTCCAAGGGCCCCAGGCTTCCAAGCTGACGTAGCATGCGCAATAACCCACCCACCACCGTCACGCCACACATCACAGCAGCGCATCAAGGGGCGCTGCGGCCAGGTCGCTCAGGCTCCGGTACGTCGCAGGCTCGCTCCGTCGCCCCGGCCGGCGCGCTCTTTCCGCTCGCGGCGCCCACTCCCAGCTGCGTGCGGCCGCCGGCTGGACGACCGGCGGCGGCCGCGCCACCGGGTCTGCCCAGTCAGGGCCGCCCATGGACGCGCGGCTGGTCATGGGCATGCTCACGCCCCATGCGGGGTCAGGGTACAGGTCAGCGTCAGGGTTCAGGTCAGCGCACGCGCCATCCGACAGCTTGTCCAGGCTGCAGAATGTCCGCCGCGGCGCCGTCGCAGCTCTGGCGCCCGCGTGCGCAGGCTGCGGCGCGTCCGGCGCGGCGGCCTCGCCCGCTGCCTGCGCGCGCGCCGCGCCCGGCTGCGCTGCGTCGCCGCGGCCCTCAGCGCCAGCCCCGCCTGCGCCCTGGTCACGGCGCCTGTGCGGGAGCCAGGGCGCGCGCGCCGCCTCCGCCTCCGCCAGCGCGGCCCTCGCGCCCTGGCGGCCGGCGCCAGGGCCTCCCAGCTTTGCGGCGGGCGCGGCCCGCGCTTCCTCAAGAGCCAGGCCGGGCAGCTGCTCCGCAGGCGGCAGCGGCCGCAGCGGCGTGCGCGCGCGGCCGGCCGGGCGCACGCCGGCGTCAGGGCGCGCGCTCCCTCCCGCACGGGGCGGCGCGGCCGCCCCGGCCCGCCCGGGCTGCATGCCGCGCGCGCCCGCCTGCCCCGTGGCCAGCGCCCGCGCGTGCTCAGGCACAGGCCTGTCCCTGGGTCCACTGCGGCTGGCTGCCCTGCCAGCAACGAGGTCGGGATGCGACAGTGCACAGCGCCTGCCCACACCGCCAGCAGCGCCCGCCGGCGCAGGGGCTGGGTCGGCGTCCCCGCATGCAATGGCGGCCTTCGCCGGCCCGGCACCTGCCGGCGCGCCGCGCACGGCTGCCGCGGCCGGCAGCAGCGCGAGCGGGGCCGCGGCGCCGCGGAGTGCCGGGGCCGGGCCGCCGGCGGCCGCGGCGGCCGAAGGCGCGGCCGCCGGCAGGCGGAAGTGCGCGCGCAGCACCTCCGCGAGCCGCGTGGCGGACAGCGCCTGTGCGCGCGCGCGTGTCAGGGTGCGGCGCCTGACGTGAAGCTGGTGCTCCGCCGGAGGCTGCGCCTGGCCGTGCGGGCGGACAGCTTGCTTGCGGGGTTTGAAAGGGCCTCCACGCGCCAACACCCAGTCTTGTGGCATGTGATGCGCGTGGCTTCCGCGCGAGCAGCCAGTGCATGGCTGAGCAGCCACATGACGGCCAATCGCCCGATAGGTGTATAAGGGACGGCCCTGCACCCAGTGAGCAGGCCCGGCGTGACACCTCGCCCGCGCCATCCGGCTGCACAAAACAGCATCAAAGGAGGTAGGATGGCGGGCCCACCTCGAGCGCGTCGCCGCCGCGGTCGGTCAGGGCGGCCGCCTCCAGCAGCGGCCCCGCGCCCGCGCGCGCGGATGCGCCGCCGATGCCCTGCAGGGGCCGGGTGCGCTCAAGGTCATTGGAACCGGCTTGCTGCGCATTGCACCAAGCGCGATGCAGGCCCGTGGCGCCATGCAGGCATGTCCAACGCATTCTAGCACTGGCTGTGCCTTCGCGTGTCAAGCTCAGCACCCCGCAGCTCGCATGTTGGCAGCTCGCCACCTGTGATGGCCAGCCTTGTTTGCCTCTCCGCAAGGAACATGCGTGGTTGCGAGCTGCAGCGCCAAAGTATCAGGAGGCTGCAAGCAGCACGTGCAATGATCAGATTCGGCCTGGTTACAGGTCTCCAGTTGAAGGGAGCTGCGCGCCTGCGGCCCCGCGGATGCGCGCGCGGCGGACAGGCCGCCGCTGGGCGCCACCGCCTGCGCGCACGCACGCGCGCGCGCCTGTCATGCAGCGCGGCTGCCTGGTAGCAGCACCGCGCCAATGGAGTAGATATGTTGCGGCTGTGCGAGCTGGGCGACGCGCCGGGCATGAAGGCGCTGGCTGCCGCCAAGGACCACCAGGTCTCGCCAGTCGCCCGCCCGCTCTCCTATAAGCATAGCATAGAACAGAGTGCAGCCAACCTAGCCCCCCTACCTTTTCTATGGCACCAGCCCAACGCACCTGCATCAGGCGCGCCATGAGCGCAGCGAGCTCCTGCGCGGCGGCAATGTCAGCGCGCGCGCGCTGCTGCAGGCGCTCGGCCTCAGCTCGTTGCTCCGACGCGCCGCGCTGCGCCTCCTGCGCGTCCCGGCGCGCCTCCCGGGCAGCGTCCCTGCACCCAGCTCCTGAGTGCTGAGCGCTTGACGAGACCTTGTAGATCGGCCTGCACTTGTTGACACGTGTGTGCAGAGGCTACCGGAGAGGCCTGCGCAGGCTGACAGGGAGTCCTGACAGCACACGTCCTTCGGTCCAACCCTTCCAGTGTCCATGCGGAGCAGGCGCTTGCATGCACACAGCCGCAGCCGCGAGGCCGGCGCACTCTGCCGTCTGCCTGCCCGCGGCGGCCGCGGCGGCCGCGGCCTCCGCGCCGCACGCGCGCGCCTCGGCCCGCGCCGCGCGCGCCTCCGCGGCCTCGGCGGCCGCGGCCGTCGCGCCCAGCTCCAGCTCGAGGCCGGCCATGGCTGCGCGGACGGGGCAAGCCATGTCCAGGCTGGGGCAACTGTGATGCATCGCTGGGCCTTTGAGTGGTGGCTCTGCCTCCACAAGCCCTTTGCTCTCCTGTTTGGAAACATGGTGCTGGGCTGGGCATGGGCGGCAGGTTGAGAGGAAAGGCGTGCAGGGGCCAGCCGGCGCGCCCGCGGCATGGCGCGCCCGCAGTGCGGCCAGCTCCTCTGCATGCCGGGCCGCGTCGGCGGCGGTGCGGGCGCGCAGCTGCAAATGCTCCTCACGCTCGCAGCGCAGCGCGCCCCCATGCGCGGCGGCCGCGGCCTGCCGCACGCAGGCTATTGCGCACGGGATATGCGGTACTCATCGTGTCGCTACGCGGCCGGCAGGCAAGCGGCTGCGCATGCGTGGTAGTGTGTGCATGCATGTGAGGCTCATGGTGATGAGAGGTATGCGGCGTCCGATACGCTGCAGTAGGGCAATACTAAGGCTCTTTACGCGTGGCTTAGCTCGTCAAGAGCTGCCTGGAGATGTGACACGGAGCTTGCGAGCCCCGGTGGAAGCAGGCACCTCAGTAGATTCTGCCCACTTCACAGGCGAGGGTCCTCAAGGGGCGCGCCTGCGCCGCGGCCAAGCGCGCGGCCTGCGCGCACCGCAGCCATGCGCGGAGGCAGCGCGCCGCGCGC
>JAABUY010002084.1_pt1 | contig 24706 bp, 28 predicted proteins | sample 5560271 | NCBI WGS metagenome assembly JAABUY01 (sample SAMN10711886, study PRJNA513374) | rock metagenome | isolation source: Antarctica rocks | place: Antarctica: Victoria Land, University Valley | reverse complement strand
GTGGTGCAGTCCTGGATCGCGCAGGGCAAGGTCAGCGTGAACAGCCGGGTGGTGATCAAGGCGGGCGCGCCCGTCGCGCCCGACGCGGCCATCGTCATCACCGCCGACGTGCCCAAGTTTGTGTGCAGGTGCTGCTCCTCCAGCGTAGGAACTCCGTGGCAGGGTGGCCACGAGGGTGTCTCTGGTCGCGGTGTGGGAGCCTGGAGCTTCAGGTCAGCACAGGCACTGCATGCCCGTCTGTGCTCGGAGGAAGCCTGTCACCTGGAGCAGGTGCAGCAGGCCTAGTAAGACGTAAGACATCGCCAGTTACAAAAGTGTTCACGAAGTGCCAGATTGACGTTGGCGTGTAGCAAGCAAGAGAGTGGGAGGTCCCTGGGCAGGGCCGGCCTGAAGCTGGCGGCGGGCGCTGCATGCGCGCGCACTGCACTTGTGCCCTGCGCCACCGCTGCTCACGCGCGAGGTACCCGCGCTTGTGCGGCCCTGAGACGCGTCCCATGCCACGGCGCAGGGCGGGCCTGAAGCTGGAGGCGGCGCTGGACGCGTGGGGCCTGGACGTGGCCGGCCTGCGCTGCCTGGACGCGGGCGTGTCCACCGGCGGCTTCGCGGACTGCCTGCTGCAGCGCTGCGCCGCGGCCGTGGTCGGCGTGGACGTCGGCTACGGCCAGGCGCGCGCCCGTAGTCGGCATGGATGTTGGCTACGGCCAGGCGTGCCCCGGTAGCCGGCGTGTACGTCGGCTACGGGCAGGCGCGCGCCCGCGCGGCCGCCGCGCGGCGGCCGGCGTGCCAGGGCTGCGAGCGCCCAGCGCAAGCGCAAACACTTTGTGGGATGACGACTGCAACCTGTGCACTGATTCTTTTTTTTTCGCTCGGAAAGCTGACCAGTGCCTGTCTGCAAGAGGAGCAGATGCATCACTAGTGTGCTGAGTGGCTCCAAGACAGTCGCCCTCCATCGCTGATTGCAAGCGGGCATGCGCGCACCTGATGCTCACGCGCATGCGCTGGAGTGCATCACCATGCGCATCCGACTGCGCCGTGCATGCCCTCGCCCAGTGTCACGCATCCACCCGGGCCGGGCGGCAGGTGGCCGAGCGCGTGCGCACGGACGCGCGCGTGGCGCTGCTGGAGCGCACCAACCTGCGCTACCTGGAGCTGGGCCAGCTGCCGGGCGGCGAGCGCGTTGATTTGGCCACGCTCGACCTGAGCTTCATCTCGGTGCTCAAGGTGCTGCCGGCCGTGTGCGGCCTGCTGGCGCCCGGCGGCGCGCTGCTCGTGCTCATCAAGCCGCAGTTCGAGGCCGGGCGCGCGCAGGCGCGCGCCGCGACGCCCGCTCCACGCCTCTGTCCCCCCCCGCGATGCATGAGTAGGCTTGCATGGTGCTAAATGCACCCAGGAGGCCGTGGATGACGTAACCCTGTCTGCGTGTTGTTGCATGCGTCCGGCCTGGGTTCAGTAGGACCTACAAGGGGTAGCCTGGCAATGCGTCGCTGAGCGGCACACTGCCACCCTTACGCGTGTGCGCGGCAGCCCGCCTCGGCGCCTTCTGTACGCCAGCGCTCGGCTTTCGCTCGACGCCGCTGTCTGGCGGGGCACTGCAGGGCGCACACAGGGTCCTACATCCTATGAGAGCGCCGCTGTGGCGGCAGGTCGGCGGCGGTGGCATCGTGCGCAGCCCGCGCGTGCACCGCCAGGTGGTCGCCGACGTGACGGCCGGCATCGTGGCGGCCGGCTTCTCGGCGCTGGGCTGCATCGAGTCGCCCCTCAAGGGCGCCACCAGCGGCAACACCGAGTTCCTGGCCTACTTCAGGCGACACGCCGCAGGCGGCGCAGACGCGCCCGATGGCGACGTAGATGCAATCAATGGATTGTAACATTCTGATGCAAAGTGGTGAAAGTGTTGTAAAACACCAGGGCACACCAGAAGGGCCTCAGCTAGCTGCCCCAACTTGAGACCCTAGTAAGGGCCTGGGCTATCGAGCCAGTCACCTCAAAGCCTACCCACAGCACAGCACCCTGCTTCAGCCTGTGCGCCCTCAGTGTAAGCACGCGCAGCACCCCTTGCACCTGCTGCTGTGTTGGCAAGCGCAAGCGCCTGCTGCGCGCAACGCGACAGTCGGCTCCACCTCAGAGCGGCTCCACTTCAGAGCGGAGCGGACAACTATGGGGAGGTTCAGAAGCACGCTGGACGCCACCACGCAGATGTACAGGCTGGCGGGCCTGGGGCCCTTGCCAAAGCCGCGCTGGCTGGACGGATGGATCAGGTGTGCGCAGGGCATGCGCTGTCCTATAGCCTGAAGCCGTGTGCAGCCTGCAAGGCGCTGACGCTCGTTCGGGTGTCCTGCCGCCAGCGCCGAGTACTTGCAGACTACCCGGAAGCGCGTGCCAAAGCCGCGGCAAATCACGTTCCCCGAGGACCGGCTGGTGCAGTCGTTCTTTGCGCGGCATCCAAAGGCGCGAGTCACGACCCTCGTGCGCGTATGGCTGTGTGTGACCTGCTCCAGGCAGTGGCCTGTGTCTGCGTGCAGGACGCTGCTTGGTGCAAAGGGGAAGGCAGACGGATGCTGCAGGTAGATAAGCATTGTTATAAGCTATCTCAGAGTCAAGTAAGCAAGCACGGCGGGCGAGCAGGCACAAGCGTACGAGCCGGTGACGCTCAACTCGTTCGAGCCGCCGCTTTCGCGCAAGTTCGCCTGGCAGCAGCTGGAGCTGATGGAGCAGGGCATGTCGCGGCGCAAGGCGGAGCGCATTGTGGAGGCCTGGCTCGCGGACGAGATCAGGCGCGCTCCTGTGGCTGAGCCCTAGGTGTAACCCCGGTAGTCCAACAGGCGGTGCTGCACTGCACAGCGCCGTCTTGCTGGCTCGTCTCAGTTATGCAACGGTGCGTGCTCTGGTGTCTGTGCCACTTGTAGATACTTGGTCTACTGGTCAGGTTGTAGTCGGGTAGCCTTTGTTGCACTTGGAGTGGAAAAGAGCAAGGCCTGGCCTTGTTGGCAATGCAGCCTCTCAACACGGGCGCAAAATGCATGCTTGCCAGCCGTGCATAGAGTCAGATGAGCTTTGTAAGCCTGTGCCTCCGTTGCAAAGCGGAGTAGCCTCTTGGCTACTCCGTTACAAAGCCTCTTTGTTCCCGGCGTGCCAGTGGTGAACACTGTCAGCAGACAGCCTGCATACGGTGCTGGGAGAGCGTCGCCCCAGCTTGTTGGTGCAAGCGCGGCAGGGCCCAGGAGCGCCGCAGCGTCATCGAGCTCATACAGCGCAACGAGGAGCTCACGCTGCAGCGCGCCCTCAAGAAGGCCCGCGAGCGCCGAGCCTTTGAGGAGAAGGAGGGCCTGAGCCAGCTGCTGTAGTCATGGGCGTGCGTGGCGGCGTGGCCTGTGCGCTGGCAGAAGTCGTGGGCCTTCAAGTGCTGAACCCCACAACTCAGGCCATGCTGACTGCTCTGTAAACCATTGCCTGTGGCAGCCTGCCAGGACAGATTTGCAGTACGCAGCAGCGCGTGCATGTAATGTCATATGTCACCCTGCGTCACCAGTCTCTGGGGCAGGCCCTCCAAAGCATTGGTTTACACTTGCCTGCAATCTCCCATTTTGGGGCTGGGTGCTCAGCAAAGTCAGCGGGCGTACCAAAGTGCTACTGCGTACGCTGAGTACCTAAAAGACAGAGCTTACATCCAGGTGGCAAGAGGGGCACCTGCGAGCAGATAGCACTGTGACGCTGAGGAGAGGTGCAGGAGTTCTCGCTTAGACTGCAACACGCAAGTGAGCTTGCCCCGGCCAAAGCATGAAGCGCAGCCTGGAGGACAGCGAGGCTGGCAGGCACAAGCGGAAGAAGGACAGGAAAGAGAGCGGCGACAGCGACGCTGACGGCCTGCGGCTGCTCAAGTATGCTGCACTGGGTGAGGCGCGCAAAGTGGCGAAGCTCGTCAAGCGCAAGCACATGAACATTGACGTGATGGACGTCGAGGGCAGCACACCGCTGCACCAGGTGCTGAGCCTGACCCAGCGTGAGGCTGTGTTGGGCTCTCGCGACGCGTGTTTTCACATTCACCGTGGAAACATATATGCGCTGTTACGTCGCGCAGGCATGCCGACACGGACACCTGCCCGTCGTGGAAGTGCTTCTGAGGTGCGCGCAAATCCCTGCACACCCTCACAGTATGGTCGCAGTGTCTGGAAGGCTCATAAAGGCATGGGCAGGCTCGGCGCAGACGCACGCGCGGAGGACCTGCGCGGCAACACGCCCGGACACCTGGCTGCTGGCAAGGGCCACCTGGCCATCCTGACACTGCTCCTGCAGGCGCGGCCGCACCTGTGTCTGCACGGCCGCACCCACTACTGACTTTTGCAGCATGATGGCACTGTGCTGGCGCACCGGACTTCCGGCCACATCTCTGTTTGTCTGCATCCCGCACGCAACTTTGTCCTTACATGCACCAGCTTATTGCCTGTCAGTTGGCTGGGCTGATGGCGTGTGCACGACCCGCGCTTGCCTGCACTGCCACACTTGCCAGTGCAGCTCAAGCTGAGGCGGACAGGCCGCATCCAGGCTGTGCCGACCCCAAACGTGGACGCGCGCAACGCCAACGGCGTCAGCGTGCGCGACCTTACCGGCGCGGCGCTGGACGCGGACGACGTGGAGGCCTGGTGCGCAGCTGGCTCCTGACGAGGTTTTTTTTTCTGTTATCAATTCATGTTTTGGGGGGGCAGCGCGGCGACCAGGAGGCTGAACAACGCTGAGCACGCTGTGTGCCAAGCGTCCAACTCACCTTGTCCCAGCACGCGCACGCGCTATCGAGGGTGGGCAGGCTGCTGAATGGTCAGGCTCAGCATTTGCACTGCAGGCACCTAGGGCGGGCCCTTGCAAAAGGCAAGACGGGGAATGGCTGCCTGCCAGTGTGCGCTCCCTCCAACCCCAACAGTACCCCAAATATACCCGCCCGCATGCATGGTGCTAACGTCAGCCGCCATGCACGCGACAGGCGGGAGGAGGCGGCTGTCGCAGGCGAGGGCACCCCAGTAGCTGAGGATGCAGAGGCGTCGGCAGACGATGCGCACGACTGGGGCGCGCGCCTGCGCGACGAGGCCTGGGCCAGCGACGATGACGACGCCGCCTGGAGCACGTGCGCCGGGGCCTGTCGCCGCACTGCGCTCGCGGCCTGCCTGGCCGCCTGTGCTTGTGGTGGTCGCATGCATCAGGGTTCCGCCAGGCGGGGTGCAGCTGCGCCGCTTGCCTTGCGTGTGTGCAGGGGCATGTCAGAGCATGAGCGACTGGTGTCAGGTCAGCCGCGTTCTCACAGTCGCCAGTCTCCTGGCGGTGCTGATGTCAGCATCGCCTGGCGCCGTCCCGAGCGCGCATGCGCCCGCGCAGCTTCGGCGGCGGCTGGGACGCGGCGCGCGGCGGCGGCTTGCCGGAGCCGGAGGACGCGGACGCCTACGCGCGGCGCCTGTGGGAGGAGATGCAGCGCCGGCAGGCCACGGCCGCCGCCGCGGCCGGCCCGAGCGCGGCGGCGCGGGACGCGTGGGGCGCAGCGGATGCGGCCGCGCGCGCGCGAGACGGCAGGTGATGCGCTGCGTTGCAGCGCGCCATGCTCACTGGGCGTGCTGGCAGCCCGCGCGGCTGCCCCTGCCTGCAGGAGTGCCCGGATGTGGCAGCACTGCGTGGTCCTGCAGCCGCCCGTAACAGCATCCTGGCAGGCCTCACCAGGGCCCCACCCAGCATCATGCCGCCTTCCGCGGGGTCTGCACTACTGCTGCTCCTAACCCGCTCCTCCTGGCCGCGTATTCGGTGCCTGATCATACGTCCTGCAACGCCTCCTACATTAGGAGCGGGTCGCTAGTGCTCGAGGTTCTCAGCATGGGTCTCAAGTCGGAATGTTTGTTGATGGCATGCGCGCACAGAAGCGGCAGAGTGCTGTCACAGGCGGGCCGCTCGGATCGTGCCTAGGCTGCTTGTGCGGCATGCCGGTGAGGCCCTGCTCACGCAGCTGCTGTGCGCGCAGCGCGCGCGCGCGCGCGGAGGCCGCGGCCGCGGACGCGGCCGCCCGCTCCGCGCGCATCCTGGACGAGGAGCGCGCGCGCGACGCGGCCTGGCGGCGCGCGGTGCTCCAGGCGCGGGCCCCGGTCCGGCCGCGGCACCTCCTGCCGTTCAGGCCTGGGCTCTGCCTCTGTCATTCCAGAGGTTCATGCGCTGCCAGGGGACCTGTGCTGAGATGGTGCGGCTGACAGAGGCGGGATGTGCACATCAGCATGCCTGGTTGATATGCTTTGTAACGCTTGCACGCATGCCCGTGCACGGCACAGCTCAGCCCCGGCTGACGCGCCGCGGCGGCCGGCAGGGCGACGTGGGAGCGCGGCGCGCCGCGTACGAGGCGCGCTGGGCGCTGCTGGCGGCTGCGCCCGCCGGCGCGCCGCTCGCGTCCGCGGACGTGCCCTGGCTGCCGGCGGCGCCGGCCGAGGCGCGGCCGGTCGTGCTGTTCGGCGCGGAGGGCGCCGAGGCCGCGCGGCGGCGCGTGCGCGCCGAGCTCATGCGCTGGCACCCGGACAAGTTTGGCGCGCGGCTCGGCGCGCGCCTGGCGCCGGCCGAGCGCCCGGCCGCGCTGGAGCGCGTCAAGGCGGTCGCGCAGATGCTCACGCAGCTCGCGCGCGAGGTGGCCGCCGAGGGGTAGCTATGTTCTGCTGTTCTCACGTGAGGACAGCTTGGTAAGTGTGCACGCGAGGTGGCTGCAACAGGGAAGCTTCAGTCCCAGCTTCACTCCCAAGCTGTAAGCTTGCACCTGCGCTCAGCCATGCGGCCGACCGCTCTGCAAGCGCCAGTCAAGGCAGGTCACGGACCTGAAAGCTGCAGCGCGTCACTGGTTGTCCTGGCATGTCACAGGCACAACTGACATAACGTGGCCCAGCCTCCTAGGTGAAGGGTTTGAGCCGTTTCCAACTTGGTGTTTTTGTTTTGCATGTCCCCCTCTGCGTCGCGATGATGGCCCTTGCTCTGCCCAGCGGTTGCCTGGCCTGTCGTGGTGCGGTCGGCAGTGCTGTCCTACGGCGCGCGGCAGTGGTGCCCTTCAGGTCAGCTGCGAACATGAAGTCTGCGCCGCAGCCCAGGCGGTTCAGCGGCATACGCAACACAGCATCTGTCAATGGCGCGTTGCCAGGCTTGGCGCGCAACGTATGGGATCAGGAGAAGCAGGTGGGCCGAGGGAGCATGCGCCTGTCTATTGTCAGCACGCATCGCCTTTTACCAGCCGCTATCTTGTTTATACCAGGGTTTTGCGCTGTCTCTTTGTTGGTTACTGCATCAAGTTCTGTGCGCGCCAGAGTGCCCAAAGCTGACCAGTGAGCAAGAGCATCCTGCTGCAATGCGCATGGCGACACACCATCCTGTGTTGTGTGCAGCACGCGAAGTACCCAAAGCTCCAGGAGAACCTGTCGGCCGACGTCTGCGTCATCGGAGCGGGCATATCTGGGTTGTCGATTGCGTACAACTTGGTGAAGGCGGGTGCGCATGGCCGAAATGCGCACGCGCAACAAGATCCTCTGCAAGGACACGTGTGTACAACTGTAGACATATGCCACTGTACCACGTCTGCTTACTGTCGCTTTCAGATGTATGAGCTGTGTAAGGTGATATAACGGCCGAACACCTGGGTGCTGCGCAGGCAAGAACGTGGTGGTGTTGGAGGCGCGCGCGCGGGGCGCCAGCCAGACTGGCCGGACAGCCGGCCACCTGATGCTGTGGAACGACGACTACTACCACAAGCAGGAGCAGGTGCCGTGCAAGTCCTGTGGCCGGGCTCAAGTGCGCAGAGCAGGGCTTCAGGCGCTTGCCGCGCGCGCAGGACTGGAACTTGGATACATCCAAGGTTCTGGCTGAGAGCCACCGGCAGTCCATCGACTGGGTGGCAAAGGTATGTGGCAACTGAGAAGCCCGCCTGTGGAAAGAGTGGTGGCACGGATATGCAACTCAGCGATCATGAGCTGCGGGGCAGACAGTGGAGGAGGAGGGCATCGACTGCGAGTTCCAGTACGTGGACGGCTACCTCTTCCCGCACACGGTGCTGCACGCGACAAGCATGACGTGTGCATGCAAGCAGACACTTCTGCCTGTTACTCAAAACTTCATGACTCTTCCAGGGACATGCTCTTGTGATTGCCTAGCTGCCATGTTGTACAGCTCGCCTGCATCACTCATCTTCGCTTTGTGATCTGCTGCTGCTGCTTTGCTGCGGACTCTGCGCGCCACATGTGAGCAGATGGACGCTGCCATGCCCCGTTTATGACTCTGTAATGCAAAGTCTGACACGTTTTGGGCAGCGCGCATGTTCACACTCGCAAGTGAGGGCAGCAACGCAGCTAGGTGACCAGCCAATGACCAGTTGTTGGGGGAGCAGGCGGAGCCGGAGGTGGCGGAGAGGCTGGACAAGGAGCATGCCGCGGCCGTGCGCGCGGGGCTCACCGACGTTCGCAAGGTCCGCCCCCGCTAGCAGGTCCTGTTTTAATCGCAGAGTGTGGTGCTGTGCACATTATTGCCCTGTGGCATGAGCGCTACCTGGTGATGAGGGTGTTCTCATGCATCACTTCCTGAGTTTGACCACACAGGCACCTTTTACACCTTTTTTGCTCTGCTTCTCTTTCGACATCTGCCAGGACCGCTCATGGGGACAGGCATCACAGCTTGCGCGGAGGTGTCGCCGCTTCTGGTGCCTGGACGGAGGCATGTACACCATTTGAGGCGCACGCGCGTGCGCGGATGCAGGTGAACCTGGAGAACGACCCAGCGGCCGGCCTGATCGGCGAGGCGCTGCTCTTCCCGCGCTGCGCGTGCGGGCCCCGCTTGCCACCTGCAAATGAGTGGCAGAGACATGCGCACACAGGTGACGCGGCCACTGCTCTTGTGGCAAGCAATGTGACATTTTGAGGCTCACAGTGTTTGATCTAGAACGCAAGGAAGCTGCGGGTGCTGGCCGCCCGTATGGCTTTGCACTATGTCTGCGTTTGCAATCACTTGCATCTACATGCTATCATCAGCAGGCAGGGTGGCTTGTGTGCAAGGTTTGTTCCTACGAGCATGTGCAAACCTGCAAGTGCGCTGCATTGCCGCACAGGAACTTCCACGCCCTGAAGTACCTGGACGGCCTGGCCGAGGCGATCACAAAGCATGGCGGGCGCATTTTTGAGGAGACGCGCGTGCGGGAGATGAAGGGCCTGGAGGTGCGCGCCCGCACGGCGCCTCTGCCCCGATGTGTCTGCAACCAGCTTTGCTAAGAAGTGGTGCTAGCCAGTGTCAGGCAGCCAAGTCTACTGTGTGCCGCAGCGGAGAGCATAGCACCCTGCCTTGCGCACGCTGAAGCGCACGTTTGTCTGCATAACGCCTCACGGCGGGGCCGTATGTCTGCCACTCCATCCTGCTGATCAGAAGCGCGTCATGCGAGCATGCGCGCCGCGCACGTTGCGCCCTACATGCATTTGCGGCGGCGGGATAATGAGTCGCTGCCTTGACGTGTTATTTTTTTGCACCGCTTGCGGCAGGTGCGGACGCGCGATGGGTTCGTGGTGACCGCGCCGAACGTGGTCATGGCGACCAACCCGCCCATCCACCACAACATGACCATCCACGCGCGGCTCAACCCGAATCGCGCCTACGTCGTCGGGCTGCAGATGCCGGAGGTCCGCCCGTGCGCGCCTGAGGTAAAAAGTGGGCGGGATCTGACATGCTGGCACTTGCTGTGCTGGTGTGCCTGTTGTGCTGGGTCTTATTTGGGTGTTGTGATAACAGGCAGAGAGTTAGACGTGGTGAATAGTGCTCGGCATGCATGCGGGCTTGCGGCCCACACGTGTACCTGTGCGCTTGTGCAGCCTGTAGTCAAGTGTGCGCTGAGCGATGCCTGGGGGCGTGGCTGTTGCAGGGCGCCTTCAAGTCCGACGCCCAGTACTGGAGCACGGACATGTGAGTGCCTTGCTGCCGCTGCTTCTTGACTGCATGTTCTCTGACGTGTCGTTGACCGTCTGACTATCGGATATCTGACTATCAGACACAGACGTGGAGATGAAGAGGCACTCCCTGTCTTTGAGATACCGTATTGCTGTGTTGAGAGGAGTAGGATGCGAGGCAAAGGCATAGTACCTTGCCCAGCATCCTGATCGATCCCAGAATACTTCGTTGTTTCTTTGCACAAGTAGCTGTGGCAGCTCAGCTGCGGTGCTGAGGTATGCACGTCCGGCACAGGTTCAGTGTTAACAGTGTTGTGCGGTGTGCAGTCCGTACCAGTACGTCCGGTCTGAGAAGCACCCTGAGTACGGCGAAGTCATGATTGTTGCAGGTGCGCCAGCGCTTCACCATGCTGACGTAAATGCACTGATATAGTTGTTATTATGGTGCTGAAAATTTGTCTTCACTTAGATTACTTTGAGCCAAAGAAGAAGAGTCACGCGTGTGTAGCTGGATATCAGATGCATGTCTTGTGTCAGGCTTAGTAAGTGTTGTGCTGGCGGCAGGCGCGGACCACTCCAGCGGCATCAAGCCGCAGGAGTACGACGACCGCTTTGGGATGCTGGAGTCGTGGGCGCGCAAGCGGTGGCCGCAGGCCGGCAAGCGCGTCTACGAGTGGTCCGGCATGGTGCGCCTAACACCGCGCAGGCCTTTGAGAGGGAAGGGGCGCGCGCATGCATCGGCAGAGGCAATGAGGATTCATTTGATGGTACTGGCAGGAGGAGGATGGTCGCCAGTGACAGTCACGTAGCTTGTGCTGAGAGTCATGGCCTGCGTGTCATTTCTGCATGCAAAGGTCCGCTGCTGCTGCGCCTGGCCTGCATGTGCTGGCCATCGCGCGCGCTGCATAACTTCCGCATGCAGCGTGCCTGCGCATACACGAGTATGTGAGCAACGCGAGACATCACCATGCATGAGCACAACATGGATGGCAACAAGCTGCATCAGAGCACCCGCCTGCAGCGGTGTGAGGGCATGCTGCGACATGAGTGAGCGCGAGACCGCAGGTGTACAAGCCGCTGGACCGGATTGGCCTGTACGGCCAGGACCCCGGCAACGACCTGCAGGGCGAGGGCACCTACTACTGCGTGGCCGGCCACTCCGGGCAGGGTGCGCGCCGCTCGAGGCACCTCCTGCCTCAGTGCGGCCGTCTGCTTTCATACGTGCCCTCCGGTTTCATTCACGCAGTGCTGCATGCTGGGTCCTGGCTGCGTGGGTGGTGGGCGTGGAAGCGCTGCTGGGGTGCAGGCAACGTGACAAACTCGGCCATGTGTAACACCCCATGCTGCAGTGCCAGCCACAGCAGGAAACAGAGAGCGCTGTGCACACAGGCATGACGGGCGGCACAATCGCGGGCATCATCATCTCGCAGCAGATCCTGGGCAACAAGCATCCCTGGTCTGACGTGCGCTCCCTTCGCTTTATGCACATCTGTGCGGAAAAAAATTGATCTGCTTCCCGATAGTGATGCAGTCCAGGAGTACGTGTTGTCCTGCAATGTTTGGACTTAAGAGTGCATCTTATTGAGCAAGCGTATGCGGCATTAGTGTTGAGCGTGCTTGCCGCTTGCCTGGCGTCGGGCTGCATGTGTAGTGTCCCATGTTGTTGAGATTTGAGTGTAGTTACATGCTGGCGGTGCCAGGCAGCCTTCAGCAAGAGCAGAAGGGTGTGGTGGGCGATATTGATTTCCACTGTTGTGCAAGCAATGCAGGTGTACAGCCCCAGCCGGCTGCCAACAGCATCAAGGAACACAGTTGCGCAGCTGGTTGAGGTCAGCAGGACAACTATTCAGGTGCGCCGTCACAGAAAAGAGGCTTTTGAGTGCTGCCAACAGCACGTAAAAGCGGCCGAGCGCTGCCAGGCCGAACATCATGCGGGACAGGTGACTGACTGAGGGCCCTATGCTGCTTACATGGCCCATACCATGTGGTTGAAAGATGCCCCGCTGTCCAAGCATGACGCTGACGGGCAACGGCAGGCAGTGATGGACGGCTTGCCTTGGAGCTTGTTGGGGAATGCTGTTGTGGGGGTATGACATACATGGCATGCTGGCTTCAAGCTTGCTATCTGGTTTTCAAAGCAGCATCATGGCGTGAAGAGCTTGATTGGTATGTGCGCCAAGCCCCTAGTGGGGCAGATGGTGAGAACCGCTGGGGCTGCCGCTTGGAATTAGCGCCGTGCATTACGTTGGCAGGGACAAGGAGCCAGTGTGAGAACCCCAACGGCCCCTGCACTTGCAGGGCTCTGCTAGGCACGTCGACCCCATGATTACCAAGATGCTCTGCGGCGCCAGGCGTTCACGGAGGTGGTGCTGCCGGGGCGCTCGGACAAGCCGGGGGACCTGGCGCCCGGCACGGGCGCGGTGCAGCAGGCCGGCAAGGACAAGGTCGCCGTCTACAAGGACGAGGACGGCACCGAGCACGTCTTCGCGGCCGCCTGCCCGCACCTGGGCTGCCTCGTGCAGTGGAACCCGCTGGACGGGACGTTCGGTGCGGCCCCGCTCCCCAGCATGTTAATGACGGGATGTCAAAGGATGTCAAAGCATGATAGCGGATATTGCAGGCTCAGGGCATGCAGGTCAATGCGTGGGCACAGACAGTTATGTGCGGTCATCTGAGCACAGCATGCGCAAATGCAAATTTTGGTGCTCAGGAGTGCCTGCAGATAGGGCCGCTATGGTGTTGAGTGGCCACGCATGCAGCCATGCGCATGTGAAGCTCGGTTTGTAGTTTCTGCATCCGCAGGGCACTGCTGCGCGCTCAGTGTATGCATGTGCCTGTGTAAGGGGCAGGTTCCAGGCTGTGCTGGAGGGTGCCACCCACTTGCTAGCGCGTGTTGACTGCACGTACTCACACATGCGCTTGTGTTGCACGCAGACTGCCCGTGCCACGGCAGCCACTTTGACAAGCACGGCAAGTGCCTGCACGGGCCGGCGGTGGAGGACCTGGCGCCCGTGACGATCGGCGCGTTCGGCATCCAGGAGGACAAGGAGGCCAAGGCGGCGCGCCACTCGGGCCCCAGGGGCTTGTGAGGCGGGGACATGGTTGTTGTGATGGAGCTGTTGACAGATTGCGCCCTGTGACTTTAGCAAGCCCAGTACTGAAGAACTTATTTCAGGATCAAAGGTCAGCTGGTACAGCGGCCACATGGTGGAGGCTGCGTGGGACATGGACGCAAACAAAGTTGATTTGTTTCAGACACGCGTAGCTGTTCAAGACGAAGGCAGTTCTGGACAGCCTTGCTGCTTAGCTGACTTCTGCCGCACTATTCTAGCAGGATTCAGCTCGGCCTGTAGACATGCCTCAATCACTCACCCACTCTGAAAGCTACCGAGCCACAGCATGTGCGCTTGCAGCAGCATCCTTCGCATCTTGCAAGCGCGTTAGCTGCTTTGGTGCGATGCTTTGCATCTGCAATAATTGTAATGCATGATACCTCACAGCTCCTCCGCTCCATCAAGGCCACATGCAGACGGGGCTGCTCTGATCGTGAGGGCTGTCTGCCGCAGCGCGCGCTTGCGCAGCACCCGAAACTGCACAAATGTGCGCTCACGCTGCCCCAAGTTTACGTCCTGCAGCAGGGCCTGATCCTGGACCTCTGAAGTTGGAAAGCCTGACAGAATGTGCTCCAGCCGGGCGACTTCGTCCACAGTCACCATGCCGCCAGACCTGCCAGCCATACCCCGCTTCGGCCTTCCCCTGCATGTTGACACCCCCTTTGCTGGCTTGCTGCCAGCGACTTTCACCATCTACTTGTGAGGCACCTTTTCGTCTATTCCATCATCCCACTGGCAGGACCTTGGAGCCTTTCAGACAGACAGAGCACAAGCACTCTTTCCTTCCGGCTGCCATGGACATGCACAGCTTGCACCGCAATGCACATGCTTGCCTCTCACGCCCTGCCAGCTGAATGATTCGTGATTAAAGTATCACCTGGCTGGTGCGTGCGCCGCGTCGTCTGGAGGCGGCTCGCCCCACGGCACGCCGGCCGGCAGGTCTATTGCGCACAGCAGCGGCCGCGGGTCGTTGGCGTCCACAAAGAAGTAATCCAGCAGCGAGCGGTCGGGCCGCGATGCGGCGTGATTGTACCTGTGCACCAGCTCCTCGCCCGGCCTGCGCGAATACACGCGCCTCCCTTTTCCATGCACCTGTGTGCCACAGCCGGAGGGGCTGCGAGCCGTTGGGTGAGGTGGCCGCATGGTGAGGCCGGAGTGGGCGTCAGGGCGCTGCAATCCATCAGGTGACATGGCTGCATGGCCGAATTGGAAGCTAAGCAGTGCAGCAGGAGTGCGGCACGCCACAGTTAGGCGTCCGCGCTGGTCCAGCGCAGCAACCGCGTGCCTGGGGCCGCTCCAGCATGGCCGCTCTGCTGGCCGCAGCCGACGGCCGCGCCGCGTGGCCGCGCACCTGATGCGCCGCAGCGCGCGCGCGAAGAACGCGCGCTCGGCCGCGCCCGGCGCACGCTCGATGGCCACGTTCGGGTCGGCGCCGTGGTTGAGCAAGTCCAGTACTGGGACCAGCCAGCGCACCTGCTGGCGCGGCAGCTCCGGCCAGCTCTCATCGCCGGGGACGGACGGGAACGTGAAAGAGTAGGCGCTCACCTGCGGCGCGCGCCCGCCTTCGCCGCAGGGCCGACCAGTCGCATGCCCAGCCCTGCCCCAGCTGCCAACGGTCACGCAGGCGAGCTCATGCTATTTGTCACAGCAGGCGGGCTGTCTCGCCGAGCGGCGCCGCGCGCACCGCACCAGGGCTGCCGCGTGCACAAAGTCCGGCAGCGGGACGCGCGCGCCGGCCAGCGCCGCCCGCAGTCCCGCGTACACCTCGCGCGTCCAGGTGCGGTGCAGTCGCGCATAGTCCGCCTGCGGCCCCGCGCCGAGCAGAGCCGGCTGGGCGGCCGCGCCCGGCGGCAGGCGCGCGCCGTGCGCGCGGCGGGCGAGCGCCGCGCACCAGCAAGTTTTAGGGTAGGCATAGGGTTAGGGTCACCGCGCACCAGCCGCGCGTCCTGCAGCAGGCGCAGGTGCGCGTCCGTGAAGGCCTCCTTGGTGTACACGCGGCCGCGCGGCGGCAGGGACCGCCAGTACGCCGCCAGCGAGCGGTTCCAGGCCGGGTCGCGGTGCTGCTGCTGCAGCAGGACCACCGCCTGCTCCTGCGCCCGCAAGCAGCCAAAGTTGGCTGATGCACGGTTGGAACTCATTCATTCGATCATTTAAATGCATGGTCCGCGAGCGCGCTCTAGCTCGGTCGGCCTGCGCAACGGAGCTGGGAAGATGCCTCAGGGGCTCGGGGTAGCACGGCGCCGCTCACCGCGGCTGTGAGGCCCTCGAAGTCTGCGAGCTCCACCGCGCTCTTTGCGCACACCTTGACCAGGACGTCGCCAGGCTGGGCGCTGCCCGCAGCAAGGACGCCGCGCACGCCGCGCACGTTTGTGCCAATGGTCACGTCCGCCTGCGAGCAGGCAGCTGCACTCGCACTGTGCGACTTTGCAGTGATGAAGGCAGATTGTATGTATCACCATGATGCCAACATGATGACACCGCACCCGCCCGCCTTGTGCTACTATCCAGTCAAGGAGCTCTTGCTCGGCTGTCTGCTCACTGGATGCGCACAGAAGCTCGCACGCAAGGCTGGTCACCAGGTACAGGCAGCAACCGATGTGCTTCCAGCGCATAGGCGCCTGCTGGTGCTTCCAGTGGCGCCAGCCCAGCTTGTGCGAGCCAGGCGCCGCTGTCTAGGCTTGGACTTTTACATTGTGTGCGAACAGGAGTGGTCCTGAAGGTTGCCAGCAAACTTGTACAATACAGCTATGGTAACACCTCCTGTCTAAACAGGGTCCCATTGTGTCCTGAACATGTTGTACATGTACAGTGAGTACATGCACAGCACCGCCCCGCTGGCCGCAGCAGGCTCAGCCACAGCCCTGCACCGCCGCCGAGTGCTGGATGTAGTGCTGCACGAGCCGCCGGATGCTGTCCGCCTCGTGCACCAGGAAGACCACGTCGCCGGCGCCCGCGTGCGTGCGGGCGATCTTGTCGCTGGCGCGCACCGCCACAAACTTGTACTGCTCGCGCGTCACCACCTGCGCAGCGCGCGCTCCGGCCGTTGGCTGATGTGGGCCGACGGCGGGCGTGTCAACACACTTGTGTGGAGCCGAGCCAGCCAGACCCTGTATACGCTTGGTCCGCTCCTTGCAGTGTACGGGCGAGCGCTGGGTCCCCGAGCGACGAGGCCATGCCGGCACGCGCTGGTGAGCGCCGGTCCTGGACAGGCGTGCACCCCGGCCTCGTACAGGGGGTCCAGCAGCGCCCGGACGAAGCCGCGGATGGCCGGCAGGTGCGCGCCCGGCGCAGCCTGTCCTCGCGCGGCTGCCGGCCCCCGCTCCCTCGCGTCCGCCACGCAATCCGCGCCCGCCGCCGCCGCGCGCCCCGCCCCGCCGAGCCCGCCGGCCTCTGCACGCCGGCCCGCCCGCCCGCTGCGCGCCGCCGGTCGCTGCCGCGGCTGCTCCGGCTGCTGCGCCCCAGGGCCGCCCGCGCGCCCGCGGACAGCCAAGCAAGCACCTGGCCCAGCTTCAGGCTCGCCGGTCGCGGCCCCGCTATTTCCGCTGTCCGCCTCGCACACGTCGCCCAGCGGCTCCTGCCCGCCCTGCGCACCCACTGCGTCAGCCTTGCAGCCCCCGCCGTCGCTCAGCAGCGCGCACGCGCCGCCGCCATCCCTGGCGCCGCCAGGCACGCCCGCCGCCGCACTGCTGCGCGCCAGGCGCATGCTGGCGGCCGGGTCGCCGACGGGCGTCGAGGCGGCTGGCGCAAGCGGCACGTCGGCGCCCCCGCGCGACCGCAGCCTGGGCGTGCGCGGCGCGCGAGCAGCCGCATCGCGAGCACCGGTAGGCTTGGCGGGCTGCTGAGCGGCCTCGGGAGCCAGCGGGCTGCGGGCCGGGCTGCTGCCGCCCGCAGGGCCCGCCGTGTCGAGCCCTGCAGGCTCACCCGCATCACTCTCAGCGGACTGCCCCTGATGAGCAGCCGGAGGGCCGTCTGAGTCGTCCCCGCTGCAGCCAGAGACACAGCCAGCGTCCGGGGCGCCCACAGCGTCCCAGTCGATGTCCGCGTCCAGCAGCACGCCCGCGGCAGGCAGCGCGCGCCCGGCGCCGCCGGGCTCGCCCTGCTGCGGCGCCGCGCCGCCCTGCGGCGCGGGCGCAGCCCTGGGCCGCTTCCTGGGCGGCTCGTCTCCGCACGCCCGCGCCTCCCTTGCAGCTCCAGGCGCGGCCGCGCCGCAGGCGGCCGCGGCCGCTGCCGCGCCGGCCGGCGGGGCTCCCCTCCCGGCCGCCGCGCCGTCCCCGGCGTCCCCGGCCGGGCGCGCGCCGCGGCCGCCCGCCGGCGCGCGTAGGCCGCCCGGGTCCGGCTCGGGCGGCAGGAAGGAGGCGCAGGCGCGCGCGCCGGCGGCCGCGCGCGCGTAGGCCGCCCGGCCGCCCGCTTGACGGAAGACGGCCAGCTCCTGCGCGAGCGCGGCGGCACGGCAGCGCGCCCACAGGCGCGGCCCGGCGGCCGCCGCGGCCGCCGGCGCGGCCGCCCCGCCCGCGGCCGCCAGGCACGCCGCCAGCTGCTCGCCCATCAGCCGGCTGGCCAGCGCCTGCGCGCGCGCGTGCGCATGAGCCGCTACGGCGGCCACCGAGCGCCCGGGCTGCGGCTGCCAGCGCGCTGCCGCCGACAGCGGCCGCCCGCAGCGCTGCTGGCAGCGACAGTCTGCAGCGGCGCTGGCAGCGCTCGCTGCAGGCAAAAGTGCCGCGGTGTCGGGCCAGAGCGGCCTGCCCGGCGCGAGGCCGGAGGTCTGGCACTGCCGGGCTGCGTGCTGGCCTGTGTTGGCCAGCGTGTGCGCTCTCAAGCATGGCGCCCCAAGCTGGCGGGCGCCCGCGCGGCGCGGCGCGCGCCTGGCGGGCGACGCGGGGCGTGGCCGCACGGTTGATGTAGGCGACGCTGGGCCGCTCCCGGGCCGGCACCGCCTCGCAAAGCGCCTGCGCGGCATCGGCGGCATCGCCGCCGACAGCCGCGCGCCGCCCTCGCTGCCGCCGACCTCTTGTGCGCCGAGGTGCCCCGGCGGCGCAGTCCCGCGCGCGGCAGGCAGCTGCGCGGGCGCCTGGGCCGCCGCCTTGGCCGCCGCACGCAGCACCAGCTCGCGGCCGTTCACGCCGAAGCTGAGCGCGGTGCGGCTCGCCTCCAGCAGCGCGGCTACCTCGCCCCCGCCCCCCCCGGCGTCCATATCCGTGCGCCCCGAGCCTCTAGGATCCGAGCAACATCCCGCACCCAGCGGCCTCCCCAGCGAGCGCTCTCGACCAATGGGAGAACCACTACGACAGAGGCAGCAGGGCTTGCCAGGGTTTAACCTCCCAACAAAAGTGGGCACTAGGGAAGTGGGGACACCGATCATCGACGCGCTGCGGAGGAGCGCCCGGGCTGCACAGCACGACCCCTATTTTCGACTGTTCTGACTGGGCCGTCTGGGGGCTGCGCGCGTCGGACAAGGGCAGGTCCTTGGCCCGGGGATGCGTGCGCGCGGCGGGCACTGAGCCGCGATGAGGGCCGCGTGGGCCGCGCCGCTGGCGGCGCTGTGGGCTCTCGCCTGGGTGGCCGGCGCGGCGGGCGCGGGCGCGGGCGCCGCGACCGTGCTTGCGCAGCAGGCCGACCTCGCGCGCGCCGGCTCTGCGGCTCTGGACTATTTGCCGCCGCCGCTGGTGGACAGGCGCGCCCGGGCGCCCCCTCGCTCCCCCGCAGGCCTCCCGGCGCCTGCCTCGGGCGGCGCGCCCGCCCCGCCCAGCCTGACGCGCTGCGAAGCCCCGCACCCGCGGCCCGCTGCGCGGCTGCGGCCTGTGACGCGCCTGCACCTGGCGGTGGCCCGGCCTCGGTCGCAAGGCGCGGGGCCCTACGCCGCGCCGCCCCGGCGGATGCCGGCCGTGGCAGCCGCAGCCGTCGTGCTGTGCGCGCGCGCTGCCGCACCTCGCGTCGGGGCTGCGGCGCCGCACATGGGCCACATCTGCGCCGCGTCGGGTTTTGCGGACGGCGCTGATGCGCGGGCCCATTCTGGGCAGGATTGCGCGCCCCGCCCTATGGGGCTGGCGCTCAGCGGCAGCGACAGTTCTGTGTGCACCGCAGCGCTCAAAAGTGCTTTTACTCCTGCTCCGGTCCCCTGCCTGCTGCGGTGGCTTCGAGCGCCGGGCGCTTGCATACAAGGAGTACTGCCACCAGGCTGTGGGGGTGCCTGACATCACCCCCTCTCTGCTGGCGCTCGCGTCCAGTGCGGCACAGGGGGCAACGCAGGCAGGCCCACAGCGCGGCGAGGGACCTCAGCGGCAGCGCGCGCGAGGCGGCCTGCTCCCGCCCAGGGCCCCACTCCCCGGGCCTCACCCGCCCTAACGACGCTCCGCGCGCGCCGCGGCCTGGCCAGCGCGCCGCGGCGCCGGCCTGGCCGGCCGGCGCCGAGTCGCGGGGGCCGCCTCGCGCTGTGCTTCTCGTGGCGGGGAGGAGCTCGGTGAGGTCTTGCCTCGCAGCGCTGCAGCAGCCCGCGGCGCTGACGCGAGCAGTCTGACGCGGCCGGGGCGCGCGCGCGCGCGCAGCCTGCCCGGCGCGCTGCTGGTCTCGCTGCTGGACGGCACGCTCATTGCGCTCGACTCGCTGACCGGCGCCGAGCTCTGGGCGGAGCCGTTCGACACGGGCAAGCCTCTCATCCGCAGCGTGCCGGCCGCGCCCGGCGCGCCGTTGGCGGCCGGCGAGGACCCCGATGCGCACGCGAGCCTGGGCACCGGCCTGGGCGTCGTCTTTCCGGGCTTGGATGGCGCGCTGTATGCGTACGCGAACGGGCCGGAGCCCGGCGGCGGCGGCGGCGGCGGCGCGGCGGCGCGCAAGCGCGGGCTGCAGGTGCGGCCCGCGGCGCCGGCAGGCCGGCCGGCCCGGGCTGCGTTCATGGCCCGAGGCGGAGGCAGAGCGTGGCCGCGGCTTGGCGGACCTGGGCGGCTGCGACGGCTGCCGCCGTGGCGCCGAGCTTGCAGGCGCTGGGAGCAGCTGTGTTGCCGTAGCCTGATGGTACACCACCGCGGCGGTCGTTTGCGGACATGGAGGGCGCTGCCAGCGGCGCTCGTCAGGGGCTGGCAGCCGTGGCCCGCGTGCCTTGAGCCTGGCGTCGCTTGGGCGGCGGCCGACGCAGCGGCGGCCGATCGCAGACATGGAGGACGGCGCGGCGCCCCGTCGAGGGTCAGGAACCCTAAACAGGGCAGGGCGGGCGCGCAGCGGCTGGCGGCGCGCGTGGAGGACCTGGCGCGCGTGGGGCCGGAGGTCGCGCTGACAGACGGCAGCACCGTGATGAGCCACAACATGACGGCGCTTGTCAAGGGTATGGACCCTTAGCAGGGTCCGGCACGCGCGCAGCGACTGGCGGCGCGCGTGGAGGACCTGGCGCGCGCGGGGCCGGAGGTCGCGCTGCGGGACGGCAGCACCGTGATGAGCAGCCACGAGGACTTCACGTACCACCTCGACCCCGCCTCCGGCGCGCTCATCCGCGCGGCGGCCGCCGCGGGCGGCGAGATGGCGCAGTTTGACACCGCCGAGCGTGCGCCCGGCCTCCGGCACCCCATGTGCTGCGGAGGAGGTCGGCTAAAAAATGGACTGTTGACAAGCGTCGGAACTTCTATAAAAGAAGAGCTCTTTCATGCGCATTGTCAGTACTTACCCTAACCCTAGCCTGAGCCGGGGCGCGCAGCCGAGGTGGCCGCGCCGCTGCGCATCGGGCGGCGCGACCACACGGTGCACGTGCTGGACGCGGGCGGGCGCCCGGTCTGGAACGTGACCTACTCGCGCATGCGGCCCATGGCCGCCGCCGCCGAGCCCGTTGATGCCGCCGGCTCCCTGCTGGAGGCGGCGGCGGGCGCCGCAGCGCCGCAGGCCGGTGCGCGCCGCGCCGCGTCGCGTCTCGGCTGCGTTCAGGGCCCAGTGGGCGGGGCTGTGACGCCTCGGAAGATGCCTGCGATCACGCCGCTGACGGACTTGTCCAAGGACGGGGCAAGGCTGGGTTGAGCTGGCTGCGGTTTTGGATATGGACCCTAACCCTATGGTCAGCGGGGAGTTTTGCGTGTGTTGGGTGGACGCGACGCAATGGGCATCCTTCTGCGCGGTGCCGTGCAGGCCTGCCGCAGGCACTCGGCTTAGGGGCACCCACGCGCCCTGAGCTGAGCGCTGCCTCTCGAGCAAGTCTGCCAGGAAAGCACCTCCGCCAGGGCGCATGCGCAGGCAGGCTGCGCAAACGCGCCGCCCAGCTCCGTCCTACGTGACGGGCGGCTGGCGCCCGCCCCGGCGCGCGCGCCGTGACCCGCGCGCGCCCGCGCCGCGCAGGCATCCTGGCGGGCCCGCACAACACGCTGCAGCGGCGCCACCCATACACGGGCGAGCTAGTGTGGACCGCGCAGCTGACCGCGCCCGCGTCCGAGGTGTATGGGCCCGACGGCGGCGAGATTGCGATCTGGGCGCTGAAGTCGGCGGGCTCCTGGCTGCCCGGCGCGCTGCGGCGGCTGGTCGGCGGGCGGCCGCGCGAGCAGGTCGTGGTGGCGTCGCTGGGCTCCAGCCTGTTCGCGCTGCCGGCCGCGGCGGGCACGCACTCGGCGGCCATAGCTGCCGTGGCGGCGCCGCGGCGCGACGGCGGCGGCGGCGATGACGTGGCGCTCGTGCCGGCGCGGACGCAGGCGCGGCCCCGCGCTTGTCCCATGTGCTGCCGGCAGGCGAGCAGTGCACCACCGAGATGCGTGAGCGTACTCCGGGGCGTGCGTGGCTGTTCAGCATGCGCAGGCTATCGCGCGTCTCGCCGTCCTGCTTGAAATTGCGGGCTCAGGGCGGGCTTGGGCGGGGTTGGGCGGCCCCGCCGCCCCCTCATTGGCCTGCCAACGCCCCAGTCTCGGCGTGCAGGCTCACCGTGGGAGGTGCTTGCATGACGATCATTAAGCAGGTATCTGTCGAGACTGGGCCACAGGCCTTGCTGGCAGGCCGCAACGAAGCCGTTGGGGTGGACTGGGCGGCCGCGCGCAGGCGCAGGAGAAGGCCGCGAGCGCGCTGGTGCCGCGGCCGCCCGCGGGGCCGCTTGTCCCGCTGGACTGCGGCGTGCGCTGCCCGCCGTTGGGCGCGCACCCGGTCGGGGCGCTGCCCGGCGCGGGCGACGTGGAAGCCCCGCCGCCGCCCTGGCGCGCGAAACGTGCGCCCGCCGCCCGGCAGTGGCTGCACAGGCTGGCGAGCGGGCACAGCGAAAGCCGTGCTAGTCCTGTCGAGCTGGACCGGCAGGGCGGGCGCGCCGCCGCCAAACGGCCGCCGGGCCCTGAACAGCGCGAGTCGCTCCACTGCTCTGCTTGAAGCTGCGTGCGCCCGCGCCCCATTGGCGTCGCGTGCGGCGCTGAAGCAGAGCAGGGGGCGGACCGCGCCCGCCGCGAGCTCTTGCTCGCCCTGCGGCCGCTCCCAAGAGCGCGGCGCGCTGCCGGCCGGGCAGCGCGAGCGCGGCACGCGCGTATGCGCTGCGGCGGCGCCGGTGCCACAGTGGCCCCCAACCTTGAACCCAACCTCGCTGCAGTGGCGCCGTGTGCTGCCGTGGCCGCAACCCTGAACGAAACCCTGCACGCGCCCGCAGTGGCGCTGGTGCTGGCGCGCTATCTGATCGGCATGCTGGTCGTCGGCACGGCCGTGCTCTGGCTCGCCGCGTATACCTACCTCAATAAAGCCCGCGGTGCGCGCCCCTGGGCCTTGCGCACGCGCGCTGTGCACCAGGCGGGCTGCTTCTGGGGTAGGCATTGGACGGGGGGTTGATGCCTGCTGAAGGGCGCGGCGATCTGGGGTGCCATGCACCGGCGGTGATGAGGTGCCTTGCGGCTCTGGACTCGAGCGCTGCGGCGCGCTGAGGGCCCAAACATCCAATTGATCCTGCTGAGCCCGTGGATGGCGCCGCCCTGCTGCTGCTTCTCACCTGTACTCAAGATTGTCGTGAACCTACTGCTGTGGTGTGGACGCCCTGCAATACTCCACGTCTCACACATGCGCTTGACCATTTATTAAACCCAGGCTGCAGCATGCGTGGCTGCCATGCACTGCTTCACATGAGCTTGCAGCCTGGGCGTGAGTGCACCGGGCTCGACGCATGTGCGGACAACGCGACGGCCCATGCGCGCATTGGGGGTCAGGCCAGGGTGTGTGAGGCGCTGCGCGGCGCGCGCAGTGATCGGCTCCATGCAGCACCACGCGGGCGGCGTGACGACCATGCGCCTGGCGTACACGGGCACGCAGCAGGACGCGGCGGCGGCGCGCGCCAAGGCGCGCGCGCACTCGCGCGCCGCCGGCGGCGCGCCCCCGCCCAGCATGATCCGCGACCACACCGGCTCCGGCGTGGAGCACGTGCCGGTCGAGCCGCCGGCCGCGCCGGCCGCCGGAAAGGTGCGCACGCGCGCCGTGGAGCGAGCGCAGTGCTATCCCGTGTGCGCGTGCGCCCGGCGCTCTTGAGGGCCCGACAGGAAGGCCGCGGAAGGGTTGCGGAACAGGCTTGAGCGTGAGGCGTCGTCGAAGGGTCCCACGCGCTGGAGCAACTGTGACGGGGTGCCGAACGGAGCAGCAGTACAATCACGGTAGAGTTAGAGTGGCGCTCGGGCTCCTTGCTTCCGCGGCGGGCCCAGCGCGGTGTGCGCCCGGCGCCGAGCGAGCGGCGTGCGCGCGCAGGGGCGGCGGCGCAAGCCGCGTAGCGTGCACGCCAGCAGCCGCATGAACGGCGTGCTGCAGCTCGCCGCCGTCAACGGCAACGGCGTGGTTCACAGCAAGGTGCCGCTCGCCCACGCTGACGTAGGGTTTTGGCATGTGTCTGGCAGTGTGGTGGCTGGCTGATGACCTCTGTTGCTCGCCCGAGTGGACTTGGAGGTTTGACATGTGCCTGGCAGTGTGGCGGCTGGCCACTGACCTCTGCAGCCTTCCATGAAGCTTTCAGCGTGCTGCAGCTGCGCCAATGCATGGGATCACTCGCGCGCGGCGGCCCGGGCTGCGCGGAGGAGCGCCACGTTGCGGCCGCACCGACGACGCGCCCTGACGCCTTATTGGCTCATGCCTGCGCAGGACGAGCGGAACGGCGTGGCGAGCAACGGCGCAGCGGCGGCGCCGGCCGGCGCGCACAGGACGCCGGCGGATGCGGATCAGGCCATCGAAGCCGCTGCGCGCGCGCCGCCGCGGCGGCCCAGTGACCGCCCCGTGCGCGTGCGCCCCGCGCGGCCTGTCTCGGTCACACGCGCGCGGCCGCGACCGTGCAGCTCAGGGTAGAAGCGTCTTGGCGAAGCGGTCTAGAACGGCGTGTGGTCGCTTGCGCCTCACAGGCGCATGAGAAGGCCCTCGTCACGCCTGGGAGCTTCGCCGCGCTGGCAGCTGCCTGCGTCACTGCAATCATACACACATAGCCTAGGCCTCGCATGGCAGGGCCGCACTGGCATGGCTGCCTGGCAGCGATGCAGTGATCACTGGCATGGCTGCACGGCAGCCATGTGGTGCGCACGACAGCACCAAGCATGGTGCGTACGGCAGCGCCTCGCGCAGCCGGCGCGGTGGCGTGGGTTGGGCCCCTGGAAACCCCAGGGTACGGCAGCCCTGAGCGCATCCGGCGCGGCGCAGACGCGCGAGGACACCGGGCGCGCGGGCGTGTGCCGCGTGGGCCGCATGGAGGTCGGGCCCGAGATCCTGGGCTACGGC
>JAABUY010002081.1_pt1 | contig 24740 bp, 32 predicted proteins | sample 5560271 | NCBI WGS metagenome assembly JAABUY01 (sample SAMN10711886, study PRJNA513374) | rock metagenome | isolation source: Antarctica rocks | place: Antarctica: Victoria Land, University Valley | reverse complement strand
GTGTGGTTGGGGTGGGGGTGGGGGTTTGGGGCTTACGAGGAGGGCGCGGGTGTAGGGGGATTCGAGGCGGGAGGTTGAGGTTGATAGGGGGGATTGGAGGGGGGCGGACATGGTTGTGGGTTGGTGGGGTTGGTGAAGGTGTGGTATTGTACACAAAGTACAAAATATCTGTAGGATCGTGCGTCATAGTTGGTTCGTGCATGAGCGTTTAAGCTTCCGGGAAGTGCAGGGGTGCCACGCGATCTAGTGAACTCTATGTAAGATACAGGTATCTTAGGTACCCACGTCCTTCTCATCTCGTCGTCCTCATATCCACCGGGGAATGTATCCCGCTCCGGGCTTCCGAAATGCACTTCATGCGCGGCCTATCCATACCAGAGATTTCCTGGCCGCCTTGTCGGCAGCGTGGACTCGACCCACCGGCAGGGGCGCCCCACGCTTCTCCAAGCTGGGTATGCTTGCCGACTTCTTCCTTCTATCATTGTTTTTGAAGGAGCCGTTTTGACAGCTTTCGGATGCAGCTCTCGCAGTCAGCGGGGGAGTGGACTCCATGGCTCTGGTAGTCCTCTGCAAACGCCTGAACAAAGACTTCCCCAACTCGGCAGTCAAGCCACGGGCTTTCGTCGTGGATCATGCGGCGCGTAGTGGCAGCGACATCGAGGCCAGTCAGGTAGCAAAAGCCATTAGGGAAATGGGTGATGATCCACTTCTGAGTTAAGGCGAGCTCGATCTGGCGCAATGGCTGATCGAAGCAGGGATCAGAGCCGAGGTCCTGACGCTGCGATGGCCAGAAAACGTCGAACCCCTAGAGCTCCCGAATTTCGAGTCTCAGGCGCGCAAGTTTCGGTATCAAGCACTCGGAACAGCATGTAAGAAACACGGGATTCAGGCACTGCTCTTGGGTCATCATGCCGACGATCAGGCAGAGACCGTGCTCATGAGACTGGCGAACGGACATCGGGGGTTAGGGCTACGAGGGATGAACTCCTGCTCAGAGATACCGGAATGCTGGGGCATGCATGGCGTTCATCTCAGTGGTGCAGTCTCGCCGAAGGAAGCAGTCGACCAGAAAGGGGCGAAACACTACGATCAACGTAAACTGAAGAAGCAGAGGGTGGCGCGCGATGAAGCCGGGGACACGGAAATTCCTGTGGAAGCTGGCGGTGTCAAGGTATATCGACCGCTTCTTACATTCAGCAAGGATCAACTGATTGCAACGTGTCGAGCGAACAAAACTCCCTGGGTGGAGGATTATACAAATCATGATCCGACCCTGACGCCCCGCAATGCTATTCGTCATCTGCTGCAGGGTTCTTCACTACCACATGCTCTGCAGAAGTCCTCGTTGCTAGGCCTCTCGCGCAGACTGCAGGACAAGGAAGATGACCGCGCCAGAAGGGTCGAGAAACTCTTCCGCGCATGCGAAATTATCGATTTCCACACCCGGTCCGGCACTCTTACCATCCGCTTCCCTAAGCTCATATTGGAGAGCCCATCCACCGACCGCCTACTCCGCAAACGTCAAATCGACCGAGCCGGCTATTTAGCGCCAGCTCTCGTCAAACGCGCCCTCGAGCTCCTCACGCCTCAAGAAGTTGTTCGGCTCCGAGACCTCGGCACCGCCGTCCGAACAATCTTCCCCGACCGGACCGACCCCGACTCAACCGAACCTGAAACCGAAACTGAGAGTACACTCACACCCACACCAACCGCCTTCACCGTCGCCAATGTCTACTGCCAACCCATCCCCCTCCCCCTCCCCCTCTCCACCCCCCACCCAATCATCCCCCTAAACCCCACCCACGCCTGGCTCCTCTCCCGCCAACCCTACCCCTCCCGCACCACCGCCCCCCTCCCGACCTGCACCTTTCCCCCCACCCCACGCACCCCCTCCGACGCCACGCCCCCACGGTCGTCCGACTGGCAGCTCTTCGACGGCCGCTTCTGGATCCGCCTGCAGAACCCGAGCACAACGGACACCCTCGTCGTCCGCCCCTTTGCCGAACACGACCTCGCTCCTTTTCGGAAGGCCCTCGAGCCCGCGGCGTTGGCGAGGTTCGATTGGCTCTTGAATGAGCAGGCGCCCGGCGGGATCCGCTGGACGCTGCCGGTGCTGGCGAGGGAGCGCGATGGGCGGATGCTGGCGGCTGTTTCGTTGGGGGTTGGGGTGTCGGAGGTTGAGGGGGGAGTGGAGTGGGGGGTTAGGTATCGGGCTGTGGGATTGCTGGGGAGGGGGGTGGGGATGGAGAGGGGAGGGCGAAGAGGTGGTGGGGAGGGGGGAAGGAAGGGCGGTGGGAAGAGGGTGAGGGAAGGTGTTGCGAAGAGGGGGAGAGAGGGAGAAGGCAGTGAGGAACGTGGAGGTTGAGATGGAGGAGGGGAGGGCAGGGCCTGGGCCCGGGCAGGGGAGCAAGTGAACGTGAGAGAGAGCAGGGAGGCAGGGCGATTGCCCGCTGGGTTGTCATGTCAGGAACTGTGCGCTCCGAGGGACAGTCAACGGCGCTGATGGAACGCGAAGTTTCCGGTGCGGTCCTGGATTGATGTAGACAGACGCTGTCTCGGATCTTTCGACGAGTGCCGACATCCTCTCTACACCTCTTCGTGGATTCTCGTTTTACCCGCTGCTAGCTGGACCATTCGCCCACGCACAGCATACATATACTCATCATGCGATGAGGCTCTTTGTAGGGCATGAGACGAAGGGAGGGGAATGCGGACTTTCGACACTCTGTCTCTACGTGCATGGGACCAAGACCTGAGCAGACTAGACCAGACCGTGCCTATACGATTCCGAGTCCGAAAATCAGTGGCGTAAATCCACGTTCGACCCATCCCTGATGGGTGACACAAAGCAGAACAATTCAGAAAGGCAAGTAAGTAAGTAGCTAGGTCCGAAGCACTGCTTGCTGTAGAAATACATCTTGTTCTTCATCTACTTCATGCGAGTCTATTGGTACAAACCAACCCGAACGCTTTTCGCTTCCCTCTTGCTCGTTGCCGTAGAACGCAGTAGCCATTTTTCATCGCGTTTCCATATCCGTTGCCCTCTCGTATCCGTCCGCACCAGTCCTCCGAACCGAACACGCGCCTTTCAGTCGGCAGCCGTCGAATCAACGCCCTAGCTATGCGGAGAGGCAGCCACACCTGATCGATCTCTTCGTACCCCTCACTTCCTCCTGTTACTCATCCTCAAAGGACACACCACTTCTCAACTCGGCCCCAACCCCGGTCCCAACCCCGGTCCCGACCCCGAGCTCTTCCCCCTCAACCCGACCCTCTCCCTCCTCAACCTGCCCACCTCCCGCCTTAACTCGCCTATCTCCGCCTCCCGCTGGCCCAACACCATCCTCAACTCCTCGACCCCATTCCCCGCCTGCACGCCGTCCGACACCCTCGCCAACTCGTCGTTGAAGCGGCCATATAGCAACTCGTTCTCCGAGTTGGCCTGACGATAGAGTTCCTCGAGCACCTTTACTTTTCGTTCGTGCGCTTGGAGGGTGGTGTCGAGGTCTGCTTGCAGGGACGTCAGGCGGGCGGCGAGGGTGGAGAGGGCGGTGGGGAGGGTGTGCGTTTGCAGGGTTTGGAGGCTGGTGGTGAGGGTTTGGAGGGTGGGTGGCAGTGAGCTGGTGCGAAGAGTTGTGGGTGTGGGTGTGGGGATCGTGGTGTTGGAGGGGGCGAGTGTTAGGGTCGAGAGTTGGTCGCTCATGTTGTGCAGTTCGGCGGTCAGGGCGGACTCGACGCCCGTGAGGGCTTTTTGTTCGTTGTTGAGACGCTCGCGGAGCTGTTGGTTGTTCGTATAGCGGTCAGCTTGTGGCGAACTAAGTGGACTAGGGATGGGATGGGATGGGCTTACCTTCTGCGGGCTTTGCAACTTCAGTTTTTGCGGGGATGAGGGGGTTCTTTTGGCAGATTGAGTTCCGGCAACGAGGTTCGGTTTCTCCTGGAACCCGCTTTTGAGTGTGGGTATGGTTGATTGGAGATTGGTTCGCTTTCTCGGGCTGTATGTCGTTATGACTACCTCATCGGAGAGTCGATTGACTGCTCGCTCGGTCAGAGTGTTCCTGGGCATCGAAGGGGCATTTTCTTTCCTGTTTGGTGACCCGAATCGATCTGGAGACCCAATTCGGTCTGGAGAGGTGCCGAATCCGATCTTGGTGGGCGAGAAAGTTCGGGGAGAGGAACCGGTGTGCTGCACGGGCTGCGGAACACGTGTTGGTGTTCGAGGCTGCGTTGAAGCCCAGGAGGGTGTGACACCGTGGTCTTGGACGGACCTCAGATCAGAGAGTGAGCTACGTCGCTTCTTCCGCGGATGAAAAGCGACTTGTGCCTCGCCTATGGTACTAAGACTCGAAAGATTCTTATGACCGCTCCCAGGGCGAAGAGATTCAGGGCGAGGAAGTTGCTCTCCATGACTGAAGGCGCTCTGCAGTACCGGTCGATCTCGCGATCCTGGTCGACTCTGAATTGTCAAGCGGGCATCGGTGTCTGTGGACTTAGATCTCATGAGAGAGATCTTCGACATGGTCCCTGCCTGCTGGTCTACGTCGCTAGTGATTTTGGCGGTCTTGCTCAACGTCCTCCACACGTACCCAACTCTGGATTCTGTCTCGTTCTTACTGTTTTCGCGGCTTAAGGTACCAAATCCAAAGCGTTTGCGCAGGGAGGATGTATTGGAGCTTAAGGAACCAGTGTTGGTGGATCGGGTTCGTGAGGTCATTGAGCCATTCATTGATGCCGACTCTCCACTCGAGCTGACGGGTGGAGTGTCTATATACTAGTGAGTAATCAATCGCACAGTAAGAGTCTGCCATCTAGACGTACATCCAAGCAATCTATCAGAGTCGTCCACCAGTCGATCGAGAAGCGTGATATACTCGTGAGGATTTCCCTCTCGTACGAGTAATTCAGCAAATGTAGCCGTGAGAGCGCCCCGATCCCCGTCATTGCCAGATGCATCAAGAAGACTAATAGATATTAGTAGGTGAGGAGCGAACTGGGAAATTAAACTCACTCAGCCAGCAATCTGATTATCGCCGCAAATGCTCGCCGATTCTGAGGAGCCATCTCTCCGTACAGCGTCTTGAAGTACTCCTCGAACGCGGTGAGATGTAGAGTGTCTTCTTGAATTAGTCGTGACCTAGTTGAATGGAGAAATTAACTTACAGCAGTTGGTCTGAATTTCAGTCAGTGTCTGAGCTCCAATCACCGGTCCCATTTCCTCTCTCCAGACGCCCGTTATGAACTTCTCGAAAGCTGCGAATAGAACATCTACAGACACTTCGGCAGCAGCTTGAATCTTCAAAGGGTCCTCCACTTCAATAGTATTAGCGTTTATACTGAAAGTACGGCGTTCATCAATTACTTACGGAGAATGTTGTAGAGCTCATTGACGGCAAGTTCATCAGCCCAAGCTCTACTTCGAAGGAGTTTCCCCACCACATTGCCACTTCTTGACCTCAGTGCAAGCATGTAGGTCGAGAAAGTTTCCTCCAAGAGTCTCAAGGGATCTTGATGTCGATTATTGACATTTACGCCTCTCAACGTCACTTCAGAAACGTCTTTCTCTTCATTAAAAAATTTCTGACTCGCTGAACGTGAAGGTGCCCGATTTGGTGGCAACATTGTTGGAACGTCTTTCAGGTTAGGCAGCGGAGCCCGCTGTTTAGTAGGACTTCCAGTCTCTCTTAGTGAAACACCCCCAAAGAACTGAGAAATCATCTTCACTGGCGAAGTTGGACGATAGCTCTTGTGTTGCGGCTGCACTTCTTCGGCTTTCATGGACAAAGATTTGAGGATTGTTCTGTTGGCCAATATGATACAGTCCGTCAATGCAGGATTCTGAGGCTGATTGTGCATGCGGAGTAGATTGCCAACTATAACGCAATTAGTCCATTTCCACGAATAACCTCCAAAAACCTTACTTCGTTTTATGAATACGGAAGGAAAATTGATAGTAGTTACAGTATCTGTTGTGGCATAGTCGTCCAAACCATCGACTTCCAGGCTGTAGAGGTCGTCTGAGAGAGAATTGATGGAGGCAATAATCTCTACTCCATGTAGACCCATTGTGACGGCTGAGGATGCGGTTGAAGCGTCGACAACGACCTTGATATTGGCTGGCTTTAGCGGTGGGGCCACTGCATTACCCGAGCCGAGTTCAAAGATCGCTGTCAAAAGCCCTAAGCTTTCGGGTGAATGTCGAACGCTGCGTAGACCCCACTTGTCGTGGTCACGTTCGGCTTCCGTGAAGCGTCCTGCAACTCTCGCTTTGACTACCTCTTCAGTCCATTTCGAAGCCTTCCCCTCAAATACACCGGTCAACCAAAACGCTTGTGTCCCGGTAACAGACACCCGGTTCACATCTATGGTATGATTTGAATTTCCTTGACCTTGAGGCGACTCGTCACAGCTCATCCATATCGTAGAGCCATTGTGGGATTCGCTGAAACGGATATGGTCAAGATCAAAGGAGTTTGAGAAGGCGAGTTTTCCTTCGTGAAGACGTTCGCTGACTGGGTCAGGTCCGGAGCCGGCCATAGCCGTTACGGTTGGCCGATCGACTTCCGCCAATACCCCTCTTGCGGACATTTTGCATCCAAGGGATTTCTTAAGGATGATGATACATTCGTTGAACAGTAGCATAAGGCCAGCTGCCTCTTCACCGGCCTGAACATTCGTCCTATATGGAGGTGAAAGCTCATTGAAGTCCGCTGCCGCAATCAGACGACCGCTGGGTGCTAGATAGTCCGGCCACGAAGTTATTATTCGCTTTAGGCGCGTAACTATATCCGAATTGTCCCCCGAGCTAGCATAATCCAAGGAGCAGATATCGGTAATGATGTCGCGTGCTTTGAGGAAGATTTGTAGAGACGGGTGGGTGGCTGGCAGCAGGTTCGCGATGCCATCTATGAACAAAGTGTATCTTGGTAACCGTTGTACGGGTTCAATGAGCATTGATCGCAGTCTCTGCTCGCCAGTCTCGTGGACTCGCTGTGAAAAGCTGGACGCATTGTCCCTCAAGAAATTGGTCAAAATTTGAGGGAACTCAATACTTGCTCGCATGTACTCTTGGTATGGCTCCGCAAATCTAGGAAACCATTCGAGGAGGACCTTCGCGAATCGTACAGCACCTGTAGCATCCCGCTTCCTGAAAGTAGCCCCTACCCGCGAGCCTGTAGACCCCGAGTCGGCATCTGTACGAATGTCTTCGATAGCTTCGTGCTCTGTTTCATCCAGGATGATTCGAATCGCATCCAAAAAACCGTTGTTTACTTCCAAGACCTTATTGAGGCTCGCAGGAAAGAGTCGCTGCATTGCTTGCTCACTAGGACTCGCGCTTCCGAGCGGTTTTGACTGTGCCTTCTGTCGAAATTCCTCCGCAACACTGTTGACCAAGTCGTAGATCTTGCTTACATACCGCTCTTCCGTATCGACTAACTCACACATTTCGCGACGCAGAGACTCTTTCTGAGATATCAGTAGGGATCTCGAGCGACTGATGGCTGTAGGTTTTGATGGCGCTCTGCGTAGCTTAGAGGTTGGAAGAAAGGCAGGCGCTCCGAAAGCTTTGATTAAGCTAGCATACTTGCCATATCGAGAGAGGTGTGGATCCTCGTCTACCTGTCCATTGTCTGTGGAATCCTCTCCTTCTGCCTTCGCAAGCCCTATTGAACTCTCTGGGAGGATAAGATCCACGTCAACCCACGAAAGAGTCTTCTCCACCAGAGCAGCCTGAATATCCTTAATGACGTTGGCCGGGCTGTCCATCTTGACTAGTCTGCTCGCGATGTCTCCAGCATGCATTTCGTCGAACATCTTTGGTGCAATCCCTCCTGGTCTTCCCAAGCTTGCATGATCCATCAACTTTCTCTTTACTACTTGCGGCATCTCGATAAAGTACTTGAGCAAGCTGAATGCGAGGCCCCTACATATCTCGTCCCCTTGTTTCTCGCGCGGTAAGTGGTCGACTACCGCATGTAGCGGAGAGCTGGGTGAGAGGGTCAGCCGTGGATAGCTCTGGAAGCCGGCGGGAGTAAAGACGTGGGCTTGAATGCGGGAACTATTGAGAGTAGCATTTGTCGTAGGCGAAGGGCCATGGAATATTAATATCGGCGCGTCAAAGAGTGGGTCAGTTGTGTGGTAGAGGCTGACCACCTCTGTGGGCAACGACGGCGGCGATATGGATATCAACACCATTGTCAGGGTTTCGCAGACTTATTGTGCCTGTCACGAGTGGCTTGGTTTTGCTTTGAGCTTCGAACACCAATTCAAATCCTCCATATGTGTTGCCACTTGAAAGATGAAAAGAGTGAAGGAGGTTTGCGGAGCGCGATCTTGCATGCGTACGAGTGGTGCATGTAAACACTGAACGCGGAAGTTGCGACTCTCCGGGCGCACACCTCAAAGAGATTGTTGCTCAGACAAAAGTAGAAGTAGAAGCATTTATCCCTCCGTTATGGAGCTCCTACCTTACCTTGACGGCCCGGCCAGCTGAAGCTCTAAGCGCGGTCTGTTCTAAGGCGGCCGTCCCATGAAACCGGATTGCTGATCAATGGTATTCAACCGTTGTGCTCTTTAGCTCGTCTCGGGAAGCACGGGCGTTACCATATTAGCGCAAACACGCGTTTACGCGTTTACGCGTCTCCGTGGACGAAAAGCTAAGCTAGCCATCCAATCATAAGCTTGGAGCTTCTCTACCTTCTCAGGCGACCTCCAACAGATCTGTATGTGCGTTGAAGTCCTTTCTACATCTCACAACCTTTTTCGGAAACAAATGGCAACGCAGGATGGCGAAGGTATCTCGTTGAGCTTCTGCCACGACCAACAGAGCTTCCGTTTGCTAGAGCTTCCACGGGAGCTTCTAGACTTGCTCACCTCTGAAATCGCTCCAGTGTAAGAATTTCACTTGTCATACAGTACTGAACTGATCCAGCCTCAGTCTCTCAGTCAAGTCGTCTCTGTTACCGTTGTCGAGGGCAACCCCTTCTACTAGTGAATTGATGACTTCTCATGCCGTCCTTACTACGCAAAGCCTGACCTTTAAACTCCGCCAAGTACAGTCCTCCAATTCTATCTTTCTTCTTCAGCCTCATCTTCCCTGCGTTTCCGATGCAAACGACCTTACTGCTGTTCCTTCTCTGTCCATCGTAGCGCAATGCAAGGCGACGCTCGAACTCATTCGATCCCCTACCTCTCCAGCCGCATGGTTGCGAGAGCTTCTCCCAGTCTACAACGGACCTTACGGGGAGACTGGTGTCGCTTCTCCGATCGCTTCTCAGGCCACATTGGCTGAGCGGAGAAGCAAGCGCGATCACCTTACAAACCTTCCGTTATCCGAGGACGAGTTTGAGAGTGGATGGAGAGAGATACGCGCATTCGAGAGCGACGGACAAGCATTCAAACCCTCTGTGGCATGTCTAGTAGGTGCCTGGAAAGCGGTGGTATCTGCATCCACGGCGCATGGGATCGATCTGGAGCGAGAATTCAAACTCATCGGACTTTTGGGTATTCTGGAAGTGGATGACTACCCCACGCCACTGGTTGAGGCCGTCTTATGGAATCTGACGACTCAGGAGTCTGTCTACACGGGCAGCATATGTGTGCACGAGGAAAAATGTGTCCGTTGGGTCGGTGCAACAATGCTCGAAGCCATGGGGAGGCAGAGTACTCCGATCAGCGATTTCCTGGAAGGGTGGAGGAACGAGCTTCCGGAGCAATGGAGGACAGCAGCTATGCTTGAGGCATTGAAGGTGAGTTCTGACTTGGTCGTGAGGTTGGAGGATACTGAGACCTTGCACAAGGGCACATATACCAGACCAACATCGACAACAGTTCAATTTTACAGCAATACCTCCGACTCCAAGTCGCGAAGAGAATCCTCAGCTGGGACTGCGAACGGATCCGGAAAAAACTCTCGAAAATGGCATGAGAAATTCAAGGCTACGAGATGACCGACAGGGATTGTGTACGCCTTGCCTTGAACGCAATGTACCATGACGCTATGAAGGCTGACGATCTGAAAGAGCTTTCCAAAAGAACAGTCTATTAGTGCAGATTCTCACCAGGCCGTTCAACAAGCGCTTCAACACCACCCATACTTTTCGTTACCTATCCAGTCCACATCTTCTAGGACTGATCCCTCGCCATACCATTTCAAAGATGTGATGCTTTGACTTTCCCGGTCTATGACAGCACCCACCTTTGGGTAGGCAAGCTTGGTTGCCTGAATTACAGTCGGAGTGGGGTTCCACGCATGTACTTCCGCTAGCAGGGACCTGGCCGCCTCCTGCTGCGCTGCAACTAGTAGGGATGCTATCTTCTGCACCTGCGTCCCAACCACGCTGCCGTTAGTTATCGGCTGCGGATTGTCACTTTCCGTGACATTGGCAAGATCCCCAAAGTTATCCCGAACAATATCATCTGCCTCCTCCACGACTATTCGAAGGACATCCAATTTGTTGTCCTTGTCATATTTACTGGACGGATCTCCATTCACAGTTCTGGTCCAGATTATCCAAGCTCGCTGTCCGTGAGTATCACCTATGATAGCGCCCTTGATCTGCGTCTCTCCACGCTTGAGCTCCTCTGCAACAAATTCCTCTCTCGCGTGGTGCCATGCAATAGTCGCGGCGTCAGGTATCAGCGCCACTCGAGTCTTTTTGCCGGGTGCTGGTATCGAAAGCGATTGACGGAGAAGCTGCTCATCAACATCGCACAATTCCGCGAGATCTGATGCTTCAATTGGCCGGGTCGGAGGAAGTGGGGTTTTCCGGTCTGCCTGGTCGGAACTTCCTGCTGGCGGCAACGAAACATGACTAGAAGGGAACGGATGCCACCCATTCTTCGCATAGAACTCCTACTCCGATAACGTGAGCTCCTCATTACATCCACCACAACCGATCGCTCTCGCGATCCACCCACCTTCCCAATATCCGAATACAACACTGTAAAGCACGACTTCACGCCGGCGTTCTGCTGCCACCTCTCCAGCTTCTTCCCCAGCTCCTTCATCATCCGACCCGCATACCCGCGTCCTCGGAGCTCGTCCGCACAAAAGACGCTCCCAACTCCATGACACACCACCTCCTCCACACGCCCCTCGCTCGTCGCCACCAACGCTCTCTTCCGCAGCGTCTCGCAACTACTCAGAATCCTGCGCGGCGTCTGCGGGTCATGAGGGGCGGAGCCCTCGACGAGGATCCAAGATGTGAGACCGCCGTCGCGCGTGAACGCTTGGTTCGCGAGGTGGGCTTCGCGTCGGACGTAGGCGGGGAGCGAGAGTGCGCCGCGCCAAGAGGCGCCGTTTAATTTTAGGATCTCGGTGGCTTCGGCCGAGGTGGGTTGGGTCAGAAGCAGGGTTTGGGAGCTGCTGGGGGGAAGGTCGTTGTGCACTTTAGGGGATGAGTCTGCCATGTTTTAATGCTTGGGATGGGGTTCTTAGATTGGGGTACGCAATGAGACGGGGAACCATGGGAGGTGATTACGCTCTGTTGTGTTTTGATCGGCTCCAAGAATGTGAGAAGCGCGGAACGTATCCGTTGCCGGTGCGAAGCGGCGCGAGCCGAGGGCATCGTTGTCTGCACGTGATATCAGATTGGAGCACTACGAACAAGAACGAAGTTCGTACATAGAGCACTTCACGAATATGATATGCTACTCCTATACTGTCCTTTATATTCGTGGAGTGCCCCAGGATATTGTCAGTAGGTAGCCTTCGTACATCGTCCAAATGAGTGTTGTCCTTGTAGATAGAATGGCTGTTGTATGTACAGTTTACTAATCAATCTATATGGCGAGAAGTGGAAGTATCAATGGCACCGAGATATTCTGCAACTCGAGTGGAGAAGGATCCACCTGATGGCCCGGCTCTTGGTAGCCGACACTTGTGGACTTTACTACAAGCGGTGGGGATGGGCTAATTGGGAAACGGCAATCGAGTAACATCATTCGAACGAAGCAGATGATCGAGAAGATGACGAGAAAGCGCAGCGTGTTTGACTGACATCTGTGTTCCTCGACGAGTCAGGCTATGTACAGATACAGAATTTCCCCTCCCTTATGAACAGCCCGGAACTATGGACACTGCTTTCTGCCAGGACGACAGGCTTCTGCACCCAACATCCACTCCGACTTCTCGTATCTGCAACGGCTGACATCCTCGCCCGCCTACTTTCCATGCTGCCGATACCCGTCTAGAATGGCGTTCCCTTCTTCAAACCCGTCCGGGTCCATCTTCAGTCCGTGCGAAGCCTGAAAATTGCTACGGCTGCCCCAGCCTTCTTTGACGGTTTGGTAGTTGCTGGTCGAGTCGGAATTGCTCTTAGAAGTGGAGCCGGCAGAGCTGGTGCCGCTACTACTTTTGGACGAGGTGTTGCTTCAGGGACAGGTCAGCAAGTGAAAGGAGAGTAGGAGATTGGAAATCTGTGATGCTGGGATGGTATTCTTACTGCCGGGGCGATAGGGGAGACATACCTATTGGAGCTTTGGTTGGCGTTGCCACCGTTGTTATTCTGGCTTTTACCCATTAGGTTGTTGTATTTAAAGATGCCTTGCTCGGCGTTGTAGTAGCTTATGTATTTCGGGGAAGCAAGGAGTAAGAGGAGTAACTTAGGAGGTATCCTCGAGGAGGGGTTGATATAAACAAAGCTAGCATTCTTTTGGCGTAGCGCTTCCTCGCTCGAGTATGGAAGCGAGTGACAAAACTCTGAGGCACCCTACGAATCTAGGAGACACTATAAGAGTAGCATAACATAGTCGTGGGGTGGCCCCGAAATTTGTAGTTAAGGTACCTGGTAACGTTAGCCTTCATACAACGTCGCCGTAAACGTCCCAGTGAGCCTCGTGTTATCTGGTACTGCGCAGTGCCAGGCCGCTCTTTACAGCCCTCCACCATGAGGCTACTTCACACTCGGGCCGCGGGGTAGTACATGCGTGTGGCTTTGAATCTGTCTCAAGGTTGAATGACATTCACAGCCATTGATCTCGCCAGAGGCTCTTCAGCCTTACGGTGACAGCTTACAGGTCGTGTTACTTCTTCCCCGCTCCTTAAAATCAACTGTGTTGTGAGCGAATACTGTCCTCACTGATCTTCTGGTTACATTTTGACTCTGCCATCTGTACGAATTGTATTTTGCGTCTGTATAATTGCAATATTGTCGCAGCATTGCCAGAGTATCTCGAACATACTCGAAACGCACAACGAGGGAGCTCCGGAGACTTCCATATGCACTTCAAACTCCCGTTACGTCTGTCATCAAAGCGACTTGGTCGTTGCAAGCGACCACCTTCACCACCACTTACACCGCCGGCAGTGTCCAATATGCCTGTAGGCAAAGGCCAGCCGGTTGTGATAGACCTTGACGATAGTAGTGACGAAGAAGGGATCTACGGAACACCTTTGACTGGCAGCTTCGAAGAGTCTGGATCACGGCTTGCCGCAGATGAAGATGCACAGAACCACCAACCGCTGGCCTTCCGTGATGCGGACGACTTGGCTTTCGACGATGACTTTACGTTTGAGGAAGCAGTGGAACCACCTGATCCCGAACAAGCTTGCCTTGAGAAAGTGCTCGAGGTATTCCCAGATATCGATCATGAACACGTGCGACAGTTGTATCAGGCTCGGCCGTTGGTGCCGGAAGGAAGTGCGCTCATCGAGAATGCGTCCGAAGAGCTAATACTGAAAATCCTGGATGGTGGCGTATATCCCAAGGAGAAAGAGAGGAGAAGCGAACTAAAGCGTAAGAGAGCAACGAGCGCAGGGAGCAGTGAAGGGGAGACGGCTGCTTGGGAGGCGGCAGATCGAGAGAGAGCCTCTGGGCATTACTCCGATGCGGCGTAAGTCTATCATCTACACTCTTGCACCTCTGCATCTTGCTTCAGGCCAACGAATGTAGGAAGCTTGATTTCAACTACTGTCTATGTACTAAATGGGCTTAATGATTCTTCCTATACATTCGTTGATCTCAATAGCTTGTATTTCAAGGCAACGGGGTTCAACTGACTTTGGTGAACACTGATAGACGTAACCTGTTGAAGGAAGAATTTCCTTGTGTGCCGACACGGTTTGTGGATCAAATGTTCAGGCAGAACGGCTACCTGTATCCAACTTATCTTGCACTTGAACGTGAAGAGAGAGCCTATAATGACACCAAATTTCCGCTCTATAATCGGCTCAAGAACCCACGGAAACAGAAAGCAGGCAGTAGCCTAGCACATGTCCCCGGGCAACAGTCGGGGCTAGATAATTCGGACTTGCTGAAAGAGCTTAAAGCTGCACGCAAAAAACGACGGAAGGAAGATAGTCAGTCTCTTCAAACGTGTACTTTCGCTTGCATAACTCTGGCTAACAACAGCAACAATAGCTAAGCGGCAACTCCAGAAAGATGAAGAGGACGCAGAAGCCACCAACGAGAGAGAACATCGAGAGAATGGGATGATGATGGAATGTTGTACGCTATATTCTACCCTACTGACCGCATCAGTACCTAAATTTCCTCTAGCTTGCTGCTTCGACGAGTTTCCCTTCAACAAAGCAACGCATTGCGATGGTGAAGAACCACACTTCTTCTGCCTCGAGTGCGCTAAACGTAACGCCAACAATGAAATTGGGAACTCGAAATACAAGCTCCGGTGCATGGACGGTAGCGGTTGTAAAGCAGGATTTGCAAAGGAGCAAATATGCCGATTCCTTGACCAAAAGACAATGGACACACTTGAACGTCTACAGCAACAAGACGAGATAAGACTCGCTGACTTAGACGATCTTACTAGCTGTCCTTTCTGTGATTTTGCGGCTATTTGTGCCCCTGTCGAAGAGGATCGAGAATTCCGGTGCGCAAATCCTGAATGTGAAAAGGTTAGCTGCCGGCTATGCAAGCACGAGACACACATACCACTATCGTGTGAAGCCTACGCCAAGGAGAACAAGGTCACGATCCGCCATGCCGTTGAGGAAGCAATGACCGAAGCGCTTGTCAGGTCGTGTCATAAATGCAAGAACAAATACATCAAAGAATTTGGCTGCAACAAGATGATGTGCACACGGTGCTCGTCGATACAGTGCTACGTCTGCTCAAAGGATATCACCAAAGATGGCTACGCCCACTTCAACGAGAGCGCCCGTGGCGGTCGCCCGGGACAGTGCCCACTGTTTGATAATACGCAGCAAAGGCACGATGAAGATGTTAAAAATGCGGAGCAAAAGGCACTCGAAAAGGTGCGAGCAGAGAATCCTGGGTTCAGCGAAGACGAACTCAAGGTCAAGGTGTCCGATGCTGTCGAAAGAGACGAAAGAGAGCGGATCCGGCAAGCTACGGCCGCACATGGTCATTATGTGCCTCCCAGAATTCCGGCACTGGTGGCTAGAGCGGCTCCATACGTACCACTGGTCCCTCCGGTCCCTCCGGTTCAGGCAGTAGCAGACCATGACCCTGAATTCGCAGCTATGCTACGGCGCCATGAGCATATGGTGGCGGAAGTAGCCAGGAGGAACCAGGTGGAAGCGGCACGCTTTGCACCTCACGCAGCTCAGGATCGCATACAGCAAAATCAATTTCGTGCGCAGACTGCTCAGGCTCGATTTCAGGAGGCTCAGTTGCAAGCCCAGGCTCGGGCACAAGCTTGGATCCAAGGTCAGGCTCGTGATCAGGCTCGGCCTGTAGTTCCAGCTCAGCCTCCAATTCTACCTCAGGCTCGGCCTTTACCCGCAATGGCGTACCCTGTCCAATGGCATTACGGAGCACCTATGAATCCCCAATATCAGTTCGGTGCCCCTTATCAGGCTGCCTATCCAGGCTATCCGCTCATGCCAGTCGGCCTTCCCGTCCAGTTCCCGCCAGCTCCCCCGCAGGTTGCCATGAATCAATTTTGGCAGGTTCCTGAAGAGGGGCAGCGTAATAGAGACGTCCCACATAACCCCAGACATCATCAGCTGGACTGACCTCAAGAAGTCAAAACTTCCTTTCATCTTTCATCAATGGTGGACTAGCTCATTAATGGCTCTGATGTTGTAGCGCATTACTGTCGCTATGTGCTTTGCAGATTCATACTTTCTCTCACGTTTAGCGTCAGCTTTTGGACACGAATACCCCGATATCAGCGTTTGCTTTTGAAGCTTCAAGCAAGGATTTAGTTTGCATTTGTCTACATAGCGCTGACTGAAGCGTATTTTATTATACTTGTAAATAGATTCGCGTTGAAAGCCTCGTCAACTTCAAGATAGACATCCAACCATTGCTGTCAGCTGGCGCTGAGAATCTTACCCTCATCAGCTATCGAAGGGATGGCATCTCATGCTGGCATCACACGGAATCTGCGCTGCTCTCGACGTTCTCGCGATCCCATTTTGCTTTACCTTCCTCGATCCACATTTCCAGTACGAACTCTCCAGCCTCCACACTTCGAACCGGCGTGGTTTTCACTCCTCCCAAATCACCGCCCTTCCTGGATTCCACACTATGCCCCTCTTCCCCCTGACCTACATCTTCTCCCGCAATCTTATCCGCAGGCTGCAGACTCGGCTGTGCCGGAATCCAAGGCTGCGGGTGCCCGATGGGCGGATCCACGCCCACCTCATCCTTCAACTCGATACACACCGTAAACGAGCAGTTCTCCGGCAAAGGAGCCAACGTGCTGCCGCAGAACGCGAGACGCGCGAATATGGCGCGGAACTGTTCTTCGAGATCCACCACGGGCACTCTGGTGTTGTCGTCTGGCGGTTTCTTCTCTCCCGATTTACTTTCGTCGCGGGGTTCTTCGAACTCGGTGAGGGCTTCGGTGGCGGGGACGGTGGGGAAGGCGGAGATGTCGAAGAGGAAGCGCTCGAGAGGGGCGGATGCGGGTGAGAAGATGACTACGGAGACGCGGGAGACGGTGCCCTACTGATTTTCGTCAGTAATCGAGAACGGCGTTGTTCTTTGTTGTCAGGGATTGTAGGCTCCGTGTATGAGGGTCGCGGTTTGGACGGCACCTACCTTGAGCAGTTCCGCCTCGACGGCGGCGACGGCATCTTGGATCCATTTGCAGACTTTGGGGTGTCGGTTCTGTCGAACCGGGTAGTTGTATTTCCGCGCGCTGAGGAACGAGGTGGAGGGGTAGATGTTGCGCTCGTAGAGGATGGTGTGGATGGCGACGGTGAGGAAGTCGCCGAAGGTGGAGATGATGGCTTGGTAGGTGTTTAGGATGGATAGGGTGTTGGTGGAGGACACCATGTTGCCTAGGTATCAAGTGATGAGTGTTTTTGGAGATGGGAGAGCTTTCCAAGACCGTCCTCCCACTTGTATCCATCAACCTGGGGTTCGCGTATCTCCTTATCGATAAGGTAATAATTGGTCGCGAGATCACGAGAAAGAGGGTTTCGGTAAATGCCGATACAATAGAAAACAAGCTCTACGCGTTGTAAATTAATCATTGAGAGGTGTCAACACTCGAAGGATCTCTAGCATTTTGCCGCTGTGTATTTCCTTTCTCCTACGTCGATGTCACTATGGAGCAGCAATTACTTCAGCTTCTTGCGGAGACTCAATCGCCGCTTGAGGGTCTCCGGAAGCATGCCGAAAGCCAGCTAGAGCAGCTCTACACTAACGAAGCATTCCCGATATCTCTAGCCTCCATAGCGTCACACAACTCCGTCCCTCTGAACCTCCGCCAAGCAGCTCTACTCGTCCTCAAGACCTTCGTGCTTGCCGCATGGTCGCCGCAACACGAGGAATTTAAGGGCCAGGTCCTCGTCAACGATGCGAACAAAGAACATCTGCGCAATGTCTTGCTCGACCTCGCGACGAACGGCGAGAATGACAGGAAGGTACAGAGCGCAGCAAGCTATGTCGTCAGCAAGATTGCGAACGCAGACTTTCCTGACCACTGGCCAAACTTGTTACCGGCTCTACTTCATCTGATACCCACGAGTAACGATGCGCAACTCCATGGCGCGCTCAAGGTCCTGGGAGACTTGGTGGAGGATGGTTTCAGCGAGGATCAGTTCTTTAAAGTCGCGAGGGACCTAGTCAAGGTCGTCTACGACGTGGCCACCAATGACTCGAGAAAGCCAACATTACGAGCACTGGCTGTCTCCGTCTTCCGGGCAAGCTTTGACATTCTACAAATGGTCATGGAAGATCACAAAGCTGCGGTCAAGGCTTTCGCAGACGAGGCGCTCAATGCGTGGTCTCCGTTCTTCATCAAGATAATGAAAGTTTCTCTACCCCAGACACCGAAGGAAGAAGACGAAGGCAAAGAGAATGGTGTTGCAGCGGAGTGGAGGGGGCTAATCGCATTAAAACTCCAAGTGGTCAAGGTCAGTCTAACTGGATATGACGCTGATAGTATTGTAACTTACAAAAGAACAGACACTCATGAAAATTCGCACAGTATTCCCTACTCTCCTAACGTCCCAAAGCCCGCTTCTATTCAGTACCACATGGGAAGAACTATCTTCATTACAAGCGCCATACCACGAGATGTTTATCAACGACGAACGGCAGGGTCGGCTCGAAGACGCCGACGGACTTCCTTATACCCTAGATTTTCTTGTACTTGAGGAACTGGACTTCATGCAGGCTCTGATCCGAGCACCGCCGGTAAGGGCAGAGCTTGAAGGTCAGCTCAAGACGCAGCAGGGGGCGACTGATGCTCAAGGTGCCAGCTGGCTGACGGAGGTTATGAAGTTGGTTGTTGGGTACGCTCAGATAACCACAGAAGAGGAAGGTCTATGGGATATCGATGTAAATATCTTTCTGTCAGAGGAAACCTCTGTGACTGCAAATTACACACCTCGAACGGCTTGCGGAGACCTTGTCATTAAGCTCGGTGAATGGCTCAAATCAACTGCCGTCGAGGGTCTCCTGAACTACACCAAAACATTGTTCATCCCCCCATCCTCAAGGTAAGGCCGTTTCGTGTCCCATTGGATTCCGTCGTGTGTTCATCCGCTGACCCAAACTAGTAGCTGGAAAGCGAAAGAGGCATCGTTGTATCTTCTGAATCAGCTACTCGCCGATTTCCACGACGTTGATCAGACCATCAGTCCCGAGATTGCAAACGGCTACACTGAGTTCATCAAATACGCCATGCATCAAGGTCAGTTTACTACTCAAAATCCGCCTAGCCAGAGTGCGCCACAGCCAAGCTGTGACTCTTGTAGTATGGGCATCAAGAGCTGATAATCTTATGCGTGTAGAGGATTTCTTTCTACGAGCTCGAGGTCATCTAATTGCTGGTATGGTTACGAAAACCGCTGGAGAAACGATGCATCAAAGTGCACGAGGCTTCATGGAATTATCACTTCAGGCTGTCTCGGAGGATCCATCGGAAGTCGTGAAGGTTTCCTGTATTCGAGTCTTGCAGGCCTACATGCAAGCGCTGCCGAGTCCATCAACGCAGTCAATGCAGAGCCCTATCATAATGGCCATATCGAACTTCCTGTCCTCTCAGGACCTCTCCGAACTCACAGACAGCGACGACCTCATCATTACCCTTGTCGAGACACTGCGGGATGCTATCATGGTTGACACTCGGATATGCATCACATCATCAGCACTCGATGTTTTGTTCAGTATTGCAAGCCATGGTGCTGCCAACTTCCAGCTTGCAATGTTGGTCACTGAGTCCTTTGAAGATATTACCGAATCAATGGCAGCGCTTGGTGGGGACGCATACGTTCGTCTTTGCGAAAAGGTACTGCCTTCGTTGACCGGTGCCTTCGACGTCGGCAACCTGACACAGGAAAATGCTCTCACAAACCTTGCGGCCGACTTATTGGCGGCACTTACAGAACATGCATGCGAACCTTTGCCGCACGGATTTGTTTCCACCATCATGCCCAAACTTAATCGGATACTCCTTTCATCATCAGATGGGGAGCTTCTACGGCCTGCTACCTTATCGGTGAAGCACATGCTGGTACACGATCATGGCCAATCATTCGCCTGGCATGACCCTCAAACCGGAAAGGCTGGTTTGGAGGTCGTGCTAGTCATCATCGATCGACTGTTGGGCCCGTCCGTGGACGACAACGCGGCGGCTGAGGTAGGGGGCCTAGCAGCTCAACTGGTCGAGAAGGCTGGGTCGGAACAGCTGGGCCCTTACCTACTGCAACTACTTCGAGCGGTCGCTATCCGTCTGGCGAGTGCAACGGAAGCTCAATTCATCCAAAGTCTCATCCTAGTCTTTGCTCGGCTGTCCTTGGTCAACGCCAAGGAAGTCCTGGATTTCCTCGGAGAGGTGCAAATACCTAGTGGTCAGACCGGTCTCGAGGTCGTCATGAGCAAATGGTTAGAAAACTCCGTAAACTTCGCCGGCTACGATGAAATCCGCCAGAACGTGATTGCTCTCTCCAAGATCTACAGCCTCAACGACGAGCGCCTGTCAAGGATACAAGTACGCGGTGACTTGATAGTGCCGAAGAGTGATCGCATCATGACACGCTCGAGAGCACGTCAGAACCCAGATCAACATACGGTTGTTTCGGTCCCGTTGAAGATCGTTAAAGTCCTCATCGAAGAACTCTCATCCGCTGGCGGTAACAGCCGGCCGATCGATGCTGCGGCCGCCGCCGAGCTGGCAGACGAGGGCAGCGACGATGGCGACTGGGAAGATGAAACCGATGTTTTAGATCTAAGCTCGGCGTCAACAAGACAGGGTGAGTTCGACCCATGGGGGATTCACATCGGTATGTTGTGCTAACCGCATGCAGATCTAATGGCAATGGCGGACGGGATCGGCGTATACAATTCACGGCAACGTGACGATGAAACACAGGCGTTCTTGGTCGACTTCTTCCGGAACGCAGCAACCTCGCCTCAGTTCGCGGAGATGTACCATTCTTTGACGCCGGATGAGCAGCAGAAGCTCAGTGTCATGGGACAGCTTTGAAGCTTCGATGCAATGCTCAGCGCCTTTGCATTGTTTTACAATGTTTGTACATAAAGCAGTGCGAATGGCATCTTGACGACTTAGTCGTCGAGCAGAGCGGAAGGCTGGCTGCAAGGGTTGTGTGTGGCGGCCTTTTTGCTTGAGCATAGTCCAACATAGTCATGTCACTAATGATGTGACTGAAGACATTACAAGATGATAGCAGTGCCTGGGAAAGCATGGAGCCTTGAGGCTGTCATACAGGGCTGTGTTTTTCAGCTTCGCAGAGGTTAGAACAACCTCTTGCACGCTACCCAGGAGGGATAAACACTCACCGACTAGTACTGTAATGCTTTTAAGACAGATTTAAAAAAATTGTATAACTTCAACAGTTATTCTCAAATGCCCAATATCGGAAAGAAATTTCATCAACTCCAGTGTTTGTCGCATTGCCACTGCCTTAATGTCTAACAACCTCAAAATGGGATCAAGTATATTACAGATAGTACAGCTGAATAATACTGCAGATCTGAGGGCAGCCAGGTTACACGACGTCTGACATTGGGCTGAAGGCGACTACATATAAGGCTATGTCAGAGCTATTAAAACCGGTGAGGCCCTTGAATTGGGGAACGGCTACGACATCACGCCTTAACCACCTAACAATACGGATATTTTCCTTCAAGTTCTTTGGACAAATTTAGCGTCATGAGTTTTGGGTTCGGTATTAGCGATGCCATTGCTATTGCGGACCTTGTTCTACGAGTAAAGAACCAATGTACTGATGCTCCAGATACAGTTGGCGAAGCTGTGAAGGAGGTGGAGAGTCTTAAGAGGACGATGAAATTTCTGGGCAAGAAGATTGAAGGGCCAGGATCAATTCTCAAGTCACAGAGCGAGATGTAAGCTTTATGCTGTATTGCTCTTGTTGTACAGAAGGCGCTGAGTAACATGCAGGGCGACGTTGGTGAAAGCGCATATAAAAGATCTCAAGGGTGATCTTCAAAAGATCCAGAGACACATCAAGAAGTGGATCCAAATAACTCGGCTCGGAGTCTTTTCCAGGCAAATTATGAAAGTACGGTTTATCACACATGACATGGGAGAATTGGAAGATCTTTGCCATAAGCTCGGCAGACACGACACGAGAATCCGCCGCATCCAGCAGATCTGCAGCAAGAAATCAGTGATAAGCTTCTTGCATCGTTGACGAGAAGCTCTATGAAACAGGATGCTAAAGAAATGAGGGAGAGAAAGGGGGCACGGAAGAAGTTGAATAAGTTTGTGAAAGAGAAAGGACCAGACAAGATTGTCGAGGCAGCCCGCAGTTCTGATCCCCAGGCATGGATCCAGGTAAAGAATGAGATAGTTGAGCGAGGCACGTCTCCGGTAGTCGCGAAGGTCATGATGGAACGGATGAAGGAGAGACTTAGCAAGTTGGAGGGATCTGTTGTAGCGCCGTCGCAGCTGAAGCCAAAGCCGGGGCAGCCGAAGCCATAAAAAGGACAATCAATGCCAAAGGAGAAACAGTCTAAGCCAGAGAACGAGCACCTGAAGGCAGAGAAGGGACAACCAAAGCCAGAGGAGGGGCACCAGATGCCAGAGAAGCACCCGAAGCCAGAGGAGGGGCACCAGAAGCCAGAGAAGCACCCGAAGCCAAAAGAGGGGCAGTCCAAGCCAAAGGAGGGGCATTCAAAGCCTGGGGAGGGGCACTCGAAGCCTGGGGAGGGGCAACCGAAGCCAGAGAAGCATTCAAAGCCAAAGGAGGGACAACCAAAACCAAAAGAGAAGCAGTCAAGGCCAAAAGAAGAGCACGCAGAGCCAAAGGAGCACGCAAAGCCCAAGGGGCACACAAAGCCAAGGGAGCACGCAAAACCCAAGGGGCACACAAAGCCAGAAGAGCACGCAAAGCCCAAGGGGCACACAAAGCCAGAAGAGCATCCAAAGCCTAAGGGGCACACAAAGCTAGAAGAGTATCTAAAGCCCAAGGAGCATTTAAAGCTAGAAGAGCACCTAAAGCTTGAGGGGCACGCAAAGCCAGAGGACCACTCAAAGCTAAAGGAGGTGCAGCAAATTTCAAAGGAAGTCAGGGCCAGTATTTTATGTGTTCATGGAAACGAAAGAGGTACACATTTGCCCTTGCTTCAATACAGTTAAGACCTGGGCTGACCCCAGAGCAGTACGATCGCTCATTGTTAATATATACCTTGAGCTCATCAGAGCATGGACAGCGAATACAAGCAAACGATGGCTTTTCAAGAAAGTTGACTCGGCTTCCTGGCGCGTGCAGTCAAGCTTCACTAAGAAGTATGTCATGCATATCAAAGAGGAGCTCCAAGCACCCAAAGTAGACCCAGAGAATGCTGTCCTCAGCGCATATGCTACCGAACCTGACTTCGAATCGGCCGAAAAACATGACATCCTTGAAAGGATCAGATACCGCAAGACTCGTGGTATCGAAGCCCAGCACTTCGACGAGTGGGACTACATCCTATGTTTTGACGATGTGTCTTACAGCCACTTGCAGACACTCCGCACGTGTGCGAAGGAGACCGCGCAGGGAAAGCCTCAGAAATCCCCAATCATGCAAATAAAAGCTGCGAGATTGCAGCCAACTCCGGAAGAGACCATTGAAGTGGTAGAAAAAGCTATGAGGGAATGGTTGAGCGGGACCCTTAACTGGGTCAGGCCCGACTGGGGGCGGCGTTGATTGGGCTGTGGACTTCTTCAATGAGAGCTTGATGATATGAATCGGAGCAATGAGATGTATCGATGGACACCTGTGTTGGGATCGTCGTTATCGGTGAAGGGTTAGTAACTGTGAACTTAACGACTGTATAAGAGGATGGAGGGCTTTTGCCTAGTTGCTGGGTGTGCCATACATCTACTGTGATCACGCAAAAGAAGATTCTCTTTCTTGACAATGTGGTGTTTGCGTTGTTAGCTGTATTGCTTACAAGCTCCCATAGGGTAGGCGAACATTACTCGGGATGACCTACGCATCGAGCTTCTACCAGGCAGCGACGGGCGCTTTACTGTAGTCCAGCTCTGGCATCTGAGCGATTCACCTTGAACACCGCGGCAGATCTGGCCCACAGACAATGCTAGAAGCGCATGAGACTATGGGAAGGCGTGGGAAGGCATGAGAAGGCATGAGAAGGCGTGGGAAGGCATGAGAAGGCGTCGGAAGACTTGGGAAGGCAGAAGCCATTTGTTCTAACTTACACAGCGATCGTCTCTCCGGCGATGTTCCGATTACGAGTGCATTGGGTTTGGTCTTCAACTCAACTCCCTCTGGCAAGATGTGACAACATTACTGTTCATCTCACCGCTACCCTATCAAATCATGCCTTGCCAGGAGAATGAACTGCTTGCTGCAGAGGCAGATTAAAATCTGATCTGGGTGCTGGTGTCCGCCAAACCACTTTCTATTTGCCTCAACAGGGTGATGGGCTCCAAACCATGATGCTGCTCCATGTAACGATCACTTCTTAATAGTCTGATTTCAAGCTCTTAGTATGGTTTGTTATCATGTCATAAAGTTCTGAAAGAGTGTATATTCCTGTAAGACATAATCAAACCACACAGATGTTTTTCTTTCATCGCAACAACATAACTCAACAAAAAGACATGGGTGAAAGGTTTCTGGCATCGCAACAACATAACTCAACAAAAAGACATGAGCGAAAGGTTTCTGTGGCAAATTCTCAGCCACCACCAGTACATCCATCAGGACCCTCTCCACCTGCTGAAACCACCGCTCTTCCTAAGTAAGTAAGTAATTTATTCCGCCCGGAGGCACTACGCCTAAAGGGCTCTAGCGCTATCATCCTGTCAAAACTATTGCTATGTCCATGTCCCACGAAAAGCCCTTGCTGAAACGTCTTTTCCTT
>JAABUY010002078.1_pt1 | contig 24753 bp, 26 predicted proteins | sample 5560271 | NCBI WGS metagenome assembly JAABUY01 (sample SAMN10711886, study PRJNA513374) | rock metagenome | isolation source: Antarctica rocks | place: Antarctica: Victoria Land, University Valley | reverse complement strand
TAAGCTAACCCTGAATAGGGTTGGCCTCGGAACAACCCTATAGCCTAGCGGCGAGCGGCCGGCGATAGTCATCAACATAGCCACCAACATAGCTACCAACATAGGTGCGTAGCTAGGATCGTAACAAGATTAACAGCTAACTCAGAAAAAGTCAGCAAAAATCAGCTAATATTAACTTTTCTCGTCTCATGATTTTGTCGATGTTCTATGTAAATCACACGCTTAAGTCATTCATGAATATTTGCTGCGTGATATATCTGAATGACATTTTAGTATATTTTGAGACGAAAGAGCAACATTGAGAGCATGTGTGTAAGATTCTTCGCGCGCTACTAAAATATTGACTGTATATCAAGCTGTTGAAATGCACTTTCAATCATAGCAAAGTTATCTTTCTGAGATTCATGATAAAGCGAAGAAATATTCAGATGAAACAGTCTTATATCAATGCAATCACTAGCTGATTTGAGCTTAAGTCTGTAAAGAACATTCTTGTATTCTTGAGATTTGCAAGATTTTATCAACAATTTATAAGAAAGTTCTTTTAAATCATTATGCTTTTAACAGATTTAATCAAGAGTGCGAAGAAGAAAGTGATGTGTTTACTCTTTGCAATGACATTGAAAGCAAGAAAAGCTTTTGAAAGATTGAAAGCAGTCTTTATCAATGTTCTCATTTTGAAACACTACGATTGAGATGCAAATCTTTGCATGAAGATCAATACATCAAATCGCGAAGTTGAAGATGTGCTTAGTCAAAAGAACAAGACTGATTAATGACATTTTATTGTGTATTATAGTTATAAGTTCAAAGAAGCTGAAGTACAATGAGACATGCATGATAAAAAGCTGTATGCTATAGTTCTCGATTTTAAGAACTGATGACACTATTTTCAGAGTAGCAAGCGATTCATATGTGTGATAACAGATCACAATAATCTTTGTTACTTTATGATGATGAAGAAGCTCAATGTACAACAGATGCGTTGAGCTGAGAAATTAGCTGCGTTTGACTTTCATATAGAATATTGCAGAGACAAATTAAATTCTGCGAATGTATCATCAAAAAGACTCGACATCATGAAATTGAATGATAGTGAGAAGAATAATGATTATTTTCTATCTACTCTGCAAAACAAACTTCACAATCAGAAATGTCAATCTGAGCTGCTAAAGAATGAAGAAGTTTCAACAATGATTAAACTTGCAGCATTGATGACGCAACTGAATGACATAGTCATTGCAGATACTTAAGTCATATGTTTAAATGAGAAAGTACTTGCTAGATCTTGCAGAATTCTAGACACTGCGTCATCTCAACTTCTGATTCATTAAATTATGAAGTCAAAGAGATTCTATTTGAAGATGAGTAAATCAATGACTGCGTGACTGCTGAAGTTACAACAAAGAAACGTCTTTGTTGCAAATGAAAAGTGATGTCAACAATTTGCATCTAGAAAGAATGAGCTTTTGAAATAAAGTATGAAGAATGATGAACTGCTACATCATGATCTCGCAGTTTATGTATTCAATGACTTTGCTACAAGAAATGAGATTCTGCATATGAATTTTGACAATCTTGAAGCAGATCATTTCACATGCGCTCATATCAAGACTGCGATAAGAAGAAAATATGATTGATTGAAAATGCTCAAAAAGATGACGAAATATATTTGCATCTGTTCAGACTGTCAGCGAGTGCAAGTGTATCATCATAAGTTCTATGAGAAGCTGATGTTTATATTTTCAGAGAGTGTGAATTCATTTTACATGATGATCATGAATTTTATAACAGACATGCTTTTTGCGAAGAATTTGTACATTGAAAAAACAAGTAATGTTATATTGATAATGATAGATAAGTTGATCAAGCACATAATTTATATTTTGATGATCAAAGATTTAAACATCAAGAGACTTGTGAATCTGCTATGATGAGAATTCGTATCTCAGCATGAAATGATGCAAAGCATTATATCAAATCAAGACTCACTGTTTATCAGTCATTTTTGAATCACTCTATGTTAACATCTTGAAGCAAAGCGAAAGTTAAGCATTGTGTTTCATTCGCAAATCAACGATCAAACAGAAAGACAGAATCAGATGCTTGAGCATTATCTGCAAGTGTATTTCAATTATAAGATGAATAACTGATCAGAGCTTTTGTTAATGATGATGTTTGCATATAACAACAGCATACACGCTAGTATCAAAAAAACTTCACATGAGCTTCTAAAGAAATACATTGCGAGCTTTGAAGAGACATCTGAGAACAGAGCTTTAAAGAGAAAGACATTCTTGATTATGAAGTGAGCAGAATGACTACGAAGTATCAGAAAACATCTAATGAGACTATGAAAATGAGTAGCAGAGCAGCAAGCAAAGTATTATAATGTTCATTATAAAGCTGCAAGCTTTCACATGAAAGACAAAGTGCTTCTGCAAAGTATAAATATTTGTATGCTTCGATCAAAGAAGAAGATTGATCACAGACAACTGAAATCATTCAAAATATTGAAGAAGATCAACATGCAAGCGTATAAGCTTGAACTATTTGAGAGATATGATGCAATTCACTCGATCTTTTATGTCTTTTTATTGAAATTCTGACACTCGCATGATGAGAATTCAAAGTTGCAGATCATTCTCATAAAAGAGAAAGAGAAATGAGAAATAAAAAAGATACTTGATCAGCGAATCAAGAAAGAAAAGATTGAGTATTTAGTTTAATGAGCTGATTTGTCTCTCTGTGAAAACTTCTGAGAATCAATAAAAAATCTTAGCAATGCGAAGAAGATCATTGAGAACTACAAGATAGAAAGACAAGTACATCAGTTAACTGCAAAGAAGTCAAAGAAGAAAAAGAAAGACAAATCACATAAGAATCATGATTGAGAGAATATCAAAAGCGCAAAGACGTGAGTTTAAGAAGTTAATATTAAACTACAATTATAAAATCTCATGTAACATATGTCTTTTAAAAAAGAAGATGACGAATGTCGTGAAAGAATGAAGAGAAGAAGCGATTAATGATCGCAAGTGAGAACATTGAAGTGAAGAAGAAAGCTATTTATTCATCAGTGAATCTCGTCACGCACTGCTTGCTTCAATTAATACTTATGAGACAAAGATGAAGCAACATGATGACAACAAGAAGTGATGAGAACAAGAGAAATGAGAATTTATACTTAACTGTTAAATACAATCTTACATGCTGAAAGAAAAAACTACTCACTCTCTCATTATCGAAGATGAAGAGTGAGATGATCTCAAGCGTAAGTGATGAAATGTTGAGTCATCACTTGCACAGCGTGACACATCATCAGCTGAAGAGAACGTGAAACTAGATTCATCATGCAATCGTGCTTCTTTTTGAAGCAGTGCTCGCATTTGCAAGCACGCTCAATGAGAGCATGACACATGTGAATCATCACTATGCTCAGATGATGAATGCAACAACAGCATCAGATTTTCTGATCATGATGATTTAACATACATCAACATTTATTGAAATATGCAAAGATAAATATGTTTATCAGAAATCATAAGCTTAGTCATCAATGTAACAGATGTGAAAGAAGCAGAAGAAGCAGAAGAAGCAGACGTGACAGATGTTGCAGCGACGATGACGTGAAGAGAAATGTACACTTCAAGAAAATGAGCAGACTTCGCAAGCATGTTAGCATGATCTTAATGAGCGCGAATGTTGCTACTTATCATGATAGTGATGATGATGATGATGATGTTGATATTGCTATGTCACTCATGTTAGCTCATGAGCTGACTTGCATCACAACAACGCTGCAACAAAAGAAGCTCATATCATGAACTGCAAGCTATGCAAGATATGCATAGCAAATCTCATGCTTTGTCAGTTTAAAAGAGCAATACTCATGAAAGAGTATGCTGAAATGAAACAAGAAGAAAAGAAAGAAAGAAAGAAAACAAAGCTGAAGAGTTGATATCAACAATCTTGCATTAGCTTTGTTTATGCTTATTAGCATACTTAACTCACAACACTTTTACACAGATGTTAAAATGTTGAAGAAGTCATGACTATGCTGTCAGTTACAAGAAAACAATATGATACTATAAAGACTCAAAGATCAAGTCTTTAAGAAAAAATGCAGTTGTAAAAACACATCTCATTAACTATGAATGATGCATGTCTGCAAGACTAGCTCGCGAGATTAAATCAAAGAAGTTAATGAGTGAATAAAGATAACAACTTGACAGAAGATGAAAACTCTGCAAGCTTTCACTTTTGTTTCTTAGCAATTAATTCTATCATTGATAGAGTGCTATTTTATTATCTTTTACTACGCAGTTTCATGTAAAAAGATCTCATCATCTCACATCATCATTTTCTTCTAACAAAATCTTAATGAAATTTGATTATTCATTTTTCATCAATGAGTTCAAGCATTCTCTGACATTGATGAAAAGCTTCAGCAGCTTAAACATCATTAATCTTGCTTGATCTTCATCATTGTTTCATTCATCAAAGTTAAAAGCATCTCTGCATTGACTAGTAATTCTTTGAGTTCAAAGATCATCATTTCTGTGACTGTTGTTTCAACAGTATCTTTGTTTCTCTCTCTTTCATTTCTCAATGAATCAATGAATTTAAGTTTCATCATTATCATTATTTAAAATAAAACTCTGATCATTTTTAAGATCAAGAAAATTTGCAACAAGTGAAAGCTATGCTACTACTGCAAATTGCAACATTTAAGCAAAATCATTAAAGAATGCTCAAATAAGAAACTTTTCACTCTGCATATCATGAACATTTATGACAATGACATCATCAATATAGATGAAAAAGTCTCGCTGCTCATGAAAAAAGTTTAGTTTCTGAGCTAAGTTACGCTCAGAAATCTGTATACATATCATCTTGTTTACTAGTTTCAATCTTCTCATTCTTACTTTAATCATATAGAAAGTTTTCTGCTAAATCTGTCTTGAAACTCTTTGAATTCAATTTAACATTCAAAGATAATCACATGATAGTATTTTGTATTCTACGTCAAGCTCAATTTAGAGTTTTCACTCTCGCTTTGATTGATAGTGAAATCTTCATTTATGTCTTTATGAATAAATTCTTCACGTAACAACATCATCTTTTCTTGCATTAATTAATTTACTTTCGCAAACTTTGAGAATTTGATGATCAAGTCACTTTAATCAATGACATTACTTATGTCATTGAAATCATAATGATTCTCGATGAACACATTGAAAAACTATTATTTTATGTCATTGAATTAAGTCAATATCTCATTATCATGAGTCTATCATGACTTCATCATTACGTCATTGATATCAATTTTGAGCACAATATTCTCATCTTGTTTTTCTTTTTCTGTCTTAATCATTGTTGCTCATTTCTCATTAAGATCTATGATCTTAATCAACAAGAAGAAAATTTCTCGTTCAAAGTTAGCAAAGTAGCTTTTTTTCAGTCTTACTCTCAATTCACTCACAAGAAGCAACTCAGTTCACAAATTGCTCACAAGAAGCAATTCAATCTATAAATTACTCACAAGAAGTAATTCAGTTTACAGATCATTTATAAGAAGTAATTCAACATTCAATTTACTTGCAAGAAGTAATTTAGTTCTTCATTCATTTGAAAGAAGTAACTCAGTTTTCAGTTCGCTTGCAAGAAGCAACTCAGTTTCTCATTCACTTAAAAGAAGCAACTCAGTTTTCAATTCACTCACAAGAAGTAATTCAATTCTCAATTCACTTGCAAGAAGTAATTCAGTTTCTCGTTTGCTTACAAAAAGTAATATAACTTCTCATTCACTCACAAGAAGTCAACTAATATTCAGCTCGTTCACAAGAAACAAATCTCATTCAGTCTTGTCTCTCATTTGAAACAAGAAACTTTTAGTTATATTCTTCAAGTTATTCAAAAAGAATACTCATCAAAAATTAAGTGTTGAAATTCTTTTCTTTTTAAAACTTCTGTTGTCTTTCAAGCAGATCAATTCAATCAATCTTTTATACAACTTGACATAGTTGAGTTGAGAGCTTAAAGCTTTGATCATGCTGCTTATGTCAAAAACATTGAAGTGTTTAACATCATTTTAAAGAAAATCGATGTCTTCTTGAATCTTGAATCAATCTCATCTTCTAGTTTAAATTCTGATGAGTCAAAATCACGTCACACGACTTTGACTGTTTATTCAAAGAACAGTTCAACTCTTGCTCAGTTCTCATCTTGCTTTCAAGACAGTATGTATGATAAGAATCATTATTTGAATCTTCATCAAATGAAAAAGAAATTTCATTTGACTGCATTCACGACACAAGAAGATCTTGAAGTTTATTAACAAAGTAAAAACGTCGATTCAGTCACAATTTTATCATTCAAATATTTCAAGTTTTTAAACGTTTTCTTCAAGAAGAATGTCAATATCTTGTCTTTGCATCAAGCTCATGATTATGTCATACATCTTAAAGAAGATGCTCAATTCTCAGTCTTTGCTTTGTACAACATGAGTGTGAGTAGCTTGAGAAACGCGCAGTCACACTAGAGAATATGCGCGTAGATAATATGATCAAATTTGATAGTAGCTTAGTAATATCTATTCATATAAAAAGTTAACACTAGATTATAAAATACAGAAGTGAACTCTTCTTTATATACTCAGAAAACTAAGCTCAAGCATCGTTGATGAGATAAACGAAATTACATGCAACTCATGCAAGATTTCTCGAAGATTGTATGTGACTTGAACTCTTATCATCAATAAAACATTAAGAATTGTATGTGACTTGAACTCTTGATAGACTCAGAAACTCTGAGAATCAACGATAGAGATTCTCATAGACTCAGATTCTTGTCTGAGAAATTAATGATAATGTTGAAAAATAGTTCTCATGTCTGTTCTTTATTCTCTGAAGAGCTTTGACTTTCATAGATCTGAGTTCTGACAATTATTTTCTCTTTTAATAACAACGTTCTCATTGTTAAATTGTGAATGATTGCAAGCAGAAGAGCGATGATGTTATGTGATGCATGACATCAGAGTTCGCTATACATAATTGTGTTCTTGAGATTCTCTTTCAATAACGCGTGAGCATTGTTTTATTCTTTGAGTCGCAAGCATCAAATTTCTAGAGAGTCAACAGTAATATTCATGTTTATTCTCTTGATTCTCATAGATTTAAATTCTGATGATAGCATATTCTTTAACTTCTGATTCTCATAGACGTAAACTAAGTATTCTCTGTAACTCATGTAAGATCTTTAAATGATCAGCAGTAGCATTCATGTTTGATTTAGATTTTGATGATAGCATATTCTTTAATCTTTGATTCTTGTAAACGTAGACTGAGCATTCTCTGCAACTCATGTAGAATCTTTAAATGATCAGCAGTAGCATTTATGTTTATTCTCTGATTCTTGTAGATTTGAATTCTGACAATTATCTTGTTGTTTCATTATACTTCAACTGTCGCTTTGCAAATGTTTTATGTAGTTATGCAGTGTGTTGTCATGATCTTGATGCTTTCTTTCATTAGCACATGCACATCGACTAGACTTGAATTCTCATGATGACAATTGTAGCGAAAGTCGAGATTTGCTCAATTTGAAGCTTTTCTTCTATAAATGATACTTGATAGTAGAAGCAGACAATGAGCAGAAGATAGTATCAGATAGTAGAAGTAAACAGTGAACAGAAGAGCGATGCTTCTGTTGTTTGTTGTGACTAGCGCGAGAATAATGATCATTGATGTTTATGTTTATTTGTTGTGAAGTAGTGAATTTTTGTCAACTCATCTCTTTTATCTTCTGCGTGATCTTCAGCTTTCTTTCTTCTTCAACTTTCGTTCTTGCATTCAATCTTCATTTCATTATTTTACTTAATCTTTTATTTATTTTATAAAGTAGTTGTGTACAATTTCTTCGAGTATTATGATCATAGTAAATATGAATCAGCTTCTTGATTTGATGATGATGAGCTGATGATATTTTGAATGAAGATGAAGAAGTCTAAAAGAAGTGAGTGACGCAGTTCTTCATTGTATCTCTTTCTTAAAACATGAAACATGCTTGCATTACATCTGCTTGCTTTCTTCGCTATTGATTCTTCATCTTGCATCAGCGCGCTCGCTGTGTCTGCTGCTTACGTTCAATTCTCTCATTCTCATGTCATTTCTGATCAGAGATTTGTCTCTCTTTCTCTCTACATGAGAAATCTCACGTCATTAACTCAGCATCACAAAACAGCTCTGAATGTGCACAGCAAAGAAATTGTAATACAACTCTTGAATAGATGTAAAAAGTGCATGAAAAGAAATGTAAACTGCATCAAAATAAAGTTTTCTATTGAAAAGAATTTCAAGAAATGCGCACTATGCGTCGTTATTAAGACAAATTGCAAGTATGAGTCGTAAGTATAATTTTCAATAGCTTCAAGATGTGAAAATTTGATGATTAATTGATGCTTTTTTAAAGCACTCAAGAGCAACTCAATGCTTATTTTGATCAGCTTTGCTTTCTCTTCATCTGAATCAAGCACTTCTTCGCATCATTTGAGCACTTCTTCATCTCGCTTAAGCACTTCTTCATCTCATTTGAGCACTTCTTGCTCAAACTTTTCTCTTGTTGAGATCACGTCTGATTTATCTGTGATTAAAAGAATGAAAATTGCTTCTTGTGATCTTTCTCTTGACTCAGATCAGAGTCAAATGTTTCTTGAAATTAAAGATTATGTTGAAAAGAAGCTGCGTTCTCTCGTTCTAGATGTAGAAATCAACAGAAACAATATAAGCAAGATGAAGAAAGATGTTGAGAACATCATCATTAATTGCAGAGAGATGCAAAAGTTAATTGTCAAACAAGAGATTTGCATTGATGATTTTTTATGTTGAATCATAAGACAGAAGAGAGGTATTGAAGAGTTGTAGAGACAAGTTGAGAAGTATAACACTTTTCAACTCATCTTGATTGCTTAAACTCAGAATGCTTTAATTCTTCTTGCGATGCATTTGGAAGATTAGAATGTCTTTGTTACAATTGAAACATACTCTTCTGTGATGTCATCTTTGTTCTTGTTCTCTTTGCTCTTTTATGTCTCTCTACTCTTGCTCTCGTCTGATTCATTTCTGTCAATGACTTCTTCTCTTCTCTCATCTTCAACGTTGATCACGCAGTTTATCATTGAAGAAATGAAGAATATTTCATTCTCATCTGATTCATTTCTGTTGATGACTTCTTCTTTTCTCTCATCTTTGACGTCGATCACGCAATCTATCATTGAAGAGATGAAGAACGCAGTGAGCTTTGATATGAGCTTCTTATCTCATTCATTCTGTCAATAAAATAACTTGTGCATGTTTTGTGCAGTCTGATTAATAGATGCAAAAGTTTACTATCATCAACTCTTGAATTTCAAAGAAAGTGAGAACTGAGTAATACATCTATCATATGAAACTTGTGAACTATTCATGTATCAATTTATGCACTTGCTAACAGCTTTTTAGACTGTCGAGACGAGTATTGATGAGAATGAATGAGTGAGAAAGTCTTGTTGAATTTTTTTTCTTTTCTTTTTTTTGTTAGTAATAGCTAGATAGCTATCAATTCTTTTACTTCAATTTATGCATACTTTGAATCTTTCATGATAATGTTAACGACTTACTTTCAAACTTGATGAGATGTTTGCGATGAAAGAATCTCAATAAAGTCTTGCAATTATCAAGATAATTCAATGATTCTCAGATATTTTCTGAAGCTTCAAAGTTCTTTCAGCTAAGCAGATATTGCAACTGATCATTCTGCATGCAACTATTCAGTATGTCGTTGATCTTTTAGCTATCATATACTTCTTTCTCTAGCTCAAGATCTTTCATGAGCAACTCATTTGATTTTTTCTTTCTTGAGCAGAAAGATTTCAGCAAGCTGACATTGAATATTGAGTGTATGCACGTCTTTGAAGACAGTTTCAGATGATAGACTTGTCTGTTCAGATGCTTCAGAATTCTATATGATTTGTATCTTCTGACTTCAAGTTTCTTGAAAGACTTCTTGATTTGAATGTTCTTAACATTCAATCACATTAATTGATCAACAAAATATGTTTTAACAGAGTGTCTTTTGTCATGCTGAGTCGCGTAGTCGACGTTTGTCTCTGCAAGTCTGTAGCAAAGATTTTCATGCAATCTTTTCATTTTCATTACGTAGTTCGTGACTGACTTTGATTTCTTTGAGTGACTTTTGACGCTGAACTTCATTCTCAAGTGTCTTTCTGTGACTGCAAAGAATGACATCATTGATGTTGTGATGTGAACATTGTTATTGTAGAAGAACTTGATCATAACAAGAAGATAAACTCAATCATTTTAAACATTGTTGCAATACACTTGAAGATAAGTCTTGAGAGTTTGATTCTGTTTCTCAATTTGATCATTGATGCAAGAATGAAACGTGATGCTAAGTTTTCACTTGATCAGAAGATAATAGCACAGCAATGTTCAAAAGTGTGATGTAAATACGAAATCTTTGTCAGAGACTATATCATCAGAAGTTTCGTAATATTGAACTACTTTGTCAAGAAAAAGATTGATCAGATTGAAAACAATCATTGTCTTTCAAGTAGAAATGTAATGCGTCATCTTGAAAAAATGATCGACTACAATCATAATACTGTCGTAGAAAATGTCTGAGACGCTTGTGCTGTCAAAAAGATCAATGATGAATTTCATGATAATGCTTTCTCATACTCTTCGAGAAATGAGCAAACTATTCAGAAGCTCTCAAATTCTGTGATGTAGTGTCTTATGTTGCTGACATGATTTATAAATTCTGCAGTATTTCTTAATATTCTTATTTGCGAATGATCAGTTGAAGATTCATCGAACAAGCTTTAAACATCATTCAAAGTTGAGATGTTCTGCAAGAAAGCTGTCATGATGTCGTTTCATAATCTTTGCTCTAAATTTATTTTATGCAAAGACATAAATGAATTCTTGAAATATTATGATGTCATCTGTGATTTTCTTTGATCAGTTGACTCTGAAGATGCTGAAGTCAATCTCAGTATCGTGTGTGCTTAAGTTTTTCTTTTTCATTAATTCTTGTACTGTGATGATGAAATGATTCATTTTCTGCTGTTTACAAATTAATTAAGTCAAATTCTTGAAAAAGTAGCTTGCAAAGTCAACAAAGCTTAAGATTAAAACATCATTTTATATCAATGAATTGAAGTGTTTATGAATTCTCATAGACTTCAAGACTGCATCATCTGTCTCATTTGAATTATTCTGAATCGCAACGAAATAATTCTCTGATGTCTTCACTTTCTTTCTCATGATTAAAGCTTTCTTTTCTTCAGCAGAATGATGCATAGTTGAATCTTTGCTCTGACTCATGATCAAACATTCACTTTTCTCAGCAGAATGACACATGATTGAATCTTTGCTTTGACTCATGATCAAACATTTGCTTTTCTTGACAGAACGACGCATAGTTGAATCTCTGTTCTGACTCATGATTAAACATTCATTCTTCTCAACAGAACAACACATAGTTGAAACTCTGTTTTGACTCATGATCAAACATTCGCTCTTCTTGACAGAACAACGCATAGTTGAAACTCTGCTTTGACTCATGATCAAACATTCGCTCTCTTTAGCAGAATGATACATAGTTGAAACTCTGCTCTGACTCATGATCAAACATTCGCTTTCGTCAGCGAAATGACACATAGTTGAACTTTCGCTCTGATTTATGATCAAACATTCACTTTCTTCAGCAGAAGAATTTGCTCTTCTGTGTTTTCACTTCATTTGAGTGACGTTTCTCTCAGTCTCAGCAACAGTAATAAACATCGACTCAATGTTCTTGTAAAAACAAACATCTCTTCTAGTTTCAGTGACAGTAGTAAATCTTGACTCAATGTTCTTGCAAGAATAAACATCTTTTCTAGTTTCAGTGACAGTAGTAGATCTTTACTCAATGTTCTTGCAAGAGCAAACATCTTCTTTAGTTTCAGCGACAGTAGTAAACGTTGACTCACTGTTCTTGTAAGAACAAATGTTCTTCTGATGAGAAATAATAATATTTTGAAATTATCATTGAGACTTTTCATCAGCAGTTGAGAGTTTCTTCAAAGTCTGAGAAACTTCTCTGATTCTTCTTGCAAACGCTGATAAGTTGATGATCTTTTCGAATGATCTGATGACTATTTTCTCATAATTCTTGATGCTCAGAGTCTTGAACTGTTGAGTGAAGATGATGAGCATTGATGCTGACTGACTTGAGAGATTCTTCAAGAGTTTTCTCATGTATGCTAGATCACAAGTGAACTTTCTCTCATCTGTTGTCAAGAAATAGAGTAAAGATGTGATATAAAGAGCTTCGAAATTAACAGAGCGAGCATGAACACATGCAATGATCAATCTAGTAGATAGATAGATCTAGAAAATAGACTAGATACAGATGACTAGATAGATAAATAGATAGATAAATAAATAAATAGATAGATAGATAGATCTGTCTCTATGTAGATGCTCTCGTCTAGAAAAGAGATGAAAAGATGAGTAAAAAGATGAAGAAGAAAACTTCGCTTGAGAAATCTTTATAAATGATAGTCAATATTCTCATGAACTCTGAAGATGCAACTGAGTCATGCTCAAGAAACTTCTATCAATAGTAGTCAATGTTCTCATGAATTCTGAAGATGCAACTCAATAGCTCTGCTCGAGAAACCTTTATGAATGATAGTCAATGTTCTCATGAACTCTGAAGATGCAACTCAATAGCTCTGCTCGAGAAATCTCTATGAATGATAGTCTATATTCTCATGAATTCTGAAGATGCAATCGAATCAATGCTGTTTCATGAGTCATTGAAAAGTGAGACTTCGTCTCACGACATTCTTCTCTCACTCATTTAATGCTCATCTCTTGAGCATCAATGTGATTCTTCTATGATACTAGCGAGACGAAAGCGAAAAGCGAATGACAAAGATCAAAGTCACAGATGTAATTTGAGCGAAGTTACAAGAAGCGAATATGTTGAATAGCTAGTAGAACGATAGCTAAATGACGAAGTATTCAAGAGCGAAGACGAGATATATGACTAGTCAGTAGATTGATAGCTAGAGAGCGATATTTTCTGATGCAAGAGCGAAGCTTTGAACATGACTAGCTAGTAGATTGATAGCTAGAGAACGATAATTTCTAGAGCGAAGCTTTGAACATGATGAAAATGAATAAAATCATCAAGATCTAACTCTAATCAATACACAGTGAACGCTAGTGAGTTCATTGTATAATAATTAAAGCAAGTCTCGATCTGATGAGATAGTAATCACTAAATCAACGAGAAATTGAGAGCGATGAGATATATGAGAGCGACAAGATGTATGAGATAGTCACATGATTTTACGAGATAGTAGATGAGCTACTCTGTCACTGAATATTCAACTATATGATCGAATGATGAGCTATATGAGAGCGACAAGATGTTTTAAATAGTCACATGATCTTACGAGATAGTAGAATCTACCCTGTCACTGAATATTCAACTGTACAGTTTCTCATTTTCTTATTTCTTTCTTATTTTCTTATTTTTCTTACAAAACTATTTTGTTTCTTACAAAATCATTTTCTTTCTTCTTTCTTATTTCTTATTTCTTATATATCAAAAATGAAAATAAAATCAAGCAATGCTAGAATTTGAACATATAATCTTTGCATTTGACAGATCTGAGTCTGTGAAATTCTGATTGACTGAATCTATTGAATTCAGAAAGATAGTTTCATCTTTGATCTTTGAAGAAACCTCTTTAAAGAACGTGATGATGAGACAGAGATAGAGAGTGAAATCGAGTATGTGATCTCAAGAAAGACGCGTTGTCTTTGACTCTGTGACATATGTTCTTTCTCGCTGAGTCTATAAAACATGATATATAAATTCTTCACGAATAAACACGATTTAATAAATGAGTTACAAGATGAGCTTTGAAGTGAGTCACTAGAGAGAATTCTTGCAGATGAGTCACAAGATGAGAGAATAGAGAATGCATCATAAGAAGAGATTCAAGCAGATGATCTAGACGAGAATACAGAGACATTTCTGATGAGCGTTCAACGAGAATTTCGAGCAGATGAGTAATGAGATGAGCTACGAAGTGAGTCATGAGATGACGAGAAACGTGACGGGAAAACAGAGAGCTTTTGCATGAGTTTTCGATGTAAATCTCTAGCATCTCGAGCAGATGATCAAGTAGATGAGATAGTTGAGAAAATCGAAGAGAAAATCGAAGAGACTGAAGAAAGAGAAGCGATTTAAGCGTAGAATCGCTGCAAATTTCGAGCAGATGACAAGTAAGAGAATGAGCTTGTAGACGAAGTCGAGAATCTAGACGAAGAACAAGAGAGAGAAACAGTGAGCTTTTGCTTGAGTTTTCAACGTAAATTTCTAGCATCTCGAGCAGATGATCGAGCAGATGAGACAGAGACTGAAGTGAGAATCAAAGAGATTGAAGAAAGAGAAGCGATTTAAGTGAATAATCGCTGCAAATTTCAAGTAGATGACGAGCGAAGAGACGAGCTTGCAGATGACGAAGTCGAGAATCTAGATGAAGATCGAGCGAAAGAAACAATAGACTTTCAAGCTGACAACGAAATGAATTCTCAAGAAACAGTCGAAGCAGATGAAGTTAAATTAAATCATTCAGATCAAACAAGCTTTATGATCTGTTGACGAGTCATTTTTCGCTTACACATTCAATGTATCTCATTCAAATCATCATCATCATTGAATAGCTTCAAATGCTTCGTTTCTTCTTGAGTTATCTCTTTAGCTCAAGTTTTCTTTTGAGTCTGAGCTTTCTCTTGATTCAGCTCTTTCTGAGCTTGAGCTTCGTTCTCTTCAGCTTCAACACACATAGTCTGTATATGCTCATATAATTGAGTTCTCTGCTTCTTTGATTTTTTCTTTCACTCTTCAAGCATAAGTCTTAATGTTTAAGCAATATGTTGATCTTTCAAATTAAACGTCTGCAGCAGCTGTTTTCTAGCCTTCGAAGAAAAGATTATCAGCTGACTCAAGCTGATCAATGCGTTTATATTCAGCTCACTCAAGCTGTTCATCAATGCGTTCATTGTTGCAGAGATGAACGTATCACTTTCTGTTGTTTCGTCACTGCTTTACTCAATATCATGAAAATGATATTCTCACGTTGAGCTTCAATGTCAAAAGATAGAATAAAGATGTGATATAGAAAGCTTCGAAATCAACAGAGTGAGCATGAACACATGCAACGATTGATCTAGTAGATAGATAGATTTAGAAAATAGACTAGATACAAATGACTAAATAAATAAATAGATAGATAGATAGATAGATTTATCTCTATATAAATGCTCTCGTCTAGAAAAGAGATGAAAAGATGAGTAAAAAGATGAAGAAGAAAACTTCGCTTGAGAAATCTTTATAAATGATAGTCAATATTCTCATGAACTCTGAAGATGCAACTAAGTCATGCTCGAGAAATCTCTATCAATAGTAGTCAATGTTTTCATGAACTTTGAAGATGCAACTCAATAGCTCTGCTCGAGAAACCTCTATGAATGATAGTCAATGTTCTCATGAACTCTGAAGATGTGACTCAATAACTCTGCTCGAGAAACTTCTATGAATGATAGTCTATATTCTTATGAATTCTAAAGATGCAATCGAATCAATGCTGTTTCATGAATCATCGAGAAATGAGACTTCGTCTCACAACACTATGTTCATATCTTTCTCATAGTTGAGTCTTCTTAACGAGTCATTGACAGAGTTGCTTATTCTCTTTTGATAGAAGATCTTGAAGTTGTAGACAGTAAATCTGTTGACTCACTTCATCTGTTTGCAAAAGAGCTTGATTGTTGTCATGAAGTGTCAAAGATTTGCATGATCATTGATTATCTTTATTTCATGTTAAGTTTCTTTTAGATAATGTCTTCAATAATTCATGCTTTTGATGATCATCAGCATTTTCTGATCATGTGCATCATAGTTTCATTCAATTAATTGTCACTTTCTTGATCAGATGATTACTGAGTGTCAATGTAGATTCTCAAGTATGATATCTGTTTGTTGAGACATCATCGTTCTCTTTGCAAATTCAGAAACATTCATCTTCAATCTTATGACTTTCGCAAAATTGAAGTGCTGAAGAACAACATTTTGAGCAAAGATGATTTTCAGTTTCTGAAAAGTGTTTCAAGCATTGTCGATGAGCTTAATTCACTTTATCTATTCTTTGAGAATTCATCTCTTTTTTACGTTAGAAAAGAGATTCATTTTAAGATGATTAATCAGAAATGATGCTATTCTTGGATAGTTCTTTATAAATCAATGATAGAAGTTGACAAAGTCAAGAAACGTTTGAATCTCTTTCATTATTCTCAATTATGATCAATCTTGAATGATTTGCACTTGATTCTTCTTCATTGAAATTTCTTTTTTTTCTACTTTATATTCTAGAAAGAATAACTCTTTCTTGAAGAATTTGCATTTGAAGAGCTTAATATAGAGCTTTAGAATCTGCAGTTTGTCAAGAATTTGTCGTATGTGATGAACATGTTGCTTGCGAGTTTTGCTGAATATCAGAATGTCATTCAGATAAATGAGACAGATGATGTCGAGAAATTCAAACAGAGTCTGATTTATATAGATTTGAAAGAAAGTCGATGCATTGATGAGATCAAAGAGCATCACAAGATACTTGTATAAATCAAATCTTGTACAAAATGTTGTTTTTCATTCATCTTTTTTTTGTATGCAAAGTTTGTTGAACGCGTTCTTGATATCAAGCTTGATAAATCACTTGACATCTGCAAAATAATTGAAAGCTTCATTGATCAGTAAAAAAGAACATCTATTTTTAAGAATGATTGCGTTGAGCTTTTGATAATCAATGCATGATCGCAGCGTTTCATCTTTTTTAGATGTAAAGAGCATGAGCGTCTCAGTTGAAGAAATAAAGTATCATATCATGTTTGCTTGAAGCTGTTTCTGAATATACATCTTTTGTGCAATGAGTTCAACTGCAAAAAGATTGTACAAAGAGTCTCAAAGAGCAATACAAATCTTCTCGATGCAAATAGCATGATCATGAAACTCATGAGTTGAAAGAACTTTGACTTTTTGAGTGAAGAAATTCGCGAAATTCGTAAATTCTTTTGAAACATTTAAGAATTGATCAACTATCATATTCTCAATCTGTGTGAGTCGAAAGTTTTCTTCTGTCACTGAAAGATTCAAAGAGTCGTACAAAGCATTTAAAAGCGATCAAATGTATATTGTGATACTTTGTTGCTTGAGATTTTGAGTCGATCAAGCGCTTGAGACTTCTCATTTCTTCTGATGATTACATCAATGAAAGAACTTAAGAATAACTTTTCTCATAAAGCTAGATTGATGAATATTACATGCAAAAAGACTTGACATAAGTCTTGCTTCATTAAACATTGTGTAAGATGATTTTGAAACTGTTCTTCAATGAGATAGTTTCTTTCTTTCATTCTGAGCACACAAGATTCTTCAGCATAAACATTGATGAGCAAACTCATGAATGAGATTGTGCTTCTCAAAGAATGAAAGATTTAACATGAGATTCTTTGAGATATATTCAACAATGATAAAGATTTTCAAGATGCATAAATTGCTTTCATTGAAGTTCTGAATGTTCAGATCAAGTAGTATTGTTTCATGTAGTTGCATTGATTTATCGTTGAAGAAAATTTTCGTGAACTTTCAAGAATGAATATTCTCAATCTTATTTAAACGTTTCACAAGACTGTGATGAATCACGTTTAGCATACACTCAATATTTATCATGATTTGAGTTTCAAGAAAATTAAAACATTCTGACTTGATCTTGACTATGAGAGTGAATGATGTTGTGACTGAGTTCAAGTTCTTCAACATTGTTAACGCGTTCAGTTCAACAGACAGTTGACTAATTGAGTTGACTCATTGAGTTTCATACTTTTCAGTTGCTCTCTTTTCTTAAGCGATCAATAGATGAGAGAAATCTATTAAACTAAGTCTTTTTTCAAAATGTTGATAATGAGAATGTTGTTAGAAGCAGAAGAAGCTTCTGAAAAGAAAGTTTTCAAAAAGATGAATCATGAGTTTGAACAATTCAACTCTGCATGATCTTTAGATTTGCATCTGACGCACGTCTTCTCACTGACTCTGCAATATTTTTTCTTTCAAAAGACTGTTTTTCTCAGTTCTGATTCTCGTTGCTTTTGCTGATCATCAAAGTATTCTTCTTTTTCTCGATTGTTAATTCTCTGCAAGAAACTCTGCAAACTCTTCTTGTGTGATTAATTCTTGAAAGATGAGTTCGTTTTCAACTGTTAACTCTGCTGAGCATAGTTTAAAGCATGCTGCATGTCAATGTACTTCATCAATTCTCAACAGAACATCTTGCTTCATTGAACGAAAGTTAGTACAATTAGCTTGATCTTGTTCAAGAAAAGTAGCTCATTCAGAAATCTGAACAATAGTACTTTCTCAAACTTCATGACTTCAACACGATTTTGAAAATGTGTCTTATTGAGTTTCAAAAAGAATGACACGCATGTTTGATTTCTTCTTTTTATAATGATATTTCATAGATCATTCACTCGATTCTGAAGTGACTTTGCATCAAGCAAGCATTGCTGAAGAGTTTCAAGAAACTTCGCTCATGTAATTCTATGATCTCTCTTCTCGACAGTCTTCTTGATCTGTTGAAGATAGTGCATCATCGTGATCTTTACATATTTTGTGATGTAATCAAGCTTGTCATTGTCTTTGATGTAGTTCATCTTGATGAAGTTCAACTTTAGTTTTCTGAGAAACAACTTCAAATTCTCGTCAATAATGAATTTAAATTTCTTCTTTTTTGAGAACTTATTCAAAAGAATGATTTTAAAGATGATTGCTCTCTTCTTAAAAGAATCATCATTGATGAAAGAACTCTTTATGACTTTAGCGACAACTTTTTTGCGAAACTTTGATTCAAAGTGATCAGATGCATAACTTTGTCATGTTAAAAAGTAATCAAAGTTTGACATGCAAGACACTCAATTCAGATCTTTTAACAGAATGATGTTTTCAATAAACAACGTTTTGCATCAAGCGCACATCTTCAAATAATTCTGTTGTCTTTGCAAAACTTTCACATTGTTGATAATGCTTTGAATTTCATTGAGAGTGATAAATGAGAATTCATACTCAACGACTTTCATTCTTGTCTGAAGCAGCATGCGCTGTCTCTCTTCTCTTTCTACATCAACGCGAGCACTTCTGATGTTTTCATTCAATGTCACATGATAACGAGTCTCTAATAGATTCTTCAAACTAACGCTTGTGAAATCAGAAGATGATTGAGTCGATGAGATCATGATATCAATGATGATTGTTTGACGTTGCACAAGACTCTTCATCGAGTTCAATTAAGACTTCTCTTTATTGTTGCAAGAAATTTAATCAAGCAAAGCGAGTGCAAGCTCTGTAAAGATGATGAGAGTAAACAAGACAACGCTCTTGAAAGACATGCAAATATTGCTTTCAAGAAGTGAAATCACAACATCAAGAAGAGTTATATCTTGATCATGATGCTCAAAGAGTATGTTTATGATGTCAGTGATGATGATCGCTTAAGTCAAAGATGCAAAAGCTTTGAGAATGAAAAAAGATTGAGATTTGCTATGAAGATTGAGTGTCATATTCGAAGAATTGCTGTTCAAGTCAACGATATTTTTTTTTGATTGTACAAACTATCATCTTTGCAATAAAGTAAAGTGTTAAAATTGTGAGTAGCTCAAGAAACGTGCAGTCACACTAGAGAATATGCGCGTAGATAATATGATCAAATTTGATAGTATCTTAGTAATATTTATTCATATAGAAAGTTAATACTAAATTATAAAATACAGAAGTGAACTCTTCTTTATATACTCATGTCATAATGTCAAATCATCAACTCAATTTAAAACATAAATCATCAATATTTTAAATAATTTTAATTCATTGAATCTATTTTGCAGTTCAATAAATCAAGTCATCAATTTAATCATCATCATCTTAATTTAGTCTCAGCAATTCTGTTTTAATCATCTCAGTCATGTGCATGAACTTCTGCAATCTTAAGTCAATAAAATTACTGTTTAGTCTTGATTCTGCTCAATTCATGTATATAGAAGTTGAATTCTCATTCTTTTCTTTTGCTCTTTGTCTTTCATCTTATACATTATTTAATGTATTGTCTTGTATCTAGATTTTATCAAAGTAATAATAATATCAGTCTTTTATATTAATAGTATCTTTAGTTTAACTCAGTTTCTGACATTATGAAAGATCTACACTTTCTGCAACGTTTTCATACGTTGAAATCTCATTTAGTTACTCTTTCACTCAAATGAAGTCACTTCACAATCTTTTAATCAATGATGAGCATGTTGTTGAACAGTTCACTCAAAGCATGATTGAAAATTCAGTTGAAATCTTTCGCGTAATGCGTGAGCTTCAAAATCAAGTTCGACAACATGATGTTATCATCTTATTTTCATTCATCATTCTCAATTCTTCAATTTATATAAAGTTGAATTCTCAGTTTCTTGCAACAATAATTCAGATCGTTGCACAAATCTTGAACAATCAATCTTCTTTTGTTGTTCATTTTTTTGCAAACTTTATTGCTGTTTTCATCACTTTTAAATTCAAGAAGCTTTTTGACATATTTAAGTATGAGAAAAACAAAGATTGATTGAATGCATGAAAGCAGAGTCTGATACAACGCATGAACATGAACAACAATCATTATCTCTTTCATCAAGTCAAGATCATCTATGTCGAGTCATGACTCATCATAGATAAGAAGACTCATAATTTAATGAATCAATATCAAGTCAATGATCTTTGTATTATTTTCATCTTTGCAGATTAATGATATAAGTTACATCATTACTGCAACAATTCTTTCAAGACAAAAGATGCTCATTTATATTTTCGCGAAACTCTGAAGCAAGATATAAATAACTTTGTTGATTATTACAATCTCTTCTATCAGAAGAAAGAATGTTCTTTGATGAAAGATTTTTCATTGATTGACTGTCTGAAGCACAATGTCAATTATTTCACTCAAGTCATCATTTTCTTCTGACAAAATCTCAATGAAACTCAATCATTCATTTTTCATTAATGAGTTCAAGCATTCTTTGACATTGATAAAGAGCTTTAATAGCTTAAGCATCATTAATCTCATTTCATCTTTGTCATCATTTCATTCATCAAAGTCAAGAACATCTTTGCATTGATTAATAACTTTTTGAGTTCAAAGATCATCATCTTTGTGACTGTTGTTTTGACAGTATCTTCATCTTTTTCTTTCTCATTTCTTGATGAGTCAATGAATCTAAACTTTGTCATTGTCATCATTCAAGATAAGACTTTGATCGTTTTTAAGATTAAGAAAATCTGCAACAAGTGAAAGCTGTATTATTATTGCAAGTTGCAACATTCAAGCAAAATTGTTAAAGAATGCTTAAATAAGAAGCTTTTCACTTTGCATATCATGAATGTTTACAACAGTAACATCATCAATATAAATGAAAAAGTCTCACTGCTTGCAAGAAAAGTTTAGTTTTTAAGCTAAGTTATGCTCAGAGATCTGTATACATATCATCTTGTCTATTAGTTTCAATCTTTTCATTCTCACTTCAATCATATAGAAAGTTTTCTGCTAAATCTGTTTTGAAAATCTTTGAATTCAATTTGACATTCAAAGATAGTCACATGATAGTATTCTGTATTTTACGTCAAGCTCAATTTAAAGTTCTCATTCTCATTTTAATTGATAGTGAAGTCTCTGCTTATGTCTTTATGAATAAATTTTTCACGCAACAACATCATCTTTTCTTGTATCAATTAACTCATTCTTGCAGACTTCAAGAATTTGATGATCAAGTCACTTTAATCAATAACATTACTTATGTTGTCAAAATTACAATGATTCTCAATGAATACATTAAAAAACTATTTTTCTATGTCATTGAATTAAGTCAATATTTCATCATCATGAATCTGTCATGACTTCATCATCACGTCATTGATGTCAATTTTGAACATAATATTCTCATTTTATCTTTCTTCTTCTGTCTTAATCATTGTTGCTCATTCTTCATCAAGATCTATGATTTTAATCAACAAGAAGAAAATTTCTTGTTTAAAGTTAACAAAGTAGCTTTCTCTCAGTCTCATTCTCAATTCGCTCACAAGAAGTAACTCAGTTCACGAATCACTTACAAGAAGCAATTCAGTTTACAGATTGCTCATAAAAAGTAATTCAGTCTACAGATTACTCACAAGAAGCAATTCAGCATTCAGTTTGCTTGCAAGAAGCAATCTAGTTTCTCATTCACTTGAAAGAAGTAATTCAGTTTTCAGTTCGCTTACAAGAAGCAATTCAGTTCTCAATTTGCTTGCAAGAAGCAACTCTGTTTTTCGTCTGCTCACAAGAAGCAATATAATTTCTCGTTCGCTTATGAAAAGTCAACTAATACTCAGTTCATTCACAAGAAACAAATCTCATTCAGTTTTGTCTCTCGTCTGAAACAAGAAGTTTCTAGTTGTATTCTTCAAGTCATTCAAAAAGAATACTCATCAAAAATTAAGTGTTGAAATTCTTTTCTCTTTAGAACTTCTGTTGTTCTTTGAGCAAATCAATTCAATCAATTTTCTATATAACTTAACATAGTTGAGTTGAAAGCTTGAAGCTTTGATCATGCTGCTCATATCAAAGACATTGAAGTGTTTAACGTCACTTTAAAGAAAATTGATGTTTTCTTGAATCTTGAGTCAATCTCGTCTTCTAGTCTAGACTCTGACGAGTCAAAATCGCGTCACACGACTTTGACTGTTTATTCAAAGAACAGTTCAACTCTTGCTCAGTTCTCATCTTATTCTCAAGACAGTATGTATGATAAGAATCATCATCTGAATCTTCATCAAATAAAAAAGAAATTTCATTTAACTGCATTCATGATACAAGAAGATCTTGAAGTCTATTAATAAAGTAAGAACATTGATTTAGTCACAATTTTATCATTCAATTATTTTGAATTTCTAAACATCTTTTTCAAGAAGAACATCAATATCTTGTCTTTGCATCAAGCTCATGATCATGTTATACATTTTAAAGAAGATGCTCAATTCTCAGTCTTTGCTTTGTACAACATGAGTCGTGAAAAAATTCTAGAACTTCATCGTTTTCTGAATGAGAATCTGAGCAAAGATTTCATTCAAGTCAATCACTCTCAGATGATCATCTCTGTTCTTTTCATCAAGAAATTCGAAGAAGAACTTTGTTTCTGCGTAAATTATCAAGATCTGAACACTATCACAATCAAGAATTGATATTTTCTATCTTTGATCTCAGAAACGCTGAATCATTTAAGTTAAGCTAAAATATTTATTAAGCTGAATATCATTTCTGCATTCAATCAACTTCAAATCAAAGAAGAAGATGAAACTCTCATCATCTTTTGCACTTGATTTGAATTATTCAAGTATTTAATCATGCTCTTTGATTTATGTAATAAGTTTATCTCATTTCAGAAGTACATTAACAATACTCTTCATGAACATTTAAATAAGTTTTATACAGCTTATCTGAATGACATCTTGATTTATTTTGACAATGAACTTGAGCATGAAATTCATTTCAAGCTCATTCTGCGAAAGCTGCGAGAAGCAAACCTTCAAACAAATATAATCAAATGCAAGTTTTACATCACTTAAGTTTCATATTTAGAATTGATAATTATCATTGAAGAGATTAAGATGAATTCTTCTAAGATAAACATCATTGTCAACTGACTCATTTTGATCAACGTTAAAGACGTTCAAAGTTTTCTAGATTTCGCGAACTTCTATAAAAGATTCATTTATGACTATAGTAGAATAGTTATTTCGCTTACTTATCTCATCAGAAAAGATGTACTCTTTGTCTGATTTCAGAAATGTCAGATTGCATTCAACATTTTTAAGAAAGTCTTCACTTTCAAAATTATTCTTTATCATAAAATTCTTCATCATAAAATTGTGATAGAAATCAATGCTTTAAACTATGTGTTCAAAGACATTCTTTCTCAATATGATGAGAATAAGATTTTTCATTCAGTCGCTTACTTTTCAAAAAAGCATAACTCAGTTGAATGTAACTACAAGATCTACAATAAAGAACTTATGATCATTGTTTGCACTTTCAAGAAATGATGATCAAAGCTTAAAGACTCTATCTATTCTGTTGAGATGATCACGAATCATAAAAATCTTAAGTATTTCATGTCAATTAAGCAGTTGAGTTATCATCAAGCTCATTGAAGTGAATTTCTGTCTAAATTCAACTATCACATTGCTTATCATCTTGACAAGATCAATGATAAGTTGAATGCTCTGACACATCGCTCAGAAGATCTTTTTAAAAAGAAAAATACATTCAATTCTTAACATCAATATCAACATCAAACAATTTTGAAAACTCATGTTTTAAATCTTAATATTGTTGAGAATCTCACTCTTGACATCTTCAACATTAAGATCATGAAGCTTCAATTACAAATCATCACTTTAAATTCAATTCAGTTACATTTGTTCTTAATTATCTCAGCATTCTTGCAAATTTTAGTTCTTATGAATCTAGAAATCAAAGAATTCAATATTGAAGATGTTAAGTCTCAGCTA
>JAABUY010002075.1_pt1 | contig 24776 bp, 33 predicted proteins | sample 5560271 | NCBI WGS metagenome assembly JAABUY01 (sample SAMN10711886, study PRJNA513374) | rock metagenome | isolation source: Antarctica rocks | place: Antarctica: Victoria Land, University Valley | reverse complement strand
GAACGTCGCACTCTCCACCCATACATGCAGTCCTTAAATAAGTGTCCACATAAAGTTATGTGGACACTTATCTCTGCCCCCTCACTCCGCCGCCGCGAACACAACGGCCAAGACCACACGCTTACGCTGAATTGTCGGGTATTCACGAGATCATCATCGTGGACGGTGGCAGTACAGACGGCACGCGTGACTGGCTTTTTGCTAAATCATGCCGAAAAATACGGCGCCTTGAAGGCACGCGTGGTCGGGGCAATCAAGTCAACGCTGGGGCAGCAGCGGCGAGTGGAGATGTCTGTCTCGTCCTCCACGCCGATACCCGCCTGACTGCCGAAGCACTTTCACAGATCGTCGAATGTCTAAAGGACACGATGATAGAAGGCGGCGCGTTCCTTCTTCGCTTCCGCGAGACAAGCCCTTGGACATTGAGGATAGTATCGGCTGGCATCAACTTCCGGACACGCCTCTTGCGCAGAGCTACAGGAGATCAAGCTATCTTCTGCCGCCGGAGCTCCTTTGTGAAAACGGGCGGTTATCCAGACTGGCCCGTCTTTGAAGATGTTGAGTTTGTGACACGCCTTCGACGCGCCGGCAGGTTTGCCATCCTTCCATCGCATGTCACAACGTCTGCGCGCCGGTATATTGCCTGGGGGGTCATGAGGACAACGGCTCTCATGTTTGCGCTCCAAGCTAGCTATTGGTGCGGAGTTTCGCCTTTTCGATTACAGAAGTGGTATCGCGACGTGCGTCATTAGCAGTGAATTTGATTTCGGCGAGCCACTACGCTGCTATTGCAAGTGGGGACGATGCTTCAACGGTTGCTGCTCCCAATCGCCGGTTCGTGCTCCCCGCTGACGTCTCCTCGCGTTGATTTCGGCCGCCATCGAAGGCGTCATCATCAGCTCAGCGCAAACGTGCCCCTCGCCGTCCAATAGAACGTACAGCACGTCCTGCTCTTCTTGCTCCTTCGAAGAATCGGTGCCCTGAGTGGTGATCGGGAGTGCCTTCTTAGTTTCCACAACCGACCCCTTCCATCCCCTCTTTCTTATCCGCTGCATAGCGACGGAAGAGACAGGTTCGTTCCGGCGATTGCGAAAGCTTATGGAGTCATGATGCAGACGGAGGCCGAAGGTTACGTGCTCTCTCAGCTTCTCTGGTTCGCAGAGATACATTGTGGTTTGCACTCAGCCTTGACACCCTTCAATTGCTTCGGCCCGCTGCGCTGAAGTGCGAGTCTTACCAGCATGTTGACGCCCTCTCTTCTAGAGATCGGGTGACACGTATCAACGCTCCTACCTCGGAATGGATGGGCGCGCCTTCACGAAATATCCGGTGACCATGTCCTCCGACGCGCATCGTTCTAATTAGAAACAGACACTGTTCGCTGCGGGGTGCGTCGCTTTCTGCATATCGAGAACGATGTTAGATGAGATACGTACGTCGTTTGTCCGAACTGGTTGGCGCTGTCCTCCTCTACCTGGCCGCTTGCCTAGGAATGGTGCCTTTTGATCGAGAGGCCCACAATTCGACGAGCAAATTTCTCGGCGGAGAGACGTCGACACTCAGGCTCTGCTAGTTCCTCACACTTTTCGATTGTCGACTGAACTTTGACTGATATCATTCCGGGGACCACGAGTAAGATTGTTGCGTCGTACGCTGGGTCCCCGCTGCCAGGTCGAGAAATAGGAGGGATTCGCCATGATGTATCGGCGTAGAGATTTGCTGCGGCTAGGCGCTCTTGCGGGGACCGCTTCGGGTTTAGGGTCGCGTGCCAACGCACAATTGTGCGAGAAGGAGATTGGTTTCGGAGATATCCCGATACCGATAAGTCCTCCGACAAGGCCGTTCATCCAGTCCCTTCCAATCCCCCCTATACTTCAGCCCACTGCCCAGTTGGTGCCGCCCCCAGATCCAGCAGCTCACCAGCGCTACTCGGATTTCATGCCAAAGAAGTTCTACGAACTGCATGCTCAGGAGTTCAAGCACTCGTTCCACCCTGATCTGCCGGGACCGTCGACATTGTGGGGCTACAACGGAATGTGCCCTGGCCCGACGATCGTGGCTCGATATGAAGAGCCTATCCTTGTCAGGATTCACAACGATCTGCCCGCCAATCATGTGGGTTGGGGCATTCCGTCTATATCCACTCATTTGCACAATATGCATTCGCCATGGGAAAGTGATGGCTTCCCATCACATTTTGCCCAGCCGACGCAGTTTATCGATCACCACTACGTGAACTATCCGGCCGGCGGGGACTTCCGCGAGATGCTCGGAACCCTGTGGTATCACGACCATCGCCAGGACTATACAGCGGCAAATGTGGTGAGGGGGCTGACTGCGTTCTACCTTCTGTTCAACGAATTCGACAACGGGACCGATCGTGCCGGCCCGAAGAGCCTCGGCCTGCCCGCCGGCGATTACGACGTATCCATCATTCTCCACGATCGCTCCTTCGATGCCGCGGGCGAACAGATTTTCGACGCTTTCAATACCGACGGCCTTCTCGGAGACAGATACACCCTCAACGACATTGTTCAGCCTTATTTCGTGGTCGAGCCTCGGAAATATCGGATTCGTATATTGAATGGCGGCCCATCGCGGTTTTACCGGATCGCGTTGAGCGCCAACCAAACGTTCACGTTGATCACGAGTGACGGAAATCTGCTACCGGCCCCCTTGTCCTCGACGCAGTTACCTTAGCGCCCGCGGAAAGAGTGGACATGATCGTGGATTTCTCCAAGGCCCCGTTCGGCAGCTCCTTTTATTTGCTGAACCAAATGCAACAGACCAATGGACGCGGTCCGACAGGGCAATTGATGGTCCCCGGGGATCAGATGATGCGCTTCGATGTGACGAAACCGCTCGCCGCACCCGATAATAGCCGTGTTCCTGCGCAACTGCTTCCGCTTCCTGTCATCGATGTGCACACGGCTCGGCGACGTAGAACATTTGCCTTCGATTACTTTAACGGTACCTGGCTGATCAATAACAACACGTTCGATGAACATCGGTCTGATGCCCGCGTCGAGCAGGGATCGGCAGAGATCTGGACCCTTCGAAACATGGGAAGGGGGTGGTCCCATCCCATTCATATTCACTTTGAAGAATTCCGGATCCTCACGAGGAACGGCGAGCCGCTCGCCGCGACTGATCCGGAGTACGGAAGGAAAGACGTGGTGCGCCTGGGGCCCGGGGACGAAGTGACCATCTTCATCCAATTCCGGGATTTCATCGGGAAGTACGTGATGCACTGCCACAATGTCGTTCACGAAGACCACTCGATGATGATGCGCTGGGACGTGGTTCCGAAAGGGGATGGCGACTGATGTTTAGCCAGGAAGCTCAGATCAACCTCGAAGAACCGATGCTCCCCAGACGGGCGGCGCTTGGTTATGTCATGAAGGCGACTGCGGCACTCCTTCTGACTGGTTCATCAACGGAGCGAGCTCAGGTCGTCTGTACGAAGCCTGCAGGCGGCCCAGGTGCCGCCTTGTTACCCGATGTCGTGCTGCAAAACCAACAGGGACAAACGGTGCGGTTCTACAGCGATCTCGTTCAAGGCAAAATCTTCACCCTAAATTTCTTCTATACATCTTGCGATTCGCTTTGCCCCAGAATGATGCATAACCTTGTCCAGCTCCAGCGGCTTCTCGGAAAGCGCGCCGGCACGGAAGTGTTCATGTATTCGATCACCCTGGACCCCAAGATGGACACGCCGCGAGTGCTGAAGCGCTATGCGGACGAACTGGGGATTCAGCCCGGATGGATGCTTCTGACTGGCTCATCGCGGGATGTGGAAGTTCTGCGACGGCGGCTGAAGTTCACTGACCCGGACCCGATTGTCGATAAACAAAGAGATGCTCACACGGGCCTGCTTCGGTATGGAAACGAGAAACTCGACCGCTGGGCAGGTTGTCCTGCAATGAGCTCTCCCGCCGAGATCGTCCGCTATCTATCTTGGTTGGAGCCAGTCACAGTTCAGCCTGGGATGGTGCGACCCGAGATGTAGGCGCATGTGGAGGAGCAATGAAGCAACGAGCTTTGGTATTCGTGATGACCGTCTTGTTTACCGGCTATGCTACAGCTCAGCACCCTCACCCCCAGCCGCGTCCCGCGCCATCAACGCAGGTTTACACCACAGAGCCCGATGGAACGCCCCTCGTCATCGTGACAATGCCCGAGGGGTTCCTCCCGAAGGACCAGAACTTCCTCCTCACGGTGGATACGAATTTGTTCGATTCAGACGGGAACGAGATACCGAATACGGAGCCTTCTCGACCGCCGCAATGGGACGCAAACGGACAGGTGATTCCAGGCACCGGTGTCGTATACAACCTTCACCTGATACCCTCGTTTAAGGCCGTCACTCCTCGCTCTCCCACTGATGACTTGAAGGAAGTTCTCGATGCCGGGACCGCGGGCCATTCGACTCCCCAATCCCTTCAGAGGGCGATCGCCTCGAAGGGAACCCGCTCCCAGACCGTCAGTACAGCGGGTTTCCGCTCCTGCACTACAACGGGCCGAAGAAGATTCGGCAGGTGACCGGTACGAATCTGACCGTACATCAGATCTGGTACGACAACCACATCGAGTCAGACACCGGCAGTCTCGATCCAACTGCTGTATGGAATACCCCTTGGACCATCACCTACATCATCGATGTCTTGAGCAAGGGTGCAGACGACTTCGCGCCGTACATCATGTACTTCGATAAGCCGGCAGGTCCCGCCATAGGCCAGTTCGGACCGCCGAACGCTGGAATGGACGGCACCTTCTTTCCGATGAAAGAGGGTTATAGATACACCATCGTGATGAACATGGCGCCGGGCAAATACTACAACCTCACGTACACATGGGGCTGGCGCGAGCATCCGCCCAGAGTTCAGGTGAGCGAAGACGCAATCAAGATGATGGGAGCACCTGCCACGGCCCGAAGCCCAGCGGTCCCTCCAAAGTCTCTTGCCCAATGGGAAATCGACACGTTCACGGACCCTGTCAGGCATCAGTTCAACAAGGACTATGCGATCGCGCAGATTGGGGAACTTGCGCCCGAAAAGCGCATGTGGTCGGACTTCAAGCAGGCGCTCGCAAGCTCCAGTCCAACGCAAGTCAAGCAGTTGCTAGCGGACGCCATGCTGTCGTTCGATGACTGGCAGGATCGAACCCACCTTCCCCGCGGTGTCCAGGCCGACCCGCTAGCCGACGTGACGCTGCTCTATGTTAACAACACGATCTACAGCAGCAACGGCCAAGAAGGCTTTCCGAAGTGGACCACAAGACCGGCCCAATACAACGTCACCCTGTTCAACGGAGACCACTATGAGCATGGGTATATGAATGTCGACTTTGGCGGTGCTAGAGGCTGGGAGAACCAATTTCAAGCCGGCTTCAACCCCCAGGATGACACTCCGAAGGGCATGCCGGCCTCCACCAGTACCGGGTGCACATTCACTTTCGGACGCCACTACTGGTGGATCAACGCCGGTGGCCCTTGGGGCGGAATCATCGTAGACCCCGTAGAGGCCAACGGAACGCCAGGCAAGACCAAGGTACAGCTCAATCTCAACTTCGATCCGCCGAAGCGGTTGAAACTATACCAATTCGACCCGCTCCATCACGATGTGGCTGTCTTTTCACTTCATTAGGTTCTATGTGTCCCCGAATCCCGGAGCTTCCATGCGAGTGTTGATCGCGCTTCTAGCGGTGGCCCAGACGTTGACCGCCGCTTCACAGGCGCTCGCACCCGCGCCGCAGGCATCCGCGCCCGTAGCCGCTGGTCAAAACGCCGGACAGACCTACGACCACATCGAGTGGGCATACCAGTGCAGGTGGCTCCGAATGGGAACACCAAACCTGCGCCGGCGGCAATCACACCGCCCGCCACCTCAATGAAGTCGGCCGTCACGCTATCAACGAGGTCTCCACAGGCACTTGCGCGTCATGTTGATGTAACGGCGATGTCGACGCCGGCTGTCCAGCCTTCAGTACCCACCGTCATGGCGGTGTTGTTGAGCTCCGGCCAAACAGCAGACTCAAAGGCTTTCACGGCACGGGTAGAGCAGGCTGAGGCGAACATGGCAAGTGGCACGATTGCGTTCCTGCAGTTCGATCTGAGCACCCCGGCATCGGCACACCAAGCCGCGTTGTCGGCGTCGCTGCTGGACCTCACAGACTTGTTCGAAAAGTACAAGGTCACGGCAGATGTCGTCTTGATTGTCGATCCGAAGACGAAACAGCTCCTCACCACCATTCCCAGTAACAAATCGGCCAGCGAGATCAGCCAAGTTCTTACGAGCGAAGCCACACGCACCGTTGCACCGAAGTGAACTAAAGGAGACGAGACAATGGATACGAGACAAGTGCATTGGCTCGACATAAGAGCAATGTTCACGGATGAAGACGTCGCCCGCATGGCTGAGATTGGGCTAGACCTCACCAGCCGCAGCGCGGTTGCGGATAACGCTTAGGACATCCTTGACCGGGTGACTCGGCAAGGGCCGGGGCGGATGCCCCGGCCGCCGCGAGACCCGTGGCCGAAGGCTTCGGTTTCCCTCTTCGAGGAGTGGGTCAACCAGAGCTTTCCTGACTGAAGATGCCGCGCTTCTAGGTTTGGCCCGCATGTCACAGCATTCGAGACATCCCGATGAAGCATTCGATTCTCACTGCTCTTAGTTGCAACTACGGACTTCTAAGCTTGCGAACAGCATGACCTCTGAGTTTTGTGCACGGTCATTCAGCATCAGCCGATAGCGACGCCAAAATTCTTTCCTTCCCAACGCCCGCACTCCGACCACAGAAACGTAAACTCGATCGATGTACTCTCTTCCGGCACGTTTTCGAGATCTGCAAAGTGCAATCCCAACTTGCTCGGCTTGGAAGTTCCTGTCAGTGCATGATCCCAGCCGTCATGCGTCCAACGAGCCTCGAACGGAGCAGCCGCCACCAAGCGCATGATTCGCCCTGGCCTACAGACTGTCGTAGGGTGAGCGAACGACCATACCGTGTGGATCACCTTCTGTCGGTCCGTTGCGAGATATCGTTGCACCGCCTCATCGACCCGCGCATACACCTTGCAATCGGCAGCAGAACGCAGCAGTGTCACATACTCGGCATGCGCCCATAGCAGGGGCACCGCTGACCCGGTCGGTCGGCCGCAACGCAATCTTCCATTCGGTAGATCGGGTTCATCCCACGACTGCTCCGGAATCAAGTGTGTGGGGGTGGAGAACCCTTCCATCGATCGGATGTGCTCGGCCGCAAGACGGCCTGCTGCGATCTCATAGTGGCCGCGTTCACCGGCGAGCAGTGGCCACGCACGCCCCGTTCCAAATTGGTCGTAGGGGCCGCCATCAGCGCATTGACCGTAGCCATCATGGTTGTAGCGACGCCAAGTGCAGCCTGAGGGCGTTTCAACCTTCAGCACTCTATCTACCACACGAATACTGTCTTCAATGATTGAGTCTGAGGCGGAACGTATGCCGTAGCGAACCAGTTCAAGAAAACCTGCATCCACAATGTTCCGTGCTGGGTAGGTAGCATTGGATCCAGGCGCCTGGCTCGTAAGGGTAGCCATAGCCGTATCCACGTCGAACGGCTTAGCTGCCGATCCACTAGCCGCCGGATTGATTCGCACGTAGTGCCTTGAGATGCCATCCACGAGTTCTCCGCGTGTGGTAACCGTCCACTCTTCAAGATGGGACTCAAGATAGTCTGCATACTCCTCGATAAACACAGCGGTGGTTTCCTCCTTCCGGAAACGTAAGTAAGCCGCTGCCCCGATCAACGCTGCAATACAGGCCGCTAAGGTAGACGGAGAGTAGCCGCTTATTTCTTCCCAGCGTTCTTGTTCGGTGATCGGGCCGTGGGCCACCAAATACCCACAAGCATGAAGGATCATGCCCAAGGGATCGAAGCCAGCAAGCGCCTCTTCCTTCCATAGCCGGTAAGCAAGCAGGATCGGGAACGCGGCCTCATCCAGCTGAATCCCTTTCCAGAAGGGCATGCCGTTAATCCAGAAGTTCTGCGCAAAGCCGCCATCAGGCTGTTTTGCCATGGCCAAGTAAATCAGGCTACTTAGCGGTGTACCTCGATTGCCAACCGCGAGAAGCGCCAGCGCGCACTGCACCATGTCCCGCGGCCAAACAAGATGGTATCCACCAGCTCCTTCTTGGTCACTTCGGATGTGACCCCATGGGATTGCGAGGGAAGCGATCATCGCCCCGTGATAGATTTTGTCCTCATGCGCCAAGAGCAACTGGCAACTAGCGCTATAGAGATCACCTTCGTCGCTGGCTTGCTCCGAAAGATTCAATGAGGAATTCGTTGCCCTCCGCCACTGTTCGGCATATCGCTTGCGGTGATAGGCGAATGGCATTGCGAGCGACTGATGTGTAAGCGTTTGATCTTTCCCTCTGGCGGAAGCGCGAACGTTGTGCGGTGTTTGAGCTAAGTGTCCGCTTATTTTACGCGGACACTTATTGGGCGTCAGTCGTTAAGTGGGTGCTGTGAGTGGCGGGGATGTTCCAAGGTAAGAGCTCTGCGATGCGGTTGATCGGGTGTTCGGCGATGTGTGTCAGGACGTATCTAAGGTAGCGTTCCGGGTTGATCCCGTTGAGCTTGGCGGTACCGAGCAGTGAATAGATGGCGGCGGCGCGTTCTCCGCCGCGGTCGGATCCGGCGAACAGATAGTTTTTCCTTCCGAGCGCGACGACGCGCAATGCGCGTTCGGCGGCGTTGTTGTCGATCTCGATGGCGCCGTCGTCGAGATATCGCGTGAGTGAGGTCCAGCGCGTGAGTGCATAGCGGATCGCTCCAGCCATATCGGTCTTGGCAGAGAGGTCTTGAAGCGTCCGATCGAGCCAGGTGCCGAAGATCTTCCATCACCGGCCTGGCGCGGGTCTGTCTTGCTGCGAGCCGGGTCTCTGGAGGGGAGCCGCGCACCTGCTTTTCGACGGCATAAAGTTCACCGATGCGGCGGACGGCCTCCTCTGTGGGCGAATCGGTGGCGGCGAGGATGTCGTGGAACTTGCGCCGGGTATGGGCCCAGCAAGCTGCTTCGACGATCCTGCCTCCTTCGTAGAGGGGCTGAAATCCCGCATAGGCATCGGCCTGGAGGGTTCCGTGGAAGCTCTTGAGATGGGCCTGTGGATGCTCTCCCCGGCGGTCGGGCGAGAAGGCGAACCAGACCGCCGGCGGAACAGGATCGGCGCTTGGACGGCCATCGCGCACATAGGTCCAGAGCCGGCCGGTCTTCGTTCTTCCGTTGCCGGGGGCGAGCACCGGAACGGGTGTGTCGTCGGCATGAAGTCTTGTCGCTTCAAACACATGGTGACGCACTGCCTCGACCAGAGGGTCGAGCAGAGCGGCCGAGGCACCGACCCATCCTGCAAGCGTGGAGCGGTCGAGATCGACACCTTCGCGGGCATAGATCTCCGACTGACCGTTCAGTGGAGTGTGATCGCAGTACTTCGCCACCAGCACATGCGCGAGCAGCCCGGGTCCGGCATAGGATCGCGGGATAGGCCGGGACGGCGCCGGCGCTTCGACCACCGTCTCACAGCGGCCACAGCTGAACTTCGGCCGCACATGGCGGATGACCTTGAAGCTCTCGGGCACATACTCAAGCACTTCGGAGACATCTTCGCCGAACTCACGTAGCGCGCCTCCACAGCCAGGGCAACAGCTTGTCTCGGGACAATGCGTCTCGACCTCACGCGGCAGATGTTCCGGCAGGTTTCGACGGGAAGACTGCTTCGGTTCTTCCTCCGTCGCCATCTGGAACGGCAGGAGCGCGGATACTTCATCTTCGCCACGCGATGTCTCCAACTCTTCGAGCTGAAGCTCCAGCTGCGCGACCTGTCGGACGAGCTTCTCGCTCTTCGCTCCGAAGAGCATCCGCTGCAGCTTATCGAGCAGCAGCTTGAGATGAGCGATCTCGCTGGCACGCGAGTTAAGAGTCGCGATGTACTGCTCATGCTGGATCTTGGAGTGGGCATGTTGTGCCCTCACCATAGCCTTCAACGCCGCTGCATCCATGATGTCCAGATCAGGCAGGATGAACGTCTCAGGCATAGGCGAAGTATGCCACAATCAAGTCGCGCTCGAAAGAAGAAAACCCGCATGAATACTGGGCGAAACCTCAAACACTCATCACCCGCTCCGCGGTGCGAAGAGGCGCTCTCCAGTCGATCCCTTCGAGCAACATCGACAACTGAGCGCGGCTCAGAGAGACCGTACCACTCGTCGCCTGAGGCCATATAAAACGTCCACGTTCGAGCCGCTTCTGGAACAAGCACAGTCCATCGCCGTCGAACCAAAGGAGCTTAACCATGTCTCCGCGCCGCCCGCGAAAAACGAAGATGTGGCCTGAGTAGGGCTGCTGCTCAAGCGCGGTCTGCACCTGCGCCGCAAGGCCTTGAAAGCCGCGTCGCATGTCCGTCACGCCCGCCGCGATCCAGATCCGCGTTCCGGCACCCTGCTCCTTCAAGAGAAGGTCGATCACGCTCGCAAAACCTCAAGCACTGCACGGATCGTGGCGGGGTCTGCGTGGCCTTCCACGCTGATCCGTACCTCGCCCGGAAGCTCAATGTGTATCGAACCGCAGCTCGGAGTGACCACCTCTTCCGGCGGCCGCTCGACCACTTCGCGCTCCGCTATGCTGACTGGCAACAGCTTCATCGCTTGAGCCGGCTCGACTGCGAGCTTGCCCTCGTTATACAAACGCCGCCAGTGAAACACCACGTTCGCGTTCAGCCCATGAGCACGAGCCACTCGCGCAACGCTTGCGCCCGGCTCCGAGGCCTGCTCCACGATCAGCCGCTTCTCAGCAGCAGAACGACGCTTCCGCACCTGCCGGACCAACACCCCAGGAGCTTCCATCAACTCATCGTCAAGCCAACATCGCCCCACACGCCAGAGGGGAAGATCACACGCTTACACTGATGTAGGGTGGTCAGAACGTGTTGTAACGTGTCCCCGAACGCCAACCCAACCGTAAACTCGGAGACGCCTTCCATAGGAATCTCTCCGGTGAGCGCAATATCGCCACCCTCAGCACGATCAAATTCCCACTTCATTCTGAAGCCATCCGAGAGATCGGTAAATCCGTCGCTTGCTCCAACAAACCCTGCCGAGGTGCGTGTAAAGGGCTGTGTGGCCATAAGGGCCAGCCACATGTTGTCCTTACGCCCGACCAACACACGGCAGCCACTCGCCATCTCCAGTACGTATCCGGAATTGGCTCGTCCACCGACCTCCAGATGAGGTGCACACAGGACATACACTTTGAGCTCTTTACTGGCCTGTGCCGAAGCGCGGAAACGGGTGTGAACCAATAGGCAGGGCTGATGAGGATCAGCTAAGACAATCTTCTCGAGCGAGTACAGACCGCCAGGCTCTTGTTCTTCGACCTCGTATGCCAGGACACCGTCCACGCGCTTGATTTGTGTGTGGAGGTGCTTGGTTTCCTGATGAAGAAAGGTCTCACCATCAGAGATCAGAAACTGCAAATCGCGAATTTGTGGCCGATCGACCGTGGGGTGGTAGACCTCTGTCACGATCCCGTTCCAAAGCGTGAACCAAAGCCGGCTTGAGGCTGAATACGCGGTTCCAATGCCGTCCTTATCACCCCGTGTCCAGCTTGGTTCTAGTCCTGGAGCTCCGAAAGCGCTGTTCCCGGTACGAAAACTTGCCATGAGTGGATCCGATCTGCCTGAGGTTCGCTCTCTTGCAAATGAGCTGTGCATAAAAGGCGCTCATGCTTCCATGCTTCCCGCCTATGACAATCAGCTCGTCTTCAGACAGGATGCTCAAGGGGAGAGCAAGTTACAGCGACGGCGCTCAAAATCAATGGGCATGATGCGCATGCGTTGGGAGCTAAACAAGACTGGGCTACTCACCTCGCAAATGCGCTAGGTATCAAGCCTCGGGATGGACGGTCTGACAAAGAATTCGAGAGCGCTCCGTCAGACCAGACTCTGACTCCGTTGAGGAGGACTCCGGCGAGCAAACCCTCATCTCATACAAATGGGTACGGGCTTGCACTGGTATTGTTCTTGGCAGAAATGTTCAAGAAACTTTTTCGCGTGATACCAACTGTCGATGTTTCAGTTCGAGAAGGAGTTCAGGGATGTGGAAGCGGCTGTTAGCGGGAATTGGTGGCCTAGTGTATGTCGCAGCGATTGTGGCGATGGAGGTGAGAAGGCCGTTGCGGCGTGGCAAACGGGAGCCCAAGCTAATCCGTGACGTTCGGAACCTCTCGATGGCCGGATTGGGAGCCGTGACCATTCAGCTGCTCCAAGATCCCATCGTGCGCCCTCTCTCTAGGTGTGTACAACAACGGCGGTGGGGCCTTTTGCAGCGTCGAAAGCTTGCAGCTCCGCTGGAGATAATCGCAGGGGTTCTCCTGATGGATTACACCCTGTATCTCTGGCATGTACTCACGCACCGTGTTCCATTCCTTTGGCGGTTCCACGCCGCCCATCACGTCGATCTCGATATGGATGCCTCGACCGCGATCCGATTCCACTTCGGTGAACTAGCGCTTTCGGTCCCGTATCGCGCCGCGCAGGTACTGTTCTTTGGCATCGCACCTCGCACCCTCTCGGTGTGGCAGTCGTTTACGTTTGTCTCCATCTTGTTCCATCACTCGAACATCAGACTGCCTGTGGCGCTTGAACGGCGTCTTCAGCGTCTCGTGGTCACTCCCCGCCTCCATGGAATACACCATTCCGACGTGCCGACTCACGCCAACTCTAACTGGTCAAGTGGCTTGACAGTATGGGACTTCTTGCACGGAACGTTCCGGTGCGACATCCCGCAGAGCGCCATCACACTGGGCGTCTCTGGCATCGACCAGCCGCAACAGGTCACCTTGGAGCGAAGCCTACGCATGCCTTTTCAGCCGCCAGACGCGATCATTCAGTTCGTCGCGAACGCGGATGGGGAAACGGAGAGCAAAACGGCCACTGCATCGCGATGAAGATAGCTGCTGCCAATACGTCTGCAGAGACGATGTATAGCGGCCAGGGCCCCATCACATCCAGCAACGAACGGATCGGAGGCTTGTGCAGCAGGTACATATAGTTTGCGCCAGACAATCGATCAAACACCAGATCGAACAACATGAGTACATTGATCGCCGCAAAGGAGAAAGACCATACTTGCGGCGCCAATCGCACCGCCCTCACTCCCAGAAGGTAGAAGACGTCCACCACAATGATTCCATGTCCAGCAAGGAAGGTGATGGACGTAACGCTAATCAACGGTGCAACCAAGTAGGGCGTGAGCAATGCGACCGTTGCGCCGGATAAGCCCCAGAAGTACGCGAGTTCGAGAAGCCGCTGCCTCGGCAATACCAACGCTGCAACTGTGACCCAAAGGGCCACGTCACAGACCTCGAGCGGCAAGCTCAACTTCCATTGTTCATGCAACGACCAGATACGAAATGCATACCACGTCAGCCCAAGCCCGGCAGACACCAGCGCTAGTAGCCAGCGTAAGGACGTGCGCAGGCGCGGCTGTGAGCGAGCCGTCACGTACACGAGACCGCTAATGAATACGACGGCAAGTAAGATGAGCAGGTGCGTTGGGCCGAAGGGAGGGAGGAACGGCTGCACGACTCAGCCGCCGTTGCGCAATGTTTTCCAAGCCGCTCGCGCTTCGGGGAAAACCAGAGGAAGGATTGCGAAGGAGGCAGCGGCCGACATTAGACACCAGAAGCAGAATGCCTTCTGCCTTTTGACCTGATCGACTGTCAGTTTGGCTGCCATGACGGCGTCCGCCGTGGCCTTGGCCGCCAACGCCAGTGGAATGAGAGGAACTTCCGTTGCACGATTGGGGCCGTCCATTGTGGCTAGCATTAGAGTCACCGCATAACTCACGGCTCCTAGAGCCGCGTCCGGTGTGTGCAGGACTGCGTACGCATCTCCAGAGGCATCTACCTTGTCTGCATCCATCTTGGGTAGCGGCGGTTCGGGCAAGTGTGAGATGACACCTGTCTGGTACAACGTGATCAGTGCCATGCAGCCCATGGACAGCGCCGAAAGGGAAACGACTGCGCGTCGTCTCTTTAGGCTCGGCTCCTTGCCCTCGCGCAATATCGCGCTCAGATTTGCGGCTTCGTGCGGCCTTGCAATCAGCTTCATGGGAACTCCGCAGCAGTATCACTACTCCTAAGTTTAGTCAGGCAAAACGTATGATGCAATTACATCGGACTGCCGATGCGGGACCCACTAACCGATGGAATCAACCGTCTCCATCATTATCCCTACTCTCAATGAAGAACAGGCGCTGCCTGCGACCCTTGCCTGTCTCAAAGTATTGAAGGGATGGCCGCTAGAGGTCATCGTTTCCGATGCGGGTAGCACCGACCGGACACTGGAGATCGCTCACCAGTTTGGAGCGAAGGTTCTAACAGGAGCTCGGGGCCGCGGACCGCAGCAGCATCTCGGCGCGATGGAGGCTTCTGGAGAAGTTCTGTGGTTCCTGCACGCGGATACTCACTTGCCCCCGAATGCGCTGGAGGCGCTCCGGGCCGCACTCGCGTCCTCAGAGGTGATTGGGGGGCACTTTCATCTTCGCTTCACCGGGACGAGTTTCGGGGCGCGTTTTGTCACCGGGTACCAGTTTCTACTACGCAAACTCAAATTCACCTACGGTGACACCGCAATCTTTCTGCGGCGTTCGGCGTACCGGCAGTCGGGCGGCTTTGCTGCCATACCCCTGTTCGACGATCTCGAACTGACACGGAAAGTACGACGCCTCGGTCGCTTCATCTCGGTTCCTGTTGTGGTGACGACCTCTTCGCGACGCTTCGAAGGCAGGCTTGGACGAACGCTCTTCCAATGGCTCCTGCTTCAGGCTTTGTACGATGTGGGTGTATCATCCAAAAGACTTGCGAGGCTCTATAGGCATCTCAGATGAGACGAGTCGTCGGCATTGAATGCCTGTCATCTGCTGAAACACGTATGTCGAAGGGCAACCGTGGTCGGTGGTGCAAGTGGTCAGGACAAGCGTTGACCACGGCTACTCATGAGTTCGCGCCTCGTCGAGGATCTTGCTTGCAAGTTCTTGCAGGTTAGCTGCCATAAGACTCGGTGACGGAGTGAGCGGAAACCAGCCGACGTCCTTCCTTTCAAGGAAGGCGACTTCACATCCGACTGCTCGCGCACCCATCAGATCCCACGAATGGGCGGCAATCATCGTGAGAGCGGAGGTTCGACGCTGAGTTGTGCCGCCACGTACTAGTAGGTTTGAGCCGCAGGCTTGTACATTCTGACCGCATCGACGGAAAAGATACGTTTAAAGATGCCATCCAGGCCTGCGAAACGAATCTGCGCTTTTGCAGCCTCTTGGCTGGAGTTCGTCAGGGTCACTAAACGGAAGCCGCGCTCTCGTAAAAGACGCAGTGCAGCGGGCACTTCTGGATAAGGATGAAGAGCGCGGATGGATCGCATGGCCGTAGAGACGTCCTCTTCTGCAAGTTGCGTTCCACGGATTCTCGCGATCGATTCGAGAGCGGAACGCGCCAAAGTCCCAAAGTCCACGTAATTGCCGGTCAGAGTCACCGTTTGTGAGTACAACAGTAGTTCTGCGAACCACTCCTTCAGGACCGCCGAGTCTCCGAACATCCGCTTGAAAGATGGCGCCAGAGCCTTCATGTCCCGCAGGGTTCCGTTCACGTCGAAGACCAGGATGCGTTGCTGTTGTGAGATTTGTGTTGATTCCATGACTGGCCTCATTCGTGAAACCACCTGCTTTTCATACCCGGCCGCGAGGATCGCAGGGCTTGCAACTTTCCCCAACAACACCATGACCCTCTTCGATTGTGAAGATCCGATCTACGGAGGGCAGTTTCAATTTTTCAGTCGCCCCGCTTGGCCAGTGAATCTCAAGATCCGTCACCGAGGTCATATCGCCAATCCCAAAATGCACGCGCTGGTCGCTCGAGGAGGCGTAGCTCCCACCGCTCAACACATCTCCGCGTTGGCAAGTGCCACCCGCGGTAAGGTAAACGGTCGCTCCAACTGCATCGCGCGAGCTCTTCGGTCCCCCGGACCAGCTTCAGCTCCACCCAGTGGTGCTTATCCGGATTGACGTTTCGCAGGAGCGTCGGAGTGTGGGCCATATTGTTGATTACCACATCTATTTTGCCGTCATTGAACAGATCACCAAAGGCCGCTCCGTGCGACGGTATGACGTCGGCAAGCCCAGTCCCTTCCACGGCAGGGACTACAGCGAACTTTGTGCCATGTTCATTGTGAAACAACAATGGGCGCTCCGCGTATGAGGTTCCCCAATTGTTCTTGTCGACTTCGGGATAGACATGACCGTCGACCTCAAACAAATCCTTCCAGCCATGGTTGTCATAATCGATGAATCCGTCTCCCCATCCGATGAAGGGGATTGTCACCTCGGCGATTCCACTTTGATAGCTTATGTTAGTAAAGTTCGCATTCCCATCGTTGTGATAGAGCACCTTGTAGTCGTCGGAGAATGTCGTGTTAAAAATATTTATGCGACCGTTGTTCTGGTAGTCGCCTACGGCGATGCCCATCGAAGCGGTTTCTCGTCCATTCTCGTTCAGCGCATATCCCGACGAGTAGCTATTGTCTTCAAATGTCCCGTTGCCCTCGTTGATGTACAGATAGTTCGGCGTCAAATCGTCTGTGACAATCAGATCCGGTTTGCCGTCGCCGTTGAGGTCGACGAACAGTGGTGATTGGCCATAGTATGCGTTTGGATCGCTCACACAAATGGTCATGTTCACCCGGCAGTCCTCGAGGACCGCACATGACCTGGATCCCGCGGAACTGGCACATCCCAATTGACCGCTTGTTCTGCACGGTTGAAGCAAATATGGTCGTTGCAAGCCTGGTATAGAAGCTTCCCTGCGATGTGAACCGTAGTCCCACTGCCTACGCCGCTTTGGAAATCCTTCGAGGCGGCGAGCGCGACGTCCTGCGTCAACAAGAAAGGTTTGTTGTATACCGGGACGGTTTCCTTCAAGGCTTCGAACGTGAAAGGCTCGCCGGCAGGGTAATGAGTTTTCGCCACTCGAAACTGAGAGGAGTCATCCAATATCAGCTTGGCGGGCCTGTAACCATTCTTCTCAGCCCCTGGCGCATACAGGTGCACGTGTTCTGCGGGGACTATTTTGATGAGCAGCTTAATGCGGCTTCCGGCTCCAGCCTCTTCGTCGGACTGTGAAACTTCGAAGGAAACGTGAGGAGTTTTCAGAAGAGGCGATTGGTTAGACCCGGTCGGAGGAACCCCAAACAATTCCGCGTAGATGTCGTTGCGCGTGAATCGGTCCGTGAATTGAGCTTCGAAGAATCGTCTCTCTATGCGTCCGGCCGGGGAAATGAGATAGAAACCGGGGTACGGGATACCGGCGGCCATGCCGGTTCCTTCAGGATTGAGAATGCCAAACTCGCGGATGATCTTCGAGCCAACGTCCGAAAGCATGGGATACGTGATCCCTTTTCTCAAGGAGAAATTCTTCAGAATGGCCTCGGAATCGTAGGTCACCGACGCCACATGAATTCCTTTGTCTTCGAAGCGTGCCTTCGCTTGTTGCAGTTGAAGGAGGTTCATCTTGCAATAGGGGCACCAATCTGCGGAACGCGAGAAGAGAACAAGTAGACCGTTCGGCCCTTTAAGAGATTCAAAGGTCTCAAGCCGACCATCCTGATCTCGCGCCTCCAAAGGAGGAATGTTGCTGCCTTCGGCGATGCCTGGAGTACTCGGATCACTCTGAGCGAACACGTTGTCGTTTGGGCAACCAAAGAAGAACACCAAGGCCAGGAGGATCGAAAACGCCGATGCCGAATGGCGCCAGGACAGACGAATCTTCTCCAGGTTCACTTTAATCGCCGCTCTCTCGACGCTGGATATACGCCTTCGATGTGTTACGGAAGATTCAGTGCGCTCCTTGCGCATACATGCGACTGTCGAGAAAGGCATGGAGCCGCTCCTCGCATCCTAACGGGAGTTTAAAGGTCCGCTCGTCTCCGGAAATCACAACCACCTTCCGAACGCTATCGAAGAGGACAGAGCAGCGCCGGCAGACTGACAGATGCTTTTCGATCTCCTGGCACAGCTCATAGTCCACATCACCGTCCATGTATGCCGAGAGACTCTGGGCTAATTTCTTGCACGAAACCATGGATTCATTCCTTTCATCAATCGTATGTAGTCTGTGAACTTTGGCTGGAAAGCAGGCTTCAACTGTTCTTGAAGCTTCATACGAGCTCGGTGCACCCTCGTCTTCACCACGCCAACTGATACTCCGAGCGCGAGAGCCACAGTTGCGTAGTCCATATGTTGGTTATCCACCAAGACGAGCACCTCTCTATAAATCTCAGGGAGGCTGGCTATCGCCTTACCGACCGCCAACCGTAGCTCATCTGCGCAAAGCGCCTCGTCGGGTAAGTCATGCCAATCAGCAAATTGTCGGGGGGCGGAGTCCGCCTCACCGTCCAAGCGATCATCGTAAATCGACTCATGAAGCGCACGCCGAAGTTTGCGACGATACATCCTTGCTTCGTTAACCACGATCTGGAGTAACCATGCGCGGAACCGGGTCCGATCCTGAAGTTTTGAAAGATTCATGAAGACCTTCAGGGCCGCTTCCTGGACCGCTTCCTCAGAGTCTGCCGGATTTCGAAGAATCGATTCTGCATAGCCGAACATAAGCGGGGTGTAGGGGCGAATCAGATCGTGAAAGAGTGCCTTTTCGCCTGTGCAGACGCGGGCGATCAACTCCTCTTCGGAGATTCCGGTAGATTTCAACGTTCCAATCGCTCCAAACTCCGCGTAAGTGGCCATGCAGTCTCGTTACGTCTAAAGGCAAGATGCACGAGGAGGCGGGAGGTTACAGGTGAGCCCGGCCACAACTTTCTTTGTGCTGATCGGTAACCTTTGCAACCGTCGTCCATCTTGCCTGCAGAGGGCTGGTCGGGCTGATCACACCCGGGAGCCAATCTAACCAGGAGGAATTACCATGACCAAATCGATGAAGTCACTCTGTCTCACCGCGGCTGTTGCCGGTATGCTCGGCGGCTCCGCGGCAACCGTCAACGCGCAACCGACCGGTACGCCCAGCGTCACCGTCGACTCGGGCATCGCCGGTGCCGCGGCGTTTCAGCAGACCGACAAGCCCAAGCACGCCTGCAAGGGCCAGAATGCCTGCAAGGGGCAGGGTGCGGACGGCAAGAACAAGTGCAAGGGCAAGGGGAGCTGCGCCACGGACGGCTCGAAGCCCATGCCGCCTAAGTAGTAGCGTAGCTGTCTTCGCTGCTGCGGGACGGCCCTCCCTTGTGCCGTCCCGCTACTTTCTAGAAGGCGCTTGCGCCACTACGTAGCTTTGAGAGTCAGACCATGCCGGCAAATCGCTTCAACAATCTTACAGACTACGGCGTGGGGATCGGACTGAGGATTCCCCACTATCAGCACATCTTTGAGCAGAAGCCTGTCGTTGGTTGGTTTGAGATCATCTCTGAAAACTACATGGTTGACGGGGGCAGGCCGCTGCAGGTTCTTGACCAGATCCTGGACCAATATCGGGTAGTACAGCACGGCGTCTCCATGTATTTCGGTTCGGCCGAGCCCCTGAATAGAGAACACCTGCGCCGCTTGAAGCAGCTCGTTCGCCGAACGAAGACGCCCTGGCTTTCGGACCATCTCTGCTGGGGAAGCGTGGATGGCCGCTACACCCATGACCTGCTGCCAATGCCGTATACCTTTGACGCCGCCCGGCTTACCGCCGAAAAGATTCGTCAAGTCCAGGATTTTGTTGAGGTGCCCGTCGCCGTCGAGAACGTGAGCAGCTACGCAGAGTTTCATGTCTCCGAAATGACCGAATGGGAATTCCTGAACGAAGTTGTCGAACGCGCGGACTGCGGCGTGTTACTCGACGTGAACAATATTTATGTTTCGTCCCGCAACCACGGCTTCGACCCATTGGAGTACGTGAATAGCGTTCCTGCCGACCGGGTCGCTCAGATTCATATCGCCGGTCATTCGAAATTCGAGAAGTACACGCTTGATACTCACGATCATCCTGTTGTTGAGCCTGTCTGGGAGCTATACAGCCGCGCGATCGAACGCTGTGGGCCGACCGCCACGCTGCTCGAATGGGACGACAATATTCCGTCGTTTGAAGAGGTTCACCGCGAAGCTCTCAAAGCCAACCGCTTCCTGAAACAGTATGGGCGTGCCGAGGCGGCGCTGCCTGTTAGCTCCGGATCCTCTGCGGCCGAGGAGATGCAGGAGATCGTCTCGTGACCGCCCCATTGCTGGACTTGCAGAGACGCATGGCGGCAGCCGTGATGGAGCCACTTGCCGAAGATGATGTGATGTCCGAGCGCCGGCGGGACGGAACGATCATGTCCGACGAGGCGGCGGCGTTCATCAAGCCAAGTGCAAGCCTGACCTCCTTCGAAAGGCTGGAGATCTACAACCGCCAATACTGGTTCAGGCTGTTTGAGTCTCTGGAGGAGGATTTCCCGGGACTCAAGGCTGTTCTAGGTGCTGAAAAGTTCGACGCAGTGATACGGGCGTATCTTGCCGCCAACCCGTCAAACTCCTACACCTTGCGTGATCTTGGATCTCGTCTTGCGGGATGGCTTAAGCAGGGGGAGCAGATTCTTGGTGAACAGGGTGCGCTGGCTGTCGATGTCGCCCGGCTCGAGTGGGCACATATCGAAGCGTATGACGGTGCCTCTTCTTCTCCGCTTTCGCCCGAGTTCCTAGGATCCGTCACTGAGAGCACACGCATCGGGCTTCAACCCCATGTCAGGCTCCTCGACCTCTCCTTTCCCGTGGACGAGTTCCTTATTCGACTGCGTCCCGACACAGAAGGTCATGATTCTTCCAGCAACAACGCGACGACGCAGCGGAAGGTGCGGCCGAGTGGCCCTTCAGTGACGGTGGAAGCACAATTCATCTACCTGGCGGTCCACCGGCAAGAGTTTACGGTCTATTACAAACGGCTTGAGCGCGACGAGTACCGAATGCTCCTTGCCGTGCAGTCGGGATGCGCCTTAGGAGACTTGTTTGTCTTGCTGTCCGAGGACAGTTCCGTGGACGAGGAGCATCAGCCGCGATTCTTCCAGAACGCCTTCGAACAATGGAGCATGCTGAATTGGCTCTACGACCCCCAATTGGGGAACGAAGAGAAGCTTTAGGAGAGCATCGATGACAGTTCCCACACCTATCCGCATGATCATGGACGCCTATGTCTCCTTCGGCCGAATCATGTCCATGGGACAATCTCCGTTCCTGCTACTCGTCCGGTTGTACTGGGGCTGGCAGTTTGCTCAAACGGGCTGGGGGAAGCTCCACAATCTTCCGAAGATCGCGGGATTCTTCGCTAGTTTAAGTCTCCCCGCTCCGGCGTTCACCGCAGCGTTCGTCGCCAATGTCGAGTTCTTTGGAGGCATCCTGTTGATCCTCGGGCTGGCGTCCCGCTTCACCGGACTAGTGCTGTCGATCAATATGTTCGTGGCGTATTGGACTGCAGACCGTGAGGCTCTGAAATCAATCTTCAGTGATCCGGGAAAGTTCTACGTTGCTGACCCCTACACGTTCCTGTTTGCCTCATTGATGATCCTGATCTTCGGGGCTGGTCTGTTCTCACTCGATAGGCTCATTGAACGCAAGCTAGCAACTCAGTCCGAGGTCTGATCTGACATTTGAGTGCGAATGACAGCCCAACTCGAAGGTCCACAATCTTCTTTGCACGAGCCATCTTGCGAAAGGGTTCTTTCGGATCCAACTGACCGGGTAGCGAAGGCGCGGCTACCTCAGGTCTTGATAGCTCATGCTGCGCTGCGGATCGCGGGCGGCGCGAACGGGATTCTCGTTGGTCTGTACCTTGCGACACTCCGCATTGCCGGAAGCAGAATCGACGCTGGAACAGTCGGTGCCTTGAGTGCGGTCGCTTTCGTAACTGAGTTGTTGGCTTCTTTCCCAATGGGGATTGCGTCGGACGCCGTATCACCACTGTCGCGCGGTACTCAAAACCCGGAATATGTTCTCCGGGGCTGCTGCTGGAGAACACCGCCATTGCCTACAACGCCCGTTCCCCTCGTCTACATCGGAGATCCATACTCATTACGCAGCGTTGGAAAGTGAGAAACAGCCCCATCCAATTTGTTCCATAGTGCGTATCAATACCCGCGTCGTCAACTTATCTGGCTTCCATCAGTAACTTACTAAGGTTTGGCAAACCGTTGCCAAATCTCTTCGCCACCGCGTTGACGACACATCCTAGTAACTATTGCACTAGCCGAAGCCTCTTCGCACGACAGAGCACCCTGTCACCCGACTACCTTTGGTTTTTCGCTGGACCACCCCAGGGCCTGTCCGACACGGCGTCTTTCGCACGTCCAACCCGCCCTGTGAGGTTACTAGACCCATGTTCGCCAGAAAGCTACTGCCCGCCCTGCTCGTTGTTCTGTCTGCCTTCGCCGCACAGTCCGCGAAGGCCAACACCATCTCCGGCACGCTTCCCACCGATGATCAGATCGACCGTTACACCACTACGCTTACCTCTTCGCAGACATTTACCTTCAATACCACCTCATACGCCACCGGCGGATTCGTCCCCGTGTTGACGCTCTTCAACGCGGACGGCTCCCCGATCACTCCCTCTGTCACCGGTGGCGTCATCGATCCGGCTACGATGCTGGCCAACGACGCCTTCATCTCTCAGGTACTCGGACCCGGCACTTATCTCCTCACGCTCAGCGAGTTCCCCAACGTCGCCACCAACGGAGCGAACGACCCCTTCCTCTTTGCGGGTCAGGGTAACTTCACGCCCAGCCTCTGCCCCACGTCCACCGGCACCTCCTTCCTCGAGTCCGATGTCGCTCCCTGCGTTCAGCGCACCAGCAGCTTCTCCCTCACCAGCAACGCGACCCTGACCCCGTCTTCCGTCACCCCGGAACCCGCGACCTGGATCCTCGTGCTCCCTGCCACCGGCCTCCTTCTCGCCTTCGGCAAACGCTCCATCGCCTAATCCCAGAACGACCGTTCTTCCCGGCACCACCACGTCTTCTAACCGATCTGGAGAACCCCATGTCCAAGAGCATCATTCCTGAACTCGTCCAAGCTGCCAGCAATCGTCGGAGCTTTATCAAGAAGATCGGTATCGCTACCGCGGCCGTAGGAGCCCTCTCGCTCGCCGAGACTGGCTCCTCCGAAGCCCAGACCTCAGGCCCCACCGCCACCGAGCTCGCCGTCCTCAACTTTGCTCTTAATCTCGAGTACCTCGAGGCCGAGTTCTACACCTACGGAGAGTTCGGCTACGGCATTGAGCAGGCCGGCATCGCCACCAGCGGTGTTGCCACCGGCGCCAACTCCCCCAGTGGCGGTTCCACCTCAGGTGGCAGCAAGGTCACCTTCTCCAACAACCTGGTCTTCAGCTCCGCCATCCTGCACCAAATCGGCTCCGACGAGCGCGCTCACGTCACGCTCCTGCGCTCCTTCCTCGGCAGCAACGCAGTCGCCAAGCCCGACATCAACCTCGCCGCACTGGGCTTCGGCTTTGCCAGCCAGAACGACTACCTGAAGCTCGCACGCATCTTTGAGGACATCGGCGTCTCCGCCTACGCAGGAGCCTCCGGTTTACTCTCCACCCCGATCGTCATACAGACCGCTGCTCGCATCCTCGCCGCTGAGGCCGAGCACGTCTCCACCGTACGCACCCAGATCGCTCGCCTGAACATCCCCACGGCAGCCCTGGATGGCGCGGACATCATCCCACCCCCCTCCGGATCGCAGATCCAGTACCTCTCCATCAATCCATCCAACGGTCTCCCCGCCGTTCGCAACACCGGTCAGGTCCTCTATCTGGCCTACGCCGCTGCCAACGCTACATCCGGCGGCTTCTTCCCCAAGGGAGTCAACGGTACCATCACGATGAGCTCTACTGCAGCAACTTCGGCCAACCTCGGCACGACACCCCCGGGCTTTGCTGGCTACTAACCGCTCTGCCGCAGCACCCCAGTCGCGCCGGCCACCTCCTGAGGTCGTCGGCGCTTCTGCTTAGTCAGCAAGCCCGTCGCGCCCCCCCGATCACACCTTGCGGCATAAATCCACATATGCCCGCCGGCAGAACCCTTAAGCTCAACCTGCTATTCGCTCCAGCTCTCCTCATCAGCTCTACTCTCACTCCCCGCGCTCAAGTCGTCCTTCACACCACCGGCCTTGCCCACACCCCCAAAGTCGACCTCGCCTATCGCGTCCTAATGGCACGTGCTTTGATACTGGCAAAACGTGAGGCTCCACAGCTCGTCGACGTGAAGGTAAATGATGACGGCTCGATAGAGGGCCTCACCGGAAAGGCGACGGAGGCGAATGCGGTGCTGATCGCGCACTTCGTTTGAGCTTATGGGGGACTTTCATCGGCGAAACCGTAACGGTGTGGCTTCTGAACGATATTTGGCCGGACCTGCCCGGCGCACCTATCAGAATTCGGGGAAGGAACCGCGATGACCACCACGATCTAGCTGTGGAGGCACAAGAGGTTGTTCAGACCCGGAATTGAGATCTGGTGACCGAAGTGTGCGTCTCGTGAAAGAATTGCAGTTCGCTTTGAATCTACAGCGAAATGTACGTAAGTGTTATGGCTAAAAACTCCGAGGCGCTAGGCGCAATTACAGCTTCGATGGAGCCGGACTCATCCCTCCTTGCGATGGTGCAGCAAGGTCATGAGCAGGCGATGGCGCGACTATTCGATCGTCACTCCAAGCTGGTGTATTCGGTAGCCT
>JAABUY010002071.1_pt1 | contig 24808 bp, 38 predicted proteins | sample 5560271 | NCBI WGS metagenome assembly JAABUY01 (sample SAMN10711886, study PRJNA513374) | rock metagenome | isolation source: Antarctica rocks | place: Antarctica: Victoria Land, University Valley | reverse complement strand
GCGCAGGCGCCAGATCAGGCGCGGCGCCAGCTCGCCGCCGCCGAGCAGCACGCGGCGCACGGACGGGCACCCCAAGCCCGCGCCCAGCTCGGGCGCCGGCGCCGCGCTCGCGCCGCGCGCCGCCGCCAGCAAGTCCACGACCATGGCCGGCACCGCGATCAGCGCCGTCACGCGGTGCTCGGCGATGAGCGCCAGCGCGCCGCGCGCAGAGAACGCCGGCAGGAACACCTGCGCGGCGCGCCGCGCGAGAATAGGGTATAGGGTAGGGGTAAGGCATCAGCGCGCGCCCCTGCGGCGCGGACGCGACGGCGCCGCCGCGCAGCCTGCCGCCGGCAAGCCTGGTGGCGGCGTGCTCTGCTGCGGGCGCCGCTCGCAGGCCGGGCGGCTCACAGCGCGCCGCCGGGACGCCGGGCCGCTCGGCAGCCGGCGCCGGCGCCGGTGCAAGCGACGCCCCAGCCTGGCACCTGGCCGGTGCGCAGCTTGCGCAGGCGGATGGTGGAGCCGCGACTGTTTGTGCTGCTGTTTGTGCCCATGACTTCACCATCAGCACGAGTCCAGCGCAGGGGTGCGCACAGGGGAGGCGCGCGCCTGCAGCGCGCCCGCGGCCAGGACCGCGAGCGCCGAGGACAGGCCGCCGACGTGGTACAGCGGCGCGCAGTGCAGGTACACGTCGCCCGCGTGGTACCCCACCGCCTGCAGCTTCGCCAGCGCCTGCGCCCCGGTAGCGCTGGGTATTACCCTGAACCTACACTACCCTGTCGACCCCCCGCCGACGCCCACGCAGCTTGTGAGGTGCTGCGGCCCGGCCCGCCCAACAGGCGCGCCTGCAGCCTAGCTCCGCGGGAAGCACGCCGGGCTCGGGCGCGCCTGCCGAGCTGGCCAGCGTGTGTGCACACGGGCGGACAGCACGCTGCGGCGCGGCCGCGACACTGTGACGAGCGCGACCCCCCTTGCCACGACAGGGCTGCTCACGTGCGGTAGGCTGCGCGTGCGGGTGCCCCGGCGGCGGCGCGCGCGCCTGGCAGTGGAAGGCAACGTGCGTCAGCAGCGCGCCCTTGGCGGCGCCGGTCGTGCCGGACGTGAAGCAGACGATGGCGGCGCCGTCGGGCGCGGCGACGGGCTCCAGCGCCGCGCGCGCGTGCCGCGCGGCCAGCTCCCCCGCCGCCAGCGCGCCCGGCGCGCGCCCGCCGCCGTCCAGGCAGACGCCCGCGCGGCCGGCGCCGCCGGCGAGGACCGCTGTGGCCAGTTGCGCAGACGCGGCGTCATAGACGACCGCCGCGGCGCCGACCAGGTCGGCGGCGGCCGCCGCCTCGGCCGCGCTCCAGCGCAGGTTGAGCGGCACCGCGACCGCCCCCGCGGCCAGCACGGCCAGCAGCGCCTCGAAGGCCGCGGCCGTGCCGCGCGCCGCGAGGGCGATGCGGTCGCCCGGCCGGATGCGCACATCGGCTCGGAGGGCGGCCGCGAGCGACGCGACGCGCGCCGCGGCCTCGCCCGCTGTGCGCCGGCTGGCGCCGCACACAAACAGCGGCGCGTCGGGGGTGCGCGCCGCGAGCGCGGTCAGGTAGCAGCACACGTGGGCCAGCGTGGCGGGTGGGCCGGCGCGCTGATGCTTCACAGCACCCGGCCTGATGAATGTATGAATAGGATGATGTACCAGCCAATCTTGGCTCCACTTTGCTGCGTTCATACCAGCCAATCTTGGCTCCACTTTGCTGCGTTCATACATGACGAGCCCAGAACCCCTGCCGAGGGTAAGAGACTTCCTAGTGTGTTAATACTGCACGGAGTGCAGGCGGAGTGCGGTGGGCATCCCACAGTCACTTTCTATCACCTGGAGAAGCATGCCCGTGGCCCCAGCAGCGCAGTGGGTGGTGCGGAGCGTCGGCCCTGCTGCGCCGCGGCCCGCCAGCGCACGTGCGCCCCTGGCCCGGTCCCTCGTGTCCAGAGGGATGCGCGTGCGCTGCAGTGCACGGGTTGGGGGCGAAGGAGGGGCCTTGAGGGGCCTGCACGTGGGCCTGCAGACCAGGAGTCGCCTGCCTGGGCCTCGTCGCTGCACGTACACCAGCGCGGCCGGGCGCCCCGGCTGGCGGTCGAGGCGGTCGCAGCACCCGAGCGAGGCGTGGCAACCGTCGGGCTGATGACGCAGCCGGCTCAGAGTCGCCAGCAGGCCCCGGGAGAGACGCGGCCAGGTGATGCCCGGCTTGTGGGCCTGGTTCCGTGTCGGAATGGCTGCCAGCCGCTGCATAGCGCCAGTCTAGGCTGCTAGGCGGGCCAGGCGGCGCGAGGAGGACGCTCACGAGGCCTGGGCGCAGAGCATATGTTGACATGATTATGCAAGCCCGTGAAGCCTGCCAGCTGCACCGTCCTGTGCCACATGGCGGTGTGCGTGTGTGGATTGTACCCGCCGCGCTGCGCCGCGCGCTGAGACGCTCTGGTGCGCGCGGCGCGCGCAGCGCCGGGCTCCGAGTGGCTGCCGTCGCTGGGCTGGCGGCCGGGGAAGGACCACAAGACGGAAGTGCAGCTCTGGGAGGCGATACGGCAGGAGGCGAGCGCAGACGCGGTGCGCGCGCTGTCCCCGCGGCGCCCTGCGCACGCCCGAGGCTGTTAGGCTCCAGGCGTGGGCCAGGTCTGCACAGGGTGTGCGGTCGGTGGCGTGCGCGCTTTGCGGCTGCTGCGCCAGCACGCACAGCATGCCCGAGGCCGACGTGGCTGCTTGTGTGAGTTTTGGGCACCGTGGTGGGCGCAGCTGGGGCCGTGCCCGTGCCTAGCCAGGCCATACAGAGGCATGCCATGTGTCAGGAAGGTGAACCAGACACACTTTGCAAATTCAAGGATGAGCCTGTCGGCGGTGTGGACAAGGACGTGGACAAGTACAGGGATTGCTTCACGCTCAGCGCCGGCGCTGAGCATGAAGCGGTCCGTGTCCTTGTCCATGTCCTTGTTCGCGCCGCCGACAGGCTCGTCCTTGAATTTGCAGCGTAACGCATGTGCTGCGGCGTGGCTGCCAGTGCTAGTGTCAGGACAGTGACCGCGGTGTCGCAGCATGCAGGCAAGCGGCTCCCTTTCGCAGCTGCTGGCTGAGCAGCCATAGCGTCTGTGCGCTGCGGTGGGCCTGGCTGGCTGCTCACATGTTTCTGCAGCGCGTGGGCACCCACCTTTACTGTTTGTAGACTGGGCCGTCATGCTGGGGCAAAGCGACTGCTCCAGTTCTAGCAGTTGTATAGCACACACCCTGTGTGCGCTTTAAGGTGCACGCCGCTGTGGCAGCTCATGCGTCTGGCAAGCTGGGCTGTCTTCATGCACAGCAGGGCCCATGCAGCACAGGGCCCCGACTGCCGGCCGCGCCGCGCAGGCTGCGGAGCCGGCGCTCGCGAGCTTCCTGCACACGTCGGTGCTGGTGCACCCGTCGCTGCCCAAGGCGATGTCGTTCATGCTGGCGAACAAGCTGAGCTCGCGCACGCTGCTGGGCACGCAGCTCATGCGGCTGATCTCCGACGCCTACCGCGCCGACCCGGTGCGTGGCCAGGCCTGTGCCGCCTCCTCACCCCTGTCAGCTGCGTGCTGCACTGGCATGCGCCCCAATGCGACCAGGACCAATGTCCCTGGCCCTGAAATAGGCGGCCTTGGCATGCGTGTAGCACACGCGGCACGGCGCGTCTGCCAAACTTCCCGGGTATGAAGCGTGCTCAGCGTGTAAAAGTGCATGCCCTTTTGGCATGGGAACCCCTGAACGCGTCACGACATGCTTTGCTGCGAGTGCTTATCGCATGTGTGCCCGCAGACGCAGTGCCGGGGCAAGCCTGAATATGTTAATGAACTGCGTTGCTGTAGCCTGACGGCCTATGCACGGCGGGCAGAGCATCATGGAGGCGTGCGCCCTTGCAGACGCGGCGCAGGTGCACGGTTGCAGATGTGTGTGGACTGGCCTGCGCGAGCCTGACGGCCTATGCATGCGGCGCGCAGAGCATCATGGAGGCGTGCGTGGCGGACATCCAGGCGGTGTACGAGCGGGACGCCGCCTGCGACCGCTACACGCAGTGCATCCTGTACTTCAAGGGCTTCCAGGCCATCCAGTGCCACCGCATCGCGCACTGGCTGTGGACACGCAACCGCCGGGTGCGCCCGCGCGCGACCCACCCGCGCGCGGTCCAGCCTGAGGGAGCCTGTTGGGCGGCGCTGCGCAACAAATTGACGTTCTGCACCAGGTGCAGGTACTGAATGGCCGCACGGGCTTCGTGAAGGGAAGCACACACGGAGCAGAAGACAGTGTCAGGCGTGGCAAGCCTGGGGACTGTGGCGAGCGCATGTGGTGCCTCGCAGCCAGCTGCCTGCGGCGCCGGGCGCTGACCCCGCGCGCGGCGGTGCGCGCAGACGCTAGCGACTGCGCTGCAGAGCCGCGTGTCCGAGGTGCTGCACGTGGACATCCACCCGGCCGCGCGCGTCGGGCGCGGCGTGTTCATCGACCACGCGACCGGCGTGGTGATCGGCGAGACCGCGATTGTTGGCGACAACGTGTCCATGCTGCACCACGTCACGCTCGGCGGCTCCGGCACCAGCAAGGGCGTGCGGCATCCGCACATAGGCGCGCGCACACACGCGCCGGGGCAGCGTGCTCGCCACTGTGCTTGTGGAATGCACTGGTTGTGTAGGCAGGGAGGGTTGCAGGGTTTGGGCGTGAGCATGGTGAGGGCTTTTTCGGCCCAGGCCTGGCCTGCCTGCTGGCGGTGAGTAACAGCGCGGTGGTTAGTTGAGAGGGTGCAGAGCTGCCGCGCTGACGGCGGCGGCCTGCGCGCAGGCGACGGCGTGCTGCTGGGCGCGGGCGTGTGCGTGCTGGGGCCGCACTACGTGGGCGCCGGCAGCAAGGTGGGCGCGGGCAGCGTGGTGGTCACCGACCTGCCAGCGCACTGCGTGGCGGTCGGCGTGCCCGCGCGCATCATCAAGCAGGGCTGCCTGCTGCAGCCGTCAGACAACATGGACCTGGTCGAGGACTTTATCTTTGACTATGTGATCTGAGCGCTACGCGCGGGTGTGGGACTTGGCCTTGGCACCCGCGCCTTGGCACCCGCGCTATGAAAAGAAACCTAACGATCTGGACTCTGGGGTAGCTGCTTTGGCTGCTTGGACGAGGTGTGCGGGGGGCTTGGACGAGGTGTGCGGGGGGATGCACGGATGGGAGTAAACCTGGGTGCTTGGGAATGTGGTGGGGTGTCTCGTTCGTGCAGAGCTCGAGCTCTGCACGAGCCGAGCGCATGCTGAAGTTGTTCAGTGTGTGCTATTCTTTTTGTGGCATAGGGCTGCCTTGTGGCGGCGGGGCTGGGCTGCTCCTGGCGGTGCTGGGGACGGGCTGTGTGCGGCCGCGCCTTGCTCGATCACAGCCAGTAGGTCGAAGTGCCGCCTGCCTATCATGGCAGAACATGTCCTGTCGGCAGTTTTTGTGGAGGGCCGTAGATGCTTATCTGTGTCGCAGCTCCTGCGTCAGCTCGTGGCGCGCTGCGCGCCGTGCACCCCGGCCTGCTGCAGGCTGTGCGCTTTTGCGCAACGGGAGATTGGCCGCCGCGGGGCGGAAGTGGTGCCGGGCAGGGGGTGGTGCTCTCCAACTAATGACAGTCCTGGTTTCAGGAGGTCCTGTGTGCCTGCCGCAGCCAGATCAGAGTGCTGGCTGCGCCTGCAGCAGGCGTTTTGCTGCCCTGTGTGTTTGTTCGCACTGTCTGTTTATGTGCTTGTCCCTGTCTCAGGCTGCATTAGCTGTCACCTTGAAGTGTGGTCCTGCACTTGTACTGCTGATGGAAATAGGTGCACTGATGCTCGACGCTGTGCCCTGACAGCCTGTTAGTTTAACATGCATGTCCTTCGCTCGCATTCTGAACAATGGTGGTAACCGTGACATGCTTCATCAGAGCGCCTCCACGCTGCCTGTTCATGCCAAAACCCCTCACTGAGCACGAGGGACCTAAGCCTAGTGGTCGTTTCCTGGTGCACAGGATCAACAACTCCTGTCAGGAGTGCGTGCCTCTCGTTATTTGTTGTGGCCACTGGACGGCTTGCGGAAGACTATGGACTGCAGCATGCGGGCGCTCAGCTCGTTGGAGGCCAGCTGCAGCGCGCCCGCCGCGCGGCAGGGCCATCGGCCGCTGCACCGCACGGCGCAGCCAGGTGGCACCGCGCGGTCAGCACAAGCACAGCCCGCTCCGAGCGTGCCTAGCCCCGTGGCAGCGCTAGGCCGGAGTGGCAGGAGAGCGGCGGGAGCGTGCGCGGGGCTGCAGGCCCGCGCCGCTGCTGGGCAGCAGCCGCGCGGTCGCAGGTGGCAGACCGTGCGTTGCGACAGCGCCAGCAGCAACGGCGCAAGTGCGTGGCCTCGCCCAGCTGTGTGCTGTGGCGCTCCAGCATGGCGGGCAAGCTTGGACGCGACTCGCGCCTGCCACCAGCTCGCAAGCCCTGTCCGGCAGTGCTGGAGTCTCTGTGTGACGCGGCGCCGCTCCAAGGACATAAGGGAGCCAGGGAAGCTAGCGCCGGGCCGCAAAGCATCATGCACAGCTCGCCGCTGCTTGAGCGGCTGCTGTCCGCGCCTGCGTCCGCCACTCATGCTGCCTGTTATTGCGGTGCGGCAGACCGCGCCTTTGCCAGGCGTCGCTCGTGAAGCGAGCGTGACTGTGCAGTGGCGCGCCGCAGGCCCGCTGGAGCGCAGAGAGACGATAGAGAACGTGGTCATCATCGGCAGCGGGCCGGCGGGCTACACCGCGGCTATCTACGCCGCGCGGGCGAACCTGCGGCCGCTGGTCTTTGAGGGGTACCAGGTGGGCCTGTGGCCGGAGGCTGCCTCTGTCGCCGGGCGCACATGGGCCGGGCGCGTCGCCTGTCATTAGCTTCTGCTGCGGAAGCTCGCGCACCGAACGGTTTGCAGGTGCAGCTGCTCGGCCGTGCTCCAGGCAGGGCCGCGGCGAGCGGGCGGCCGGCGCAGGAGGCGGTGCAGCCGGAAGAGCTAGGTCTGATCGGCGACGGCGCGGCGCGCGCAGGCGGGGGGCGTGCGCGGCGGGCAGCTGATGACGACGACCGAGGTGGAGAACTTTCCGGGCTTTCCGGAGGGCATATCCGGGCCGGACCTCATGGACCGCATGCGCGGCCAGGCGCGGCGCCCGGCTGCGGGCGCCTGTCGCGGGGTGGGGCGCGGCTGGACGCGACCACATGGCAGGCGCAGCATGCTGCGGGGAGTGCGATGGCTGCAGCGCGCGGGCAGCCAGGCCCCGCAGCGCTTGGGCGCCAGGCTGCACGCTGTGCGCGCACCGCTGCTGCGTGCTCTGCGGGTCGTGGCGAGGTGTCGGCCGGCAGAGCGCCCTCACGAGCGGCCGGCAGATGCCGCTGAGGCTGCGCGGAGGCTGCACGGCGGCGCGGGTGCGGCGGAGGCCGCCGCCGTCGCGCGTTGCCTCCAGGAGCTTGGCACCATCATTACACCATGAGGGTGATGGAAGAGGTTTTTGGCCGCCGCGTCAGGCGGAGCGCTGGGGCTCGGCATGAGGGAATGAAAGGTTTGGTGGCCGCCGCGCCAGGCGGAGCGCTGGGGCTCGGAGCTGCTGACGGAGGATGTGGAGAGCGTGGACCTGAGCCAGCGCCCGTTCCTCGTGCGCAGCACCGAGACCGAGGTGCGCCGCCGCGCCCGCGCGCTGGCCGGCGCGCGCCGCAGGCTGCCGGGCCGCGTGCGGCGCGCTGGCATGCGCCTTTGCTCAGGCCCTTCCCATAGCCGCCTTGTGTCAGGGATCAGATTTCATCTGCATGTGCGTGTCGGCCGCGTGTGCGTACTGCCTATTGCTGTGCTGAGGTGGGCCGGCCTGCAGGTGCGGACAAACAGCGTGATCGTGGCGACGGGCGCGCTGGCCAAGCGGCTGGGCATCCCGAACGAGGAGGTGTTCTGGAGCAGCGGCATCTCGGCCTGCGCCATCTGCGACGGCGCCAGCCACATCTTTCGCAACAAGGTCCGCCGGCGATGCCGCGACTGGGCCGCACGTGCACATCCAAACATGCTGTGGGCGAGCGAGTGCAGATGCATGAGTGGCATGGCGCCGGTGGGCAAGCAGCAAGGCAGCAGCTCGCCGGGTAGCCGCGACTGAGCACGCGCGCGCGCGCAGGAGGTCGCGGTGGTCTGCGGCGGCGACACGGCGACCGAGGAGGCGCTGTACCTGACCAAGTACTCGTACCCTAATCCTAACCCTTGCGTGCGCGCGCAGAAGGTCGCAGTGGTGGATGGTGGTGACAAGGCGACCGGGGAGGCGCTGTATTTGACCAATTACCCAGACCCTGGCCCTAACCCACCTGTTCTCGTGCGCGCAGGAGGTTGCGGTGGTCGGCGGCGGCGACACGGCGACAGAGGAGGCGCTGTACCTGACCAAGTACGCGTCGGCGGTGCACCTGCTGGTGCGCGGGCCGCGGCTGCGCGCGAGCGGCGCCATGCAGGACCGCGTGCGCGCGCACGACAAGGTCACCGTGCACCACAGCACGCAGGCGCGCGCCCCGCTCGCGCCCCGGCAGACCGGCGTGGCCGGCGCTGGCGAGGGTGGCCCGCAGGCCGGAGACGGCAGCCCAGACAATCGCTCAGGCAGTCGCGCATGAGCGTGAGCAGGCGCACATATGTCCCCTGAGTCCCCACGGCGGCTCTTCTGCGCCGTGCGCCGCCGCTGTTGCCCGCCGCAGGCTCTCGGATTCAACTGCGGGTGGCAGCGGGTGAGAGCGCGCGTGCGACTGGGGCGCAGGTCAAGGACGCCTTTGGGGACAAGAAGGGCATGAAGGGCCTGGTCCTGACGGACACGGAGAGCGGTGCGCGCCGAAGCCCGCTGCTGCGGGAGCGCCGCCTGCTACGACATGTTGCACTCCTGGCTCAGCGTGGCGAGGCTCGAGGCTGTGCGTGTCAGCGCGCGCGTGCCCGCGCGCACCGCAGCGCGCCGCGCAGCTGCCATGGGCGCACGCCGCGCGCGCGCGCCGCAGCCGCGAGGCCGCCGCCCGTGCACCGGCTGTCTGCAAGGGTGTTGAGCTCAGAGGCCAAACCGCACTTCACTTCAAACCTGCCTGACCCTGTGACGCGCGCGCGGGCGCCAGGCGAGGAGCGGAAGCTGCAGGTGCGCGGCCTGTTCTACGGCATCGGCCACATGCCCAACAGCGGCATCGTGGCCGGGCAGGTCGAGCTGGACGCGGCCGGCTACGTCAAGGCGCCGCCCCCGGCCCTGGCCCTGCGTGTCGCTAATCCTACCGTAAGCCTAACCTTGCCCTACCCTACTGCACGTCGCTGCCAGCAGGCTTTGGCAGCTTGCACCCGCCCGCCCGGGCCAGGCCACCCTGGACGCGAGTGGACTCCATGAAGGCGCCCCCGCAGCTGCGGCGCCGCATGGCGCTGCCACCGCGCCTGCCCCCGCGCGGGCGTGCAGGCCGATGCGGCGCCTTTGGGCGCACGCACGCGCAGGCGCACGATCGCCGCGCTTGCGTGGCCCGCCGCCATCCGGTTGGGCAGGCCGACGCAGCGTCCTTGGCTAGCCTTACACTAGCCCTTCTCTGGCTACCTGTAATTTACCCTACCCTATGTGCGCGCGCGCAGGTGCACGACGGCGTGAAGACGAGCGTGGAGGGCGTGTTTGCGGCGGGCGACCTGCACGACGTGGAGTGGCGCCAGGCCATCACGGCGGCCGGCGCGGGCTGCATGGCCGCGCTGAGCGTTGAGCGCTACCTGGCCACGGAGGGCCTGCTGCAGGAGTTCCACCAGGACAAGCAGCAGTCGGCGCGCCCCGCCGCGCTGCCGGCAGCCTCCGATCTTGAACGCCATCACGTAGGCAGCGACTGTGTCGGCAGCGACTGTGCCCATCTTTTTCAAGGTGCTCCAGGCGGGTGCGAGCCGCCAAGTGGCCTTCCGCAGAGCCTGGCTGGCGCCGGCCGCGCGCCGCGCGGACGGCTGAAGCGCGCGCGCGCGCGGCGGGCGCGCAGGCGCCGATGGTGACGGATGCGGCGGCGAACGGCGCGGCGTCACCGGCGGACGTGGACCTGGCCGCGGACCGGCACCGCGGCCAGTTCGCGCTGCGCAAGCTGTACCATGAGAGCGAGCGCCTGGTGGTTGTGCTCTACACCTCGCCCGGCTGCGGGCCGTGCCGCACGCTCAAGCCCATCTTCAGCAAGGTGGTGGACGAGTACAGCGGCAAGGCGCGCGCGCGCGCCGCGCCCGCTGAGGGCCTGCTGGGGGGCGTGCAGCCGCCTGCCGGGGCCCTGCCAGGGCTTGAAGGAGGTTTACTATGGTTGGGGCTCAGGGCTCACCGCTTCCTAGCTCTGACAAAACCAAGTGCCTGGCGGTCGCGCTCTGCCTGACACGTACCATGGCTGCGCCGGATCCGGCCCGCCCTCTGCAGTGAGCTGCTCGAACCGCTTAGCTCCGCGCCTGGCCGCCATTTTAGCGCTGTCGCCGACCGCAGGTGCACCTGGTGGAGATCGATGTGGAGGAGGACCCGGAGATCGCGGAGGCTGGCGGCGTGAACGGCACGCCGACGGTGCAGATGTTCAAGAACAAGGAGCGCCTGCACCACATGCCGGGCGTCAAGATGAAGCGCGAGTACCGCCAGCTCATTGAGGCCAACGTGTGAGCGGCCTGTGAGCAGCCAGGGCGTCGCCCCACGGCCTCAGAGAGGGGCTTAGATTAGGGCTCTAGCCCCACGCTGCGCTCCTGGGGCAGAGCGCTGCGAGCGGCGTGGTCTCTTGGGCGGTCCGAGAATGGTTGCCCGGGCTGCTGCTGCCCTCACCCATCGCGGTCTGGCAGTGTGTTCAGAATGGCGTGCACATTTGCCAGCGCCATGCGCATGCCGGGCACAGTGGCCATGCTGCTGCGGCTTTGCAGCACTTGGCAACAGAGCTTGTTGCACGGGTTGGCGTTGACGGGCTCCATCTTTAGCGGCGGGGGTTTACCTGGCGCATGGGTTGCACAACCGCGGGGCCGTGGGGAGTGTGTCTCTGCTGCGTGATATTGTTGCGGCTGCTGGACGGTGTGCGAGGTGGTGGCAAGTTTGTCAGCACTCGCAGAGGCCTGGGACATGAATTTGCAGGCCAGTGATGTTGTAGGTTGGCACTGTACTGCATACAATGTACTGCTGTAGTGTAAGAAGCGTATGCGCCACATGCCTACCATTCGTGTTCCGGGATTGAGGGCAGTGCACGCCAACGCCACTCCTGCATGCCCGGCCACCCCCTCTGCCGCACTGCCACAGCACGCCCTCTTGCAACCAGGCTGCCAACAATACGCCCGGCCAGGCGCACCGGGGCTGCATCGGCCCATGCAATGCGCTCGCCGCGCTTAGCCGGCCAGGATGCGCGGGGCGCCATGCTCAGCGGACCAGGACGCGCGGAACGCGGCCGCTCTGCCGGCCAGGATGCGCGGGTCGCGGCTGCTCAGCTGGCCAGGATGCGCGGGTCGCGGCTGCTGAGCCGCAGCATCTCCTCCAGCGCGTCCGCGCCCAGCAGGTCCCCCACTTTCTGCCGGGCGGGCAGAGGTTACCTGCACTAAGCAGCCCTGGCTGCCTGCAACAGGCTGTTAGAGCTGACACGCCTGGATGTGCCGAAAGTCGCGCTTACTTAAAGCCTTCCTCCGTGCCGGGTGGCCGCGCGGGCGGCAGCATAAAGCTGGAAGTGCGACGCAAGTAGTGCGAACATTTTGCGCGGGGACCACCGGCACCGCCCCGCTGGACATGGCGCGCAGCCGACCCGCCGCTGAGCGCATCCTTGAGCCTAATGTGTGAAACCTGGTGGCTTGTGTGGAACCCGCATGTGACATGCGCGGCCTGTGCGTGCGCAAGACGGGCCTCCAGCTGAAGCGCGGAGCAGTGGTTTGTAAATGTGCAAACCCGGGACGAGGCCAGCGCGGTGGCGCGCCGAGTTGTCGGGGTCCTTGCGGACAAAGCCCAGGTGCGCGGCATTGTAGGCCGCGAGCGCGGCGCACTCGTCCGGCGCCGGGCGGTCCGCCGCGGCGGCCGCGCGCAGGTCCATCCACAGCACCGCCGCGCGGCGCGCCAGGTCGGCCATCATATGCGTGTTCTTCAGGGACCCCTCTGCCTGCGGCGCCGGAGGCGCGCTGCCTGAGTCCCACTCCAAGTCTCCAGCTGTGCGACACGGCACCATGGCGGCTTGCACCAGACATGCTCCAGGCCAGGCAGACGATCCCTGATCAGTCTGCCTTCACATCGCCCAGGGGTGCATGCCAGGCGCTGCGACGCACCAGGCCACGCATATGTGCATGGCCGGGACACGCCAGCACCCTCTGGAGACCTGACCCACAGGCTGACTGCTCTCCACCGCGCACGCCCACGTGTCTGCACGCACCCTACTTGTGCATCCACTTGGAAATGCGAATCTGAAGGCAGCTCACCGAATAGAACAGCGCGGTCTGTCCGGCGAGCGCGCGGATGGGCGCGGCGCGCATCTGGAAGGGCATTAGCGCAGCGTTGCCCGCGCACTCGAGGTACAGCTCATGCCAGGACGGGCCGCCGCCGGGCGGCGGCCGGGTGTAGAAGCGCTCAAGGTACCCTGCGTCCAGGACCTGGCGCGCGCGCAGTTTCGGCTGCATGGTGACAAGGTCCCAAGCCTCAAAAGCGCGCCAGGTACCCCGGCTCCAGGACCTGGCGCGCGTGCGGCACGAGCTGCGTGCAGGCGCGGTCCCGCAACCGCGTTCAGCAGTGCATGTTTTGCTTCGCCTGCGCGCGAGGCTCCAGGAGCAAAAGCAGGCCTCCGGCAAATGGCTGGCGCCGCTCTGCGCAAGTCTGCATGATGACAACTGAGCCGGGGATCATGAGCTGGCCAGCGATGCTGCCTATAGGGGCGATCCTGAGCCGCGCATGACTTCAGGCAGGTGTGCCCGGCGCACGCGCATGCCCATGGCCATGTGAAGCGTGCACAGCGAAGCGCGCTTCAGTTTATCGGCCGGTACAAGACAAGTCTAGGCGGAATCCTTGTACCTTGCATGACACATGGTATTCTGCGAAACTGGGGAGGGGTGCTTCACATTTGAACAGTACCTGGCAGGTGCACCTGGACGCCCGGCAGTGTGGGCTTGACCGGCACACCAGTGCGTCACGCATTGTCAGCGCCCCGCCTCATTGCTTGCACAGCCCTCACGCGGCGGCAGAAGGCTCACCAGGTTGGCGCGCGGCACTAGGTTGACATACATGTTCACGCGGCCAAAAAAGTGGAACAGCTCGATGTCCAGCTTGGGCAGCAGCGTGGAGGCGTCCGGGAAGACGTTGATGCGCACGCTGCCGCCGCCCAGGCGCACCTGGCGGCCGGGCCAGAGGACTTAGGGCTTGCTGATTCGCCCATATCCCACATGTGTGCGCGTCAGCCTGTACTACCCGCCGCATGCGCAACCGCTCGAAACGCATGCTGCAGGCAGCACCGTGGCCATGACAGTCTGGTCTGCTCTCACATTGCATGCACAACGCACACATTACCCGTTAATCGCCGGCCCACATGCTAGGGAACCTGCTCGATCACACGGCGAGTGGCTCCAGGTCGCCGAGCGCATGAAGCTGCTTTGCGCCATGAGCGGACGCACAGGGGATGCAGCACTTGAGCAATGCATATCGCCTGTTTGCGGAGGGCTGGACATGGCGCCGGCGTGCACTCGCGGCCCGCGCTTCCACCCAGCGCTGGCAACCCTGCGCTTTGCAAGCCTCGCACAGCAGGGACAAATTAGTGGCGGGCGGTGCAGGCGCGCCAGAGCGGTGGCGCTGCTGACGACCCACTGCACGCGCTCGCCGTCGCCCACCTGCGCCCCTGCTGGCCGCGCTCGCGCGTGCGCGGCGTGATACGCAGCAGACAGCTGGCGCAGCACGCACTGCCTCCATTTGCTAAAGCGTCCTTTGTGCACACGCAGCGCACAGGGTCGAGCCGCAGCGCCGCCATTGTGTCAGTGTTGCACGGCATACAGGCAGCAGCAGCGCGTGGCGGCGGCTCCGCCGAGGTGCTTGGCATCCGGGGTGGCTTGCCTGTATTGCGACGCAGGCCATGCGGTCAGCCGTGTTGTAGGCCTTGAGGCCGTCGGCGCTCACCGTCGTGCGCGCCGGCGTCATCCATGCGTCGTCTGCCAGCGCGTGGAAGATGCTGTCCTGTCAGGGCGGCCGGCGTCAGCGAGCTTGCCCCTCGCTGGAAAGCTAACAAACTTGGAAGGAAAGCTGGCACGCAACGCTGGGCTGTGGAGACAAGGAGTTCCGCAGCTGCGCGCCTGTGCTGCTCTCATAGCCGCAAACTGCTCCAGCTGCTCTGCAAGCGTGAAGAGGGCCGGGGCGTCCCTGGCGTCCAGCGCCGCGACGCCCCACGAGTCATCCTTTGCGGACACGCTGCTGGCCCGGCGGCATCGCCTGCGGCGCAACGCTTTGCTGAGGTGTGTCAACAGTAGCTAAAATCTATAGAACTCCATGATATGCTGCTGCCTGCGGACCAAAGTGTCGGGACGTGCAACTCACTGAGGACGCGCCTGTGCCTGTTGGAGCGAAGTGCACACGTGCAAGCCTGTGGCAAGCCTTCACAGTGTGAGTAAGTGCGCATGATGTGCATAATGATGGCGGCAACGTTGGAGACCAGCTACCCTGTAAGGAGCACACCCTCGGACGTGCTTGCTGGCAGACTTCTCCGTCGCTGAAGAGCCGGGCATGCTGAGGTTGCTGTGCAAGCATCGCCCCTCATACAGAGCGGTGCTGGCAAGCCTATGCCTGTGCAGTGTGTGGTGGGAGGCGCTGTAGAGTGACCTCTCCTCTTCTGCTGCTCATTCATTCCCAAACCTGCTGCTGCTGCTGCGACCCGGAGGTCTGCCCTCTTGTGGGGGCAAGCTTGCCCTCAAGGGGGTGCCCAAAACGGACATCAACTCTTCCACCTCTGCCTTCAGCGCGGTACTAACAGCGAGAAACGCTGCCTGCAGCACGATGCAGGGCACTGGGGCGCTGGACAGCGTCATCAACCGGCTGGAGGGCGTCGCAGCGCGGCTCGAGGCTGCAGAGGTAGCCGCGCCTAACACGTTGATCTGTCGCTTGATACTCAACTGGATGATGCATCTTGTAAATATATATTGGCTGCGCAGGCGGGGCTCACGAGCAGACCGGGCAGCAGTGGAGCGGGCGCGGCACAGGGCCTGCACTCGGCCAGGCAGGAGCCTGGCTCGTCCGCGGCGGGTGCAAAGGCAGCGCCAGCTGCTGGGGGCAGCTCGCAGCTCGCGGATTGGGACGCATCTGTCGCGCCGGCAGTCGCTGCTCTCAGCGCATCCGCAGCGACACTGGGTGACGACGTGTGTTCCATCCGCTGGCGTTGAGCATGCACTGCAACCTCTCCACCACTAACACGGCGCATACACGCCGCAGGTACTGAAGGGCACGCAAGTGGTCGCCAACGCCTTTGCGGTGCGACCTGCTAGTTGCCAGCACAGCCTGCGTGGCTCCCTGTGTTGCTCCCCAGCACGCCACGATCGGAGAGGACCTTGTTCGTGTGCAGCGGCTGCGTGGGCAGAGGTACCCCTAGCGGCAGCAGCTTGCTTGCCTCGCAGGGCTGGCCGCGAAGCGCAGCAGCTTGTCTTCCCGACCCCAGCACCACCAGCTGTCAAGGCGTGGCAGCCAGGCCGGAGCGAGGGTGGCTGGTGCCGCGGCAGCGTGCCAGGCCCCCACCAGGCAGGCCCGCAGGCGGCGCCGCTCGCCGGGGCCGAGCTGCGGCAGCAGACGCCTGGCTGCAGCCAGCAACTTGACTCACGCTGAGCTCGGCCAGGCCCGTCACGCCCGCGCGCGACCAGGCGGAGCGGCGGGTGCTGGAGGCGGTGGCGATCGGCAACAGGCTGCAGCAGCCGGCTGCCTGTATGCAGCCAACAGCTTGACTTCTGCCAAGCTCGGCCACGCCCGTCACGCCCGCGCGCGACCAGGCGGAGCGGCGGGTGGTCGAGGCGGTGGCGGCGTGCCAGAAGCCGGACCAGGCGGGCCTGCAGGCGCTGCTGGCGCCGGTGGCGGCCGAGATCGCTGCGGCCGACCGCCTGACCGGCGGCCGGCGCGGCGCCGCGTTCAACCACTTCAAGGCGGCCGCCGACGCGCTGCCCGCCCTGGCCTGGGTCGCCTACGCCGGCCCCGGCAGCGGTGCGCCCCGACCCGCTTTCCGGCCAAAGCACCCGAGCTGACTGCCCCAGCCTGCTGACTGTGAGTAAAGACGTGCACAGTGCCTGCTCGGGTGCATTATTTTTGGGGTGGAGGCTCCTCGTTGGGGCAGCCCGTGCATGTTTAAACTCTGCATCAGCTTACCCGCTTTGCACCAAGACCGGCCTATGCTGGGGGCTGAGCACGACGAGCAGCGCTTTTTGCCCCCCTGCGCCCGCATGCCTGTGCGCATGCACTGTGGGGGAAGCTGTTCATGCACCAGTCTGCGCGCGCACAGCGAGCGCAGGAGCGACTGAATAAGAGCCACAAGCCTGCACTAGCCAGCTTCGGGTAGCCCGTGCTGGGCGCTGCAGCAGCGGCAGAAAACAGCCGCCATCGCAGCCCGTGCTGGAAGCAAAGCTGCAGAAGCATGCACGCCGCGGCCGCCCGTTCAAAAGTCAGGCATAACCAGGCAAATCTGACGTGAGCGCCGGCGCGGCGCGGCCAGGCATGAGCGCTCCCGCAAAGCATGTGGAGGAGAGCGGCCAGGCGGCCGAGTTCTTCGCGAACAAGGTGCTGATGGAGCACCGCGGCACGCCGCACGCGGCCTGGGCGCGCGCGCTCAAGGACGCGCTGGCGGCGCTGCGGTGCGCGCGCCCGCGGGGCCGCCCGCGTCCCACGCCGCGGCGCCACAGTGCATATGTACAAAGCGGCCCAAGCGGCGCGGACGTTGCTGCCAGAGCGACGCAGCCGCGAAGCTGCTGCGAAGCGTTGCCATACTCGGTGGCCGTGTCCCGGCCAGGCTGTGCTGCCTTGCTGCGCTCCTGTGACGCAGCTGAACTGGCTGCCATGCCCAGCGCGAGCTGGCTGAGCCCGCTCGCGCACCGCCCCCCAGCGACAGGTGGCAGTACCGGCCACGAACCCGTCGGTTCACGTCCTAGCAAGCCCTGTCCTAGGCACAGAGCGCCTCCGCTCCTTACTCGGCCAGAGATCCATTCAGCGTACACCGGGAAGGGTTCAAACGGGTCTCACTTGGGAGAGATGCGCGCTGACAGGGGCTTTGTGGCGAAGCACGCGCCCGCCGGGCCCGTCTGGAATGCGCGCGGCGTGCCGCTCGCGGCGTTCCAGGCCGGCGCTCCGGGCCCTGGTGCGGGCCCCCGGCCTGCGCTCTGCCTGGTGGGCTGCCATGGAAGAGGAACTGAGGATAGCGTGTCAGGAGAGGCTGTTGCCTGGTGAAGTGGCAGGAGCGCTGTCAAACATGCGCTGCAGCCCTGCCTGCAGCCGCAACTCAGTGTCAGGCGCGCGTGTTCCAGCGCGTGCAAAACTCCACGAGCCTCTGGCGGTCGCAGGCCAGGCCGCCCAGCCATGCTTGACTTCTGGGTTGCAAACGCGTGTGGAGCTGCCAGCCAAAGTATACGCACATGTCCCGAAATTCTTTGCACTCCTGCAGCCTCGGCGCCCGCGGCCGGCGCCGCGAGCGCGCCGGCGCCGGGCAGGGCGCCCAGCGCCAGGGGCGGGCCGCCGCCGCCGCCGCCGCCCAAGCCGCCGGGCGGCCCGGGCAGCCTGCTGGAGCGGCCGGCGGCCGGCGGCGCGAAGCCCGCGGCGCCCGCGGGCCCCAACATGAACGCGCTGTTCGCCGAGCTCAGCAAGGTGCGGCGCACGCCCACGCGTTTGTGCCGCCTGTGCGATCCCCGGGACCGGCATCGCTGCCAGGCCGGCCTGCGCGTATACCCGCCAGGCAGGTCAGTCTATCAAGAGTACGCAGACCACCAAGGTTGAGTGAATAATTTAAAAGGAACAACAAAGGTCTGGCGGGGTTGGGCGGCAGGGTGACGCAGTGACGGGCGGCCTGCGAAAGGTTACTGCCGACATGAAGACCAAGAACCGCGCGGACCGCTCGGGCGTGGTGCCCTCCTCGGCGGGTGCCGTCCTTGCGGGCCCCCTCCTTCTGTTTTAGGCTTGTGGCTGGCTCCCTGCCTCGCTCGCGGGTGCCGCGGCTCCCTTACTGCCGCGGAGAGCGCGGGCTGACGCGCGGTGTCTGACCGCCAGCGCCCGGCGCGCCGCAGATGCGCGCAGGGCTGCGCCCGGCGCCGCCGCGCCCGGCGCCGCCGCGCCGCGCGCGCGCGCGCCGCCGCGCACCGCGTGCGAGGCCGACCGCAAGTGGGTGGTCGAGCACCACGTGGACAACCACGACATCCTGCTACGCGACACCCACCCGCGCCAGACCGTGTACATCTTCGGCTGCCGCAACTGCACCATCCAGGCGCGTGCGGCGCCGACCACGCGCGCCCCCGCTCCGCCGCCCTCATGCCCTGTCAGCGTGCGGGGCACCGGGGCGCGGAGCCTGCCGCTGCCGGGCGCGCCTGGCCACCCTGGCCTGCGCGGAGCTGCGCCGCGTAGCATGAGAGTGCCTGAGCGGCTGGCGTCGCAGCGTCGCCTCGCGGGGACTGCCTGAGCGGCTGGCGCCGCAGCGTCTCCGCGCGGCAGTCGCCACACGGCGGGCCGCGACGCGGCAGGTCAAGGGCAAGGTCAACGCGATCACAGTGGACCAGTGCGCGCGCACGGGCGTAGTGTTCGACGACCTGGTGGCCGTCTGCGAGCTCGTCAACAGCACGGCGCTGCAGGTGCAGGTCACCGGGCACGTGCCGACCATCGCCGTCGACAAGTGCGACGGCGTGCAGGTCCGGCGCCCTGGCGCCCCCCAGAGCCGCCCGCGGCGCCGTGCGCACCCGCTTCTGTGTTGCGCTGGTCTCTGGGCGCCCCGGGGGGCACTGTCGGCGTGCAAATATGCGGGCGGCGCGCTGCTCGGCGCCCTGACCTCCCGTCATGCACGAGATCGCGGAGGGTGCTCTGCCTCCGGCGCGGGTGTTGGTCGCTGCGTCGTGCATGCAGGCGAGATCATGCGCATGCATGCTCGATGAAGTGCGTCTGCAAGGCGGCCGCTCGGCGCATGCCGACCTCCGCTGCCGGCAAGCCGGACAGGCGCTGCTGCAGGCCTGCAGGGGTGGCAGCTCGCGCGGGCCGGGCGCGTCCCGCCCTGCGCGCCGGCGGCTGGCCGCGCTGACAGGTTCTCAAATGGGAAAGGGCATGCTCGGAATTTTAACCAGCATTTTCCTATGATCCCGACTCCCATCATCCCGACTGCCACACTCACGGCGGCCCGGGCGCCGCGCGGCGCAGCTGTTCCTGTCGGCGGCGTCGCTGGACGCGGCGGTCACGACGGCCAAGAGCAGCGAGGTCAACGTGGCCGTGCCGGGCGCGACGCCGGACGCCGACCTGGTCGAGCACGCCCTGCCGGAGCAGTTCACGTCGTCCTACCAGGACGGCCGCTTCGTCACCGTGCCCGTGAGCCACTCCGGCGGCTGACTGCCTGCTGTGCGCCCGGGCTGTGGTTCAGGGTGATGTGGGCATGGGTGAATCCGCATAGCCTTGTTCACCTGCTCTCCTGGGGTGTGTGGCATAGATAAGTGCGCATGCATTGTCCTAGGCGTTCGAACTGTGACCGTATGAGTTGATTGCATCCGCATCACAAGCCTTTATGATCAAAGTTGCAATGAGCCACAACAAGCTTGAAGTGAAAATTGCATGAGGGAGACGCACGGGGCATACGCTGAGATGAGATGGTAGGTAGATGAAGTAAGGAACCACCAAGTGTTGACACAACAACATTTTCTTGCATTAAAATACGACAATTGATGGCCAAGCATGTCTGAAGTAAGCAGCATGTCTGCAAATACAGGGTCCCTCCGCAGGCCAAGCCCACATCAGGCCCATATCCACTTCGTGGCCATAGGGCCCAGCACCTAGTAAAGGAGCACTTCGTTCGTGCAAGCGCCTGTCCGATCCAAACTCTACCAGCGACACAGCGGCAACCACGCAGGCGCGGCGATTGAAGGCCGCCGCGTAGTGAGCTTAGAAACCCCTGAATGCACATCATCTCAGCCAATACAGGTTCGCAGCAAGCCTCGGAAAACTGTGCGTTGGCATGCATGCTGTCGACCCAGCATGGCTGCCAGCGCTTTGCATGTGGCGGGTTCAAAGCCAGTGCACAGCATAGCCTGATCGCATTTGCCCCTATTTGCACTGCTCGACCACGACCCGGCCATTGGATGAATGGCGCACTTGTGTGCACCCAAAGGCCGGCCACAGCACTGATGAAGTGCACACCCCTTCACAGACCCAGTCGACCTGGTCACACAGAAGCTGCCATTCAGGTGGCTGCCATCGCCCCCACACCCTTGCAAGGCCGGTAACCACAGTCAGCCAAAGCATGCGCTGGCGGCAGAGCTTGCGCGAGAAGCACAGAGGTTTGCGCCGGAGCTGGAGCACCGCAACAATGCGTTCAGGCCAGTCCACCTCCTGCACACCCTGCGGCTGCCTCCCCAGTGCGCACCAACACACCCCCTTGCAACATCCCAGCCTTGCAGATGACATCCACCATCGGCGCTGCCTTGACATGCGTGACGCATGTTGCGAACCAAGGCACCTCCAGGAGGCCAGAAAAATACAACAAACATGGAAAAACCTATGAGGCGTGCCACCCAACATAGCACTCGCGCAGCCAGCTGCACAAATCGGATCAAGGGTGCCCCCATCCGAACACAGCCCGCCTGCGGTCCGGAACTGCGCACGCACCCACACGGTGCGCCGCTGGCACAACACTGCAGTCCCGGCGCTTGAGCGCCCAGTGTACAGGCAGGTCGACAAAAACAACGTGCCACCACAGACGCTTGACCAGTGCGCTGCGGCAGCACGCGCCAATCTATGGCACAGCTACGAAAGGGGAGGGGGAGGGCCCAACAGGGAACAACGGACCTGCCACAGCAAGAGGCGCTTGGCAGGGTCATTGACGCCAATCTACGCAGCAGACAGACCCCACGACACACCTGAGCGCCGGCGTCGCGGCGGAAACGTGACACGCAAACTCTGGCGGGCGGGCCCCTCGCAACTGGAGTCCCCCGGATCAGAATATGAGCTAGGCCGTGCGCTGACACAGGATCTTAGGCACCGCAGCCGCCGCCCCAGACCAGCGCAGGGTGAGGGGCCTCGGGGCGGCGTTCCTACAAGTAGCCATTTGTGAACAGGTCTCGGGCGTCCAGTGGCGCAGCCTGCCCCGGCTGGGCAGCTCCTGGCTGCTCCGCGTGCACCGCGGGGCCGTCCACCACTGCAGGCCTCTGCGCCCACAAGCAGACGTCAGTGCGCACACAGGAACCATGCACCATGTTGGAGGCCTCCCACCACTTGTCAGCAGCTGTGCCACCTCGCGCACGACGCGCAGAAGTGCTTGCGTTGCCGACGCGTGCAGCGCTTGCGAGTGCTGCAGGTTTCCATGACTGCCCAAGGGCCATTCAACGTGTGCATACAAAGCCCCATCCTTGGATCTAGCGCCCTACTACTTGGCTCGCAAGTCTGCTTGTCGGCAGCCATCCACGAGCAGCACATGTCATGATGGCATGGCAGCAACCGCTGCAGCGGCTTTTGACACAAATAGAGTGGCGACTTGTCTCACAGCACAACACATCCATGCTGACCTACCCCTCCCGAATCACAGGGCAGGACGAAAAGCACCTGGTCGTGGAGGAGCCCAGACGTGTCGAGCCACGCCAGGAACTCGCTCCAGCGGCCCTCCTCCATCGCCCCCCACCGCGCTTGGCCGTCCAGGTAATGCTGCCACCCCGGCGTTGGCACGTCAGCCAGAGGAGGACGCAGCAGCAAACCCGCTGTCGCGGCTTTCACCAGGGGCAGGCACGGCCACGACTCGAGCAGTCTACACAAGCCTGCTGCTGATTCACTCTTATGACTGTACCGTGTTGCCGCGCATTGCTCACAGAGGTGACCGGGTCGCACCCGCCCCATCTCCGCCTGGCTCTCGCGAACCATGTCCAGGTCGGTCCTCGGCGGCCCGCCGGGCCCGGCGTGCTTCACCAGGAGCTCGGCCGCCTGGCCGTCGTGCTCCGCCGCCCATGCAAAGCCCCGCGCGGTCACGTGCAGGAACTTGCGCACGTCCTCTCCGCGCTCCCTGCAGACCGGCCAACTGTCTTCAGCCATCGTCACCTATACCACGGACCATGCTCGCGCCGGCTAGCAACGAGGCCCAGCACTGGCAGCGGCACTGCCCCGCAAACGCTGCGCAAACACAAAGCTCAACACTTGCACCCCTGCTGCTGACACCCCGACGACCAAGAAGGGCTGCTGACACCTCGGCCTCCGGCGAAGACGCGAGGAAACAGCACGGCTGAGGGGCGCCTGCTCGTTCAGGCCTTTGGCGCAGGCGCCGCACCGCAGTACATGCTCGCTGGTCACGAGCAGCAGCGGGTACGCGTACGGGATGCCGCATTCCTGCAGCCTGAACGCATGCAAACCAATCCCCGCCCTCCGGGCCTGTATGCCCTCCCAACCGGTGAAGACCCATGTCGCGTCGGCCTGCCCCTGCACAAGACGCCAAATAGAGGGTCAGTTTACAAACAAGGTATGTGTTCACGTTGCCGCTCCATGTGGTCACCACGAGCAACTGCTGTAGCAGCTGCATAAGGCGCACTGCCCTGCTACTTTACACACTTCCTACTACTTCTGCAGTAAAAAGGAAAATCTGCCTTTACACAACACGCGTGCGCTCAGCACAGCACTTTCCGTTGCTGACAGCGGCTACTCAACAATCAACTTTACCCAGCTCTGCATGAGCTTACGCACCGTGAGCAGCGTGTCCCACACACTCAGCATGCCGGGACTGGTCTCGACAAACGAGCCGGAGCCGCCGTCGTTGACGATCATCTGCTTCAGCGTCGCGACTTCATACCTGCGTGGCGCCCGCTTGCGACTTCAGCGTCAGGCGCTGCGGGCGGGAAACACGTGCGGATCAGCGCGCGCAACTTGAGTGCCCCAATTGCGCCGGCCGCACCTGGCGCCATAGCTAGCGTACACGCAACCATCCAGCTTTGCAGGCCGGTCGATCCCACTGCTTTCCAGCGTCACAATCGCGCTGGTGTCATCCTGCAGCAGCGCCGCCACCGCCTGCAGCCACACCGGCCTATCACCAGTTGCGCAGGAGATCAGGGGCTCGCCGCAGAACGAGGCCCAGTGCACGGGCGGACGGAACACAGCACAACGTCACCAGCGCTGCCAGCACGGGGCGTGCCATCCAGGATAATGCCCAGATACCCACTGGAGTGGGGCCGCGCCTTCAGCTTCACAGGCGCCGCCCAGCTCTCCCGCGGACTGTGCGAAGATATCACGGTCTCGGGGGGCGCGATAGCCACATCGGCGGCGCCGGTTCGCACTTTGGCAGCCGGCGTCGTCTTGTAGCCATCAACGTGCGGGCTCAGGAAACACACCTCAATGCCTGCCTCACTGTACCAGTTGAACGCCTGCACACACTCCCGCGTCAGGCCTGCGCCTCCCGGCCTCGGCGCACAGGCACTGTGCAGCTCAGGACCAGGCGCGGGCCGGCGCAGACGCGCACCTGTGCCACGTAAAAGCCCGTGTGGTTGGTGTTGGGCAGCCAGTCAAGCGCCAAGCGGATCATTGAGGCCCAGCGCGCTTTATCAGCGCGCTTTTCCTCGGATATCACCGCGCATCATTTTGCAGAAGCAGGCCTGTGGGTCCGCGTTGGACCGTTGATGGCTTGCTATCGTGGCCGCATAAGCGCTTGGGTCTCCCACGTGGACGTAGGGTATTTGAGGAAGAGCAGCTTCTGCCGTTTTGATCTTTTGCCTTTGATCTGCTTGTGCACCTCGCGCACTTCCCCAGGTGGCGGTACAGCTGCTGTGGGGGACATAGGGCAGCTTTTGCCGAAGGGTCCTGCTCCAGGCTGTGCTCGTGCTGCGCATGCTCGCGAGTTCCGCTGGGCTGCACCGCTCGTGGAAGCTCCTGCATGACGTTGCACCCAGGACCTGCCTGCTGCACCTAGGAGTGCGCTAAGCTCCAAGCTGTAGCCTCAAAACGTTTCGGCCCCAACACTGGGCCAGGCCGCGGTCGCCGGACGCCGGGCTGGCCGCAAGCAGCTGACTGAGGCAAATTTTTTGCGCAGAGGCGAGAATAGTCCAGTCTGGTCAGCTCATTTGCGAAGACCAAGTACCTGGCTCGTTTTGATGCGAGCTTTCAGCCCGCTCTCGCATGCGCTGGGGTGTGCCCGGCAAAGGTGCAAAGTGCGGCAGGACACAATCATATATCTTGTTTTGTCTCTGCACCAAAACAGGGTCCACCGAGCTGCTCCAGCACTCCAGCAGGACAGCCTCAGGAGTGCAGACGGCGCGCGGTCCACCAGGCAAGCCTGGCAGATGGACCACTGTCAACGTGTCTGCCTATGCACTATATGTGCCCACTCCCTTTCTTTCCGTGCAGGTGCCAGGCTCGGGGCGCATACCTCCCCCACTGAAGCTCCAATCATGGCCTCCAGACCCTGTCTGATCCAGGAGGGTGCTACGCATTTGAACCCGGCAGGCCTCTGCTCCGGCCTTCCCACACCTTTCTCACACCAAGCGCGATTCTCCCCGGCCTGTGCGTCTTGCAGCCGCAGTGAACAGCCTAGGCTGCGCAGGCCTGCGCGTGCGGGCCACGCAGCGCCGCGCACGGCCTCCGCTCTCTGGATGACAAGAGAGTGACCACGCGTGCGCAGCCATGGGCCGGCAGGAGGCCCGCGACGCCAGCGAGCCGCGCACCCCCGACGTGGACTGCAACCCGCCGACATGCTCGGATGG
>JAABUY010002070.1_pt1 | contig 24815 bp, 33 predicted proteins | sample 5560271 | NCBI WGS metagenome assembly JAABUY01 (sample SAMN10711886, study PRJNA513374) | rock metagenome | isolation source: Antarctica rocks | place: Antarctica: Victoria Land, University Valley | reverse complement strand
GCGTGTCGTTTAGCGGCGTCGCCGCGCCCGTCGCGGCGTCCAGGCGCACCACGTGCATCGTGTCCCAGCTCGAGCCCGTGCTGCACGGGCGCGCAGACGAAGATGTCAGCATGGGCATGAAAAAGCTCGAGAGACGTAGCCGACCAGCAAAACAAAGGTTATCGGTAGTCTGATCGCCGAATCTGCTGCGACGCGCTGCTCCGGCGCCGGCAGGCTCGCCGCACGCCAGGGGGGAAGGGCTCTGCCCTGCTCAAGGACGTCCGGCGCTGCACGTGTGTGCCGTGCAGAGGGCGGGCGGTTGCTTACAGAGCGCACAGAGACATGGTGCAGGTGAGAGCCACTGCCGCCCCCCTTGCAGGGCTGCACCCCTGACCTGAGAAGGGACGGCCGTCATGCGCGGGCGTCATGCGCGGGCGTCATGCGCGGGAAACACGAGCGCAGCGGGACCGCGCCGCCGAGCTCAGTAGAAAACCCATGCATGATGCTGTGGAGCGCCCGCGCGCCGGTGGCGCGCGCGCAGACCAGAGCAGCCCCCTTGGCCCTCTGCTGCACACGCACGAAATTTCCCTGCCAAGCCCCCGGCCGGCCGCGCCGAACGCGCTCCGGCAAGGAGAGCGCGCGCGCACCTGGACGTGCGGTACGCCATGAGCGACCCGTCCCAGCTGAACGCATAGCCGGACGCCGACACAGACCCGTCCGCCGCCAGCGCGTTCGGATCCAGCACCAGCGTCGCGTTGCCGTCCAGCGCCGGCGTGGCCGCGCTGTACAGCGCGCTCTGCGCCTGCCGCCCGCTGTTCGCCTCGTAGTACCACCTGCGCCCGCGCGGCCGGGTCGGGGCACGCGGGGGCCCTGCAGCGGGGAACTCCCGCTGCTGCATGGCAGGCGGCGCGGCAGCGGCCGCGCGCACTAGCGCAACTTCAAGGTTGCCGCGCCGGGCGAGGCGGGGCGCGCAGCGCGGGCCCTCCAGCGGCCAGGCCTCAGACCCTAACCCTTCACAAGGGCGCGCCTCTGCACGCCGCCGGGCTCGCCGTGCTGGACGGGCAGGCCGAACTTCGGGTAGTCGCGCAGGCGCGCAAACAGGTCGCGGAACTGGCCGCGCGTGCCGCACTGCTCCAGCACCTGGTCCGACAGCGCCTGCTGCGCCGCCACGACTGCGCGCGCGCCGCGGCGGCGGCTCAGACTCGCAGCCAACGGCCGGGGCCAGAAGGGGGCGCACTTGCGGTACGTCAATCACGAGCCGCCTAGACAACCCCGCAGGCGCTGCACACAGCCGCGAGCCCCGCTGACCTGCCCAGCGCACCACAGCACCGCGCCCCTGCGCCGCCCCGCAACCCTAACCCTGCCGCTGCACAGCGCCACAGCACGCGCACACACGGCGTTTGCGGCTGGCAACGCCGCGGCATGCTCCCGGGCGGGCGGGGGCCGCACAGGCGCGCGTGGCGCTGGAGTTGGTCTCCAGCCAGCGGTACGGGTCGGCCACCGTCTGCCCGAACCGCACCTCCTTCAGGCTGTCGTTGCGCACGGCGGCCGGGTACTGGCTGGGCGCCAGGCTCAGCCCGCCCTGCACCGCGCCTGGCGCGGCGGCGGGCAGGGCGTCAGGCCCGGGGCGCGCTCGGATGCGACCGCCGGACGCCCACAGAGCTCAGGCAAGGGGCCCGTCCCGCGCGGCCCGCACGACCGCTCACACACCGTGGCCTCCAGCCAGGTGTGGCGCTGTGGGCTGGCAGGCGCACTCGCCGCTGCGCGCGTGCGCGCGTGGGCAGCCCCGCCGCGCGATGCGCTGCACATGCACATCCTAAACATCCGCGAAGGCTGCGGTGCCCGCCGCTGCCGCTTCCTATCAAAGGCCCGCGCAGCTGCACAGACACCAGCACACTGCTGCAGGCCACAAACCCAACATGATGTGCGGGCTGCATGTTTGGCGCTTTTGCCACACCAGACGAGGACCGTGGCGGTCTGCCCTGACGAGGCTCCTGGGCCGACTCGTCCATGCTAGACACCAGGTCACATGCGGTCACCTGCAGAACTTGCCCGGGTGTGCCTGACACACTCCGGGCACACGGCGCACCTTCGCGGGGCGGCACCGTCCACTCATCGCCAGCGTAATCGCCGCATAGCGCCCTTCGGCACACCACGCCAAACCATATGGCGTGCAGCAGCGCGGACCTCATATTGCCCGGGCAGCTAGAGCGCGGCAGCTCAACCCCACGCCCGCAGCCGAGCGCGAGCCCGTCGGCCGCTCAGCAGCCCGCACGGGGCGCTGTGCGACTGCTGGGAATTATTAAACGAGCCTATCTGGACACAGGGCGCGCCGCCTGCATGCCTCAGCGGCCGTGCTTGCTGCGGGTCTCGTGTGACGCCAACGCGGAGTACATCTCAGCACATAGCTGACATCGGTGCGCTGATTGGGACCTGGGTGCGCAGCGTCGCTGCTGCGGCATGTTACTTGCCATCAGCTTCACCGTAAGCTGATGATGTAGTACCGGACCCTGCAGGGGCTTGAAAGGGCTAAGGGTATACCATCCAGTGCCCGCCCCGTCTTCAATTTCGCCGATCGGAGAGTGTCGTAGCGCAGAGTCTGTCTGTCCACATCGTGAGGCGATACGATATAATAGGGGCGGGCTCAGCTCTGGGAGGAGCATCACAACCTCTTCCATTATTCTGGGCCTCTCGACGCCCAGGCTCAGCCTAGCACGGACGGAAGAGACATTCCTGTTTTCACAAAGACGTTTGGTGGTCGGTGGTTCGTCGAACACTCTTGTCGTACAGACCTGGGGCAGCAGTGTTAGTGATACTTCATCACAAGCGCAAGGAAGCGCTGCAGCCGCACGATGCAGTGGCTGCTAGCCGCATGGCTGCTGTCGGCCAGCGTAAGCCTGTCCCTCGCGGCCCAGTGGGCCGTGCCGGCGCGGGAAGGTGCGCAGCAGTAGGTCCCTTGGGGCATGACCGGACCTGACCCCTGACCGTGGTTGTGTTTTGCCTGGCTCGCTGCACCGGCCGTGCTGCCTCCGCTGAGCCTGTCTGCGCTTGGGCTGTGGAGGGGCCTGGAGGGGCCTGGTTCCCAAGGAGGATCGGAGCGACCACCGCGGCCGCACTGCGCTGCAGCTCGGGGGCTTGTTTTGTAGAGCTCAGGGGGTCTGACGCGAGCAGTGATGCTCACTGGAGCGTTGCACCCTCCGCCTGAACCACCGATGGGCGCGATGCGCTTGCTGTAGTCTCAGGGCCAGCAAGGGAAGCATCAGCCCCGGGCCGCCACAGGCCGGCCTGCAGCCTGACTGAGCACTACGCACGAACGTCGGCCCGGGCGCGCGGCAGGCGCGCTGCAGGGCGGCCTGTCGGTGCAGCCGGCGGAGTACCCGGCCGTCTGGCGCAATGACTCGCTGGTGGAGGACTACCACGGCGAGCCCGTGCACGACCCGTACCGCTGGCTGGAGGCCACCGACTCCCCGGAGACGCGTGCCTGTGCGGCGCCCCTGTCCTGCAGGCTGCTGTCCTGCCCGGCCCGCCGCGCGGGGCCGGGTGCAGCGCGCGGCGGCGGCGCGCGCGCCGCGCGCTGGGCGGGAGGCCGCGCGCTGACGGGGCGCGGCGCGCGCGCGCAGTCGTGGCGGCGCAGATGAACCTGACAGGCCGCGTGCTGGAGCAGTGCGACACGCGCACGCGCTTCCGCGCACTGTTCTCTGAGGTGTACAACTACCCGAAGTTTGGCGCGCCGTACCAGCGCGGCCGCCCCGGCGGCGTGGTGCGGTGCGCCGCGGGCCGCCCCTCAGCGGAGCGCGCGCTGTCCGTGAAAGTGGCGGGACACCTGAGCGAGCGGCCCGTGCACGCCTTGCCTTGCATGCTGGGAGCCAAGCGACGGATACCTGCAGCGCCGCGCCGGCGGTCGGTGCCGGGTTATCTGCGCACAGGCAGCATATGCGCCAGCCCAGCAAGCACGTGTGCGGCGCATGCCGCTGCCCAGCTCGCCGCCCGCGCTCCTGGCTGGCGCGGCCTCCGCATGCGCCGCGCTGCATGCGCCGGCCCGCGGCCCGCACAGACGGGAGCCCTGCGCGCAGCGCAGGTACTACTATGACTACAACACGGGCCTCCAGGCGCAGAGCAGCCTGTACAGCATGGCGACGATCGACGATCTCGACAACGCAACGCTCGTATTTGACCCCAACACGCTGTCCAAGGACGGCACGGTCGCGGTGAACAACTACGCGTTCAGCTGGAACGGCGACCTGATTGCGTACAACGTCGCCAGGTGCGACAAGTGACCCGCACCGGCGGAGATGCGCTGCTTGACTGAGAACCCCTGCGCGACGTGAGCGCGGCTCGCGGCTGTGCACCGAACCCTGCCGCTCTTGTTCTTCCTCGGTCGCACACGCCACAGACGGCGCTGCACAAGCCTCGCGCTTTGAGGCATGTCATTTGAGCAACGGGCGTGGGCGCGCGCGCAGCGCGGGGTCAGACTGGGAGACGATCAAGCTGATGCGCGTCGACAGCGCCGGCGCCGTGACCCAGCTGCCGGATACGCTGAACGATGTCAAGTTCTCATCCACCGGCTGGACGCCCGACGACAAGGCGCGCACATGCCGGGCCCTGACCGGGCAGGCCTGCGCCTGCGCTCTGCAGTGCGCCCGCGCGCGGGCGCGCCTGCTGTGCACGCGCGCAACAGGGCGCTGCGCCGAAGGCGTGCAGCGGCCGCCATCGCGGTCGCCAGGCACGCCGCCTGCGCAACGGAGCGCATGCGGCGCCGGGGTGCAGGCGCCGCCAGGGGCGGCCGCGCGCCCGGCAAGGCACCCGGCCGCTTCACGCCGGTGCTCAAGATGCCCCTAGCCCTACCCTACCAACCCTACACCTACGCGCCCCGCGCAGGGCTTCTTCTACAACCGCTACACGCCCGACGGCAACGCGACCGGGCAGGCCACGGGCGCCAACAAGAACCAGCAGCTGTGGTACCACCTGGTGGGCGCGCCGCAGAGCGCGGATGTGTTCGTGCTGGCGCTGCCCGACCAGCCGGACTGGTCGCTGGGCGCGGGCGTCACCGACGACCAGCAGTGCGCGCCCCCCGCTGCATGCACGATGTGGGCTGCGGGCTGGGCCGGGCCAGCTTGCACATTCAGCTGTGGCGCACGCGTGCATGGTAAAGCATGACAGTAGCTGCAGTTGCGTGCGGGGTCTCCTTCTACCAAACCCTGCACTTTGTTACCCCAGGGCCTGCAGCCTGCAGCGTGGGGCCTTCTGAGAGGGGCGCACGCACGCGGAGCCTGCCGCCCAACCCCGATGCATGGGTTGCCGTCGCTGCCGAAGCCCACCTCGCCCATCCTGTCCTGCGGCTGAAAGACAGGAACACCTCAGCCCCCAACGCCCCTGAGCGCCGGCGCGCGCAGCCCTGGCCAGCCCAGGGCTGCCTACCCTGCCCTAACCCTGGCTTGCCCGAGCTGCCCCGCGCGCGCGGCGCCAGGTACATCATCATCTCCATCTCCTCCGGCACCGATCCTACCAACCGGCTGTGGTACATGCCGCTCGCCGCGCTGCCGGTCAACGCCAGCACGGGCGCGCTGGACCTGAGCCGCTACGACATGCGCCTGCCGGCCGCCCAGCGCGCGGCGCTGCCGCTGACCAAGCTGGTGGACGACTTCCGCGCCGCGTTCGGCGTCGTTGCCAGCCAGGGCCCGCTGTGGACCATCCAGACGACGCTGCACGCGCCGCGCAGCAGGCGCGCGCGGCGCCCGCGCCTGCCGGCCCCCGCGCCATTCCCGTGGCGCCTCCTGCAGGGCTACGCGCTGAGTTCTGCGCAGACTGTGCACGGCGGCGGGGGCGCCGGTGGGACTGACGGCGCTGCGTGCGACGCGGCGGGCAGGGTCGTGCGGGTCAACATCAGCGACCCGGGCCCAGCGGACAGCTGGCAGGAGGTCCTCGCGCAGCACCCGCGCGACCAGCTGACAGCGGCCACGGCCGTCAAGGCGCGCGGCCCCCGCATGCGCCCGGCGCGCGTCGAGCCGCGCAGGCACGGAGCATGCTGCGCGTCAAGGCGCGCACATATGCTGCCTGGTACCAACCGACATGCTCCATGACCCCGGCCGGAAGCATGCAGGCGGTGGCATGCAGATGGTCAAAGTCTGGGGCGGTCAGTGCTTGACGGGGCCGACGTGCGAGCCACCATATGCCCCACAGGGTCTATGGGCATCAGCCGGACGTGGCGCGCGGCTGGTCACATCAGGGTCCAGGGTATTTGCGGGCCGACGCTGCAGCCAGCGCGCAAATCAGGGGCTGGCGCGTACTTGCGCGGGCGCCCGCGCCTGAGCCGCGGCCGCCGCCGCAGGTGTTCGTGCCCGGCAAGGACGGCACGCGCATCCCCATGTTCATCGTGGCGCGCAAGAACCTCACGCTGGACGGCAGCCACCCGACCTTCCTGTACGCGTACGGCGGTGCGCCGCCGGGCCCGGCCGGCGGGCGCAGGCCGTCTGGGCCATGTGGGAAATTTAGTAATGTGGGCGGCGTCAGGCTCAGCGCCCAGTTGAGCAATCCGCTGAGCCAAGCTTGCGTCAACTGTTTTGATCGACGTGCACCGCGGCTGCTTGTGCTGCGCCATTCCCGGCTGGACGGTGCTGGCAGCGCGGCGGTCGCGGTGCTGGCGCCGACTCCAAGGCGCGCGCGCCGCGCAGGCTTCGACATCACCATGTTCCCCACGTTCAGCACGAGCCGGCTGGTGTTCCTGCGCGCGTTCAACGGGGTGTACGCCATCGCTGGCATCCGGTGCGCCGGTGCCCAGCAGCACTTGCCGAGACGTAATGTCTGGCTGCGTTTGGCCGCACCTACCCGCACTCCACAGCTGTTCACTGTACAAGTGTTTCGTGCTCTGCAGCTCCACGCCATTTGCGTCACTGACTGTGCGGACCGCAGTATTGATTTACTAACACGCCCTGCTGCGCGGCGCCGCAGGGGCGGCGGGGAGTATGGGCTGGACTGGTGGGAGGGCGGGCGCCTGCACAAGAAGCAGAACGGCTTTGACGATTTTGCATCGTGCGCCCAGTTCCTGCACAGCGCCGGCTACTCATCGCCCGCCAAGCTGACCATCGAGGTGCGTCGCTGCCCCGCCTGGCCGGCCAGCCTGCATGGGAGGGAGGGGTGCAGGGAACTCTATGTCACCATCGAGTATGGCATTCACAGCATGGTGGTCGGCGTCGGGTGCGATTTCGCACGCGGTCGGCCCCGTGCACGGCTTGTCTGGTGCGCATGCAGGCGCCCGGACTGAGGGACTGGCCCCCTGCCCATGCATCAGAGCCTCTCACGGTGCTGACACGGTGGTGGGCCGCGCAGGGCGGGTCAAACGGCGGGCTGCTCATGGGCGCAGAGGTCAACCAGGTGCCCGCCCGCCCTGCACGCCCCGCACGGCGGCCTCGGGCCGCTCAGCAGCACGCCGCCAGTCTTGCAAAAGCCGGCGACACCATTCTGCCTGACTTGACGAAATCTATTTCATTCCGCGCTTGTTGTGCTGGTGCTGGTGCAACCCGGCAAGCAACCCAGCCTGACAGGCGCGCCTGCGCGCGCAGCACCCCAACCTGTACGCAGCGGTGATCGCCCAGGTCGGCGTCATGGACCTGCTGCGCTACCCGCTCTTCACCATTGGTGCGCGCACTCTGGCGCCGCTCAAATCTGCTTGTTTCAGCTCCAGATACGCCGCTCACATCAAACTGATCTACCATGGCGCGCGTGCGCGCTATCCCCGCTGCAGGGATGCTGCGTCCTGCCTGGCATGCACAGCCGGGACCGAGCGCGAGCCGCCGCGGCAGGCCACGCGTGGGTGACCGAGTACGGCGACCCCAACAACGCCACCGACCTGCCGTACCTGCTCGCCGAGTCGCCGCTGCAGAACGTGGCGGTGCCCGCCGGCAGTGGGCAGTACCCGGCCACCATGGTCACTACTGGTGCGCCCGGCCCCGCGCCCGACAGGTTAGGGTTCGAGATAGCTTAGGTTTGTGGGTGGTGATATGATAAGTAACCCTACCCTACACTGTAATGAATGCTCACAGAAGCTCAGAGTCTCACAGCCTGCACAACACGGTCATGGCGGTCGCGACCGGCGCGCCCAGCCTCGCACACAACCTGCTCTGAGCGTTCTGTGCGCGACTAAGCCCGTTCGGCCTGGGGCGGCAGCGGACCACGACGACCGCGTGGTACCACTGCACAGCTACAAGTTTCTGGCCACGCTCCAGCACGTGCTGGCCGGCTACCCTGGCTCGCCGCAGCGCAACCCGCTCATCCTGCGCGTCGACGTGAACGCCGGCCACGGCGGCGGTGCGCGCGCGCCCGTGCCTGCATGCAGCGCCCTTGCTGCCCCATGTCTCAAGGGGCTTTCGCACAAGGTGGTGGTTGGTCCAGCGGCTGTGTTCCGGTGCTGAGTGCATGCTGATGATCAGTGTCCTTTGTGCGTCTCTCTGGCCCGAACAGCAACAACAACAAAGAGTACTGACATACTTGCGCGCTTGTGGTGAAGTCCCTGGGCCGCCGCTTCTCGCATGCGTGCCGGCCATGCATGATTGCCATGCGTAATGGGAGGCTGTGCTGGATGCGCAGGCAAGCCGACAGCCAAGACCATGGACGAGATCACAGACGAGTATGCGTTTGCAGCGGCCGCGATGCGCGCGCCCTGGGTGCTCACCCCGCCGCCGACACAGGCGCCCGTGCCCCACCACGCCCGTGTCGTGCGGCCAGCTGCGCCCAGCCCGGCTGCCGCGGCTGCCCTGACGCTGTCCAGGCCGGCGGCGCCCGCCCCATCAGTGCGCCTGCAGGCGGCGTCAGTGGGCGGCTGAGCGCTGGCTCTCTCCCGTGGAGCACAAACCTGCCCACCTGGGATAGCCGCGGCGTGATTGGTGCCGCCCGGCCAGGCAGCCCCTGCCCCGCCCCCACGCCTGCAGGCAGCCAGGTGGCTGCTATATGCTGGCACATTTAAGAGGCAGGCTCAAGCACCCCATAGTGTGCGAGTGCAGCATGGCTGCAGGCGGGCGCGCAGAATTTAAGGCGGCATCATGTGATTGTATAAGGTGAGTGCAGCGGCTTGTCCTGGGCGCGCATTTACATGCGCAGCTCTTCAGACGCATGTGGCCGCACGCCTGGTGCCGTGCAAAGGCGCCGTGGCAAATGTGGACAGTTTTTGGTGTGTGTCTTGTCAACAGAACAGCCTTCGGTGTGCAGTTTTAGCTGTTTTGTGCAAAATGCGCGGCGCTGCTGATGGCTACGCTGTGGCCTCGCTCCAGCAGTCACGCGGCGCGACTCACGTCTGCATGGTGCTGGCATGTCTTGCTGCTAGCTACCCCTCGAGCGGGCATGCCAGCGCCGACAGAGTGGATGGGGCTGGCGGGCATGCCTTTGCGGCCCTGTCAGCCCCATGCGGCCTCTGGGCACCCCTCATGCAGAATCGAATCGGGTGCTGTCCTATGTCCTGGGGCTGCTTGGCCCTTCGTCGAAACGTCTGAACCTAGCAGGGACTGCGCAATTGGCTGCCGTGGGCCTCCCTGCTTGCTTTCTGAGGCCTGCATGCAGCCAGCGCAGAACACATGGCTTGCTCAGCAGGACGGGGCTCTTTGTGTGTGAATTGCTAAATTGCCTGCCTGGTTGGCAGCAGGAAGCTCCTCCATGGATGGTAGGCGCCACACTAATACTTTTACACATGTAAATAGGTGCACGTACGTCACAGTGGCACCCATTGACTCAAAATCAGGATCGGGTTTCCAGGACAGCCATACAAAGAACATAAATGCATGAACATCTCCAGACACTTTGGTATGGGGCAGGTGAAGCACTATGTGTGACCTCGTACGCCCCGGCGTACATAGCTAAGACGCAACAACAGCCAACTGCACAAAAAGTGATAAGGGCACATGCACATGCATCTACAGCAAGCATCCAGAGGTAAACGTCACATCGGGGGCAGGCCGCAGGAAAGCCCCAACACACATTGCAAATCGCTTCATAAGGGCATCATCAGTCTATTAGTGTATAGGGCCAGGTCAAAACCGGCTGCCAAGAGCACAGACATACACCCGTGTGCTGTGCCCACTTGGGCATTCGGCGCTCTTGGCGCGTCACGGGCATGACACCCCCACCGCTCACATCACCTGGCGGTGTTCAAGCGACGCTACGCATGCCAACACATTACACAACATCACGCAGTGCAGCAAAAACCAAAGAGCCCAAGCCGCTTGTGGAAAGCCCCACTCCCCTGCCCCCCACCGCCCCATATGAAATTGCTGCACCCCACTCCTTAACACACCATGCCCTAAGCGTTGTCACAGCTCTCCACACCAAGCCTGTGTGCCCACACAGCTCCGCGGCCGCCCACTCCGCAGCCGGCCAGAGCGCCCGCGGCAGGCGCGGGGCGCCGCGTGGGTGCTACGCCCCAGCGTCCACCGCCATGAGCGCCGCCAGGTTGCTCTGCGTGAGCGCGGAGCGCGCCTGGAGCCCCTCGGCGGCCGCGCCCAGGTCGGCCGGCGCGGGCAGGTCCTCGTCAGTCACGGAGCCGCCGTTCAGCGACCCCGCGCCCGCGCCGCCGGACAGCGCGCCCAGCTCCAGCGTCTCCACGCCAAAGTCGAGCCCGAGCGGCGCCGGCGGCGCCGGCAGCGGGTTGAAGTCGCGCAGCACAAACAGCTCGTCCAGGAGCGCAGGGTCTGGGTTCAGGCTCTGCGCGCGCGGCGGGCGCCGGCCTCAGCGCGCGGCGGCCTGCTGAGCGCGTATGCAGGCCCCTGCCAACGTGGGCGGCCTGCACGGCTTTGCAATGCTTTCTACTCGCACACTGTGCGCGTCCGCACGCACTGCATCTGGCCGCCCGTGCATGCCAGCCGTGGGCGCCACGAGGAGCTTGCGGCCGAACTCTCCGGCTTGGCCGCCAGCAGACATGCCATTTGCAGCAACCCATGGGCGAGCTTCGGGCGGCGCGCGCGCGCGCCTCAAACAGCTTGTAGCAGAAGCGGCCGGTCTTCTTGGAGACTAGCTTGCCGGCGAGCACGTCGATCGCGGCCATGGACAGGCAGGTCTGCATGTACGCCTCGATCAGGTCGTCCAGGCCGATGCCGACGCTGTTGAAGTCGCGGCTGTCCATGAGCAGCAGGCGCTCGGTCGCCGTGCGCCAGCCGCCGTCCTCCGTCTGCGAAGCCGGCGCGGGGTCAGTGCCGACCGGCGCGCAGGCAGCTGCGGCACGACACGTGTCCGATATGTGCTGCCCTGACACGCGAATGCAGGCAGGGCAATTAAATTGACCAGGAGTCGCCACCAGCATTGCAGGCCTGAAGGCCGTGGCAAACTTCCGCTGTGATTTGGGCATTGAGCCGCAAGGCAGCCTCACAGCCTCGAGCGATGGTGAGCAGCCGCCCAACTGCTCCATGGCGTGCGGCCAATTGCGGTCAGCTGCCTGCCTCCCGACAAGCCGCCCGGGTCCTGCCATCTGCACTCCAAATCAGGCAGACTGCCTGCCGCGCGCGCGCCGCGCGCCTTGATGCTGAGATTGGTGCCCAGGATGTCCCAGGACGACGCGCCGGCGACGAGCGTCTCGGGCAGAGCGCGGCGCGCGCGGCGCGCGTAGATCGCGACCGGGAAGAAGCCGCCGGCCGGCTCCGCGCCGACCATCATGCGCAGGTCGAACGCGTGGATGTTGCCCTTGGCGTTGGGCACGGTGCCGACATGGTACAGCTGCGCGCCGCCGCTGCTGCGGCTGCTCCAGCCGCTGTTGCCGATCAGCGCCTGCGGGCCAGGGGTTGGGTATATGGCATACGGCCTCGCTCCGGGAGGTGTCAAGAGCAGTGGCCGGACTGGCCGTCAGCGTGAGCCGCATCGGAGCACCCGCCGCAGCCGCTGCTCACCAAGAAGGAGGGTCGGCAGCGCCCCCGTGCAGACACCAGGGAATTCCAGCGCACGGCGTGGGCGCGGCACAGGGTGGGTGCTGGGCGAGCGGCGCGGACGGCGGTCGGCGCGCGCCTGCACGATGAAGGACTGGTAGTGGTGCTGGATGAGCATAAAGGCGGCCAGCTCCTCGTCGTTGACGATGGTCCAGACGCCCTGGCCGGCGTTGGCGTAGGGCACCTTGACCACCGCCATGCCGCCCATGCGCTTCACCCACAGCGGGATCTGCGGAGTGCGGAGCGCCCCGCGCTCACCGTCGCGCCATGAGCTCAACCGGGTGCCAGGCGCTCACCGACCAGCATCCGCGGCAACGCAAAGTGCAGGCACAGCGAATGGCAAGCGCACAGAGCTCGCTTGAGGGCTATCTAGCCGCACGAGCGGCAGGCACAAGCAGTCGCGCCAGCGAGCAGGCCAGCGCTGCCAGAGGCTCGCGGCAGCGACCGCCCTCAGTGGCACGACACACGATGGGCAGCAAGCAATTGCTTATAGAGGCAGTGTTGCATATGCCTCTCACAAGCTCAAGCCATGCGCAGTGAGGCGGCGTGCGCGTTTCACGAAGGCCCCCTGTGCAACACAGTTGCACATGCCTCATACAAGCTACATTGCCACGGATGCGCAGCGTGCCACCAGGCGCGCGGCGGGTGCGGGGACCGCGCCTCTGCTAGCGGCACGTTCCACATCGTCTCCGGCGTGTTGATCGTTAGGCCCGTGCCCTGCAGCTCCGCGTTGTGCAGGTCGTACGCCTTGGCCGCCAGCATCTGCGTCGCCCGCCCGCCCGTGAGGCCCTGTCTCGGCACAGCCTCTGCCTCAGCACACATGTGGGACGTGGCGCCACTCTTGACATGCAGGCTGGTGTGCTGCACCATCCGGGTCGATCAAGCTGCTGCGTGCAGCCTCCGGGCGAGCCGGGCGCATGGACGTGCACGGAGCGCGCGCGACGGCTGCGGCGCGCCTTGTTGCGGCCGCCGGCCAGGCAGGCGAGCACGGGATTGTAGATCAGCGTGCGCGTGATGGGCGGGATGCGGTTCCACGGCTTCTGCGTCACGTAGCGGATCGCCGCGCGCACGACCTCCCACGTCTGCCCGCCGCCGTGCTCGCCGCTGCTGTTGCTGTAGCCCTTGGGCGAGTCTGCGGATGTGTACGACAGCGCATCCTCCGCGTCCACCAGGTCCAGCATGCAGTCTGCGCGCGTGCGGCGTGCGGCCCGTCAGGATAGGGTAGGGTAGGACTGCAACGCAGTGGAGCTGCGGCGGGCGCCCACATGGCGCGCAGCGCTGCACGCGCGGTCAGCGACATGAGGCTGTCAGCGCGCAGCACAATGGTGGCGCGGGGGCGGCGCAGCCGCCGTTGAGCCAGCCCAGCCGGCGCCTCAGGCCGCGGCAGCGCCGGCGTCTCCTGCCCCGCCTCCACCGTCGCGCATCGATTTGGCAGGCACGGGGCAGGAGAGGCGGCGTGCCCTGCGCGCCTGGTGGGCATGGGGCCGCGGTGCTGCTGAGGTGTCAGCCGTGCTGCGGGGGCTTAGGTGCTCGGCAACGCCCAGGCCAGCCCCAGCAGTGCTCGCAGTCGGCGCTCTGGCCGCTGGCTGCTGCGCCATGCGCACGCCAGTGAGCCCCGCGCGGGCGCCGGCCAGTTAGCAGCAGCGCCTGCCAAGGCCCTGCATGTGGCCGTGCGTGCCCCACAGCAAGCGGAGCTGGGCGCCCAGCGGCCTCGAGCGCCGCCTCCGCCGCACCCGCCCTGCACGGACCGACGCGCATGTTTGTCAGGCCAGTCTCTCGGCTGAGCCAGCGCGCGTCCTGCTGTGCGCTGCGCCCATGCAGCTGGGCCAGCCTTCGGCCGCGTGCGCACCCGCAGAAGGTAGCCGACGGTTGGGAGGGGCCCCATGTGCCGGGGGCTGCACTCGCGCACCTGCTCGCTTCTGAGGAGCATCTCTGTGCTCGGTTCCTCGGAATGCTATCTAGTGTGACGGCAATGATGATCGGCGCCTGGCACACGGGGAGGGTCTGCGAGGCACGCACCCGTGCGGACCTCCAGCACGCCGTCGCCGGTGAAGCGCGCGCGCTGCAGCTCCTGCGGCGTGTTGTCGAAGAACGGCACCAGCAGCACTGCCTCGCCGGTCAGGTCCGCCAGGGTCGCCGCATACCCGCTGGCCTCCTGCGCACCGTCGGCAGCGCACACGCCTCACAGCCAGCTTTGGGAACGCCGCTTGCAGGGACCCTGGTCAGGTCTGCTAGGGCTGCCGCACAGCCGCTGGCGTCCTGCGCCCATCCAGCAGAGCACACGACATTTCGACCTGCACATGGGACACTGCTTGCAGAAGGCCGCACATGGGCCGCCAGGTGGCGCCTTGTGCACTGCAAGCCGCAGTGCAGGGCAGGGCGTGACACCACTCTTTGTGCCCAGGCCACGATCTGGAGCATGCGCGACCTAGCAGCGTAAGGGCTGCCCGCGCACCATCTTGTTCTTGTCGTACAGCACCGCCAGGCGGCCGTGCGGCAGCGTCGGCTCGGCCGCGTGCAGCACCGGCATGAAGCTCTGTTCCAGCAGCGTCTTGTACCCGGACTGCCGCGCGCAGCGCCGGGGTCAGCAGGTGCGGGGCAGCACTACAAGACTGATGCCAGCCTGCTCCGGGCGGACAGAGAGGGAAGTGAGGGACTGCAGACAAGAGGCGTATGAAGGGAACCCTAATCCTGGAATCCTCTGGCAATGTGCAGGGCAGCGCGGCACCATGCGTGTGATCCCACAAGCTTCCACGCTCGCTTGCATGCGCGCTGCCCAGTGCAGGTGCCAAACTCGGTTGCGTGGAGCGCGCCGCAGCGCGCCTGCTCGGAGGCGTCGTTCACGAGCGGCTGCGACTTCTGGCCTGAGGGGCACGAGTTGGTCTCCACCACCACGCAGCGCCGGTTGCCGAGCGCGCTGGCGGTCACAAACACGTCCGCGCCCGCCCACTTGAAGTGGTGCAGCACCTGGGGTAGGGTTAGGGTAGGGTCAGAGTAAGGTCAGGGGTTGGCCGGCATCGCTAGCAGGCGCGCAGCGGTGCGACACTGTCGGGTGCGACGCACGGCGGCGCGCGTGCACTGCTGCCCCACCAGCTGGCAGCACAGCCCCGCCTGTCCGCTGCGCCTCCGCCGCGCTGGCGCAACGCGGGCAGCCGCCTCCAGTCAGCAGCCCGGGACCTGTTGGAGCGTCGGCAGGCGGGGCCAGCGCTGTCACCCAGGCAGCTCCCGCCTCTGCGCGCGCAACGTGCCCTGCAGGGCACGCGGGGGCGCGCCTTGCGCAGCGCGGCCGCGACGCCCGCCGGCTGCGCCTCTGGGTGCAGGTGGCAGTAGCGCTTGGCGATGCGCGCATTGCCCAGGCTCAGGAAGGTGCGCACGACGGGGTGGATGTGCGCGTTGAGCACGCGCGGGTAGAAGTGCGCGGTCGGCTCGAAGGACCCCGGCGTCACCGCCACCACCTCCTTGACCTGCTCGGCATGGCGGGGTCGGGCCCTGGCTTGCTGGTGCGCTGGGTTCGGTCTGGTTGACTGGCTGTGCTTCTGTTGCAAGACAGCTCCCACTTCCCCGTCGGGACCTGGATGCCCGTGCGGGGAACCAGAGAGCGCGGCATGCTGCCACCTGTCCAGGTGGCAGGCAGGTGCAAGCCAGCGCACGGAACACCTGCGACTAGTCTTGCTCATAGCCAAGCAGCAGGGCACGCATACGCGGGTATGTGCGCGGGCACAGCAGGGTGCACCACTGTTTGGCAGTACAGCGCAAGCGCCTCTCCGACGTGTGCAGCGAACAGGACGGAACGAGGAGCGACTGCATTGCCCCGTGCCGGACAGGGACTGGAGGCTGTTCACAGTGTTGCGCACCTCTGAAATGAGCGGAGAGATCTCGGCACGCAAAGCAGCAGCGGGCGGTGAGCCCCCGTGCACCAGCGCGCCAGCTGCTGCGCTGCCCTCAACTGCTTGAGGAATATCCACTGTCCCGCTCACAACAGGAGTGCGCTCCATCCTGCGCGTCAATCCGCGGTGAGTGCTCAAGCGCTCCATCGGACACAGGCTCGCGGGCACAGCCTGAGACACGGAGGTCAACACCAATGTGCTTGGCCCAGGCCCCTGAAGCTGCCTGACCGGTATCTGTACATGCAGGGCTGCACACCTGCCTTGGCTGTCGGAGCTGCGGTGCGCTCCCCGGCCCGGCTGGCGGCAAGGGGTTAGCTGTCGCACGACGCTGCACTCGCTTGGAATGTCTGGCAGGTTGTCACGGAAAAACCCGGCTCCTGAACGCGCTCCGACATTTCCGCAGCGGGACCGAGGCGCCTCCGCACGAGTCGGCAACTGTCACTGTGCAGTGACAGTGCTTCAGTGAGGAGCATGAGTGCACTGCTCAGGGGTTTAACGAGGGCTTCAAAGGCTTTGCACTGCCCACGAGCGCGCCAACTGAAGAGCTGTAAATCTAGCAGCAGGGCAGCAGCTGGCGACCATGAACGTTGTTTCTCTGTTTACTGGGGCCGGAGGCCTCGACATGGGCCTGCACCAGGTGCACTTGCGCTGCTTGTTCCTGCTCTGCTGCTGCGGGCACTGTAGAGCGCATCACAGTCGGCCGTGCTTCTCCTGCCCTGTTTCTGACAGGTCTGGTCTCATCAACGTATTTTCCAAGATGCGGATGTCCGGGTGATGGACGGCAAGTATATGGCACGGCAAGAGCTTTCTGCATCGGCACGACCTGACAGTGTGTCAGACTGCTCGACAGGCGGGCCACAGGATCATTTTGCAGTGCGAGAGCAATCCGGGAGCACGGCAAGTAAGTCTTGCCCGCCACATCACTGCAACTGCGATTCACGCCAATGCCTCACCACATTTCTGCAGGTGCTGCGGGCAGCCTTCCCAGGCACGCTGCTGCTGCCCGATGTGTGCGCCGTCACAGCGCTGCCAGAGGTGAGGTCGCGCTTCAAGTGATGCCAAGCTCTGGGAGCAGACATTGAGAGCAGCGCAGGCCCTTGTAAGGGCCAATGCCTACACCCTCAACTTGCACAAGGATCCAACAGGAAACCGAGCTTCTGGCCGCGGGCTTCCCGTGCGTCGACATAAGCCGCGCTGGAAACCGCGCCGGGCTCGATGGCCAGGTGCGGCGGCCCGGTGTGTCAATCAGCATACGGCGAGGCGCCCCGCGCGTGAACGCTACGGAGAAGAGCTGGCTCTGGCAATACACCCGAAGCACCCATGAGGCTGCCTGAGTGAGCAGGCGGCTGATGCAGATGCAAAAAGCCATAGGGGGCTCCATGTGCATGCAGAGCTCCGGGCTGGTCCGCCACGTGTTCCGGCTGCTCGGCAAGGCGCGGGACAGCTGCCGGCCGGTGCCATGGGTGCTCCTGGAGAATGTGCGGGCCCCTGCCTCGCTTCCTGCGCCGGGGTAGCAGTGCGTCAAATATGACAGCACAGCTGGCCGCCGCGCTCGCTCAACAGCTGAGGGGCAACACCGGCTCGAATGCTTGTGACTGGCATGCACTGGCCCACCTCCGCATCATGATAGTGCCGTTAAGTGTATTGATGGACGTGGGCCCTCTGTGTAAGTGTGATAACATCAGAGCCGTGTCAGGCCAAGTACGCGCCAGAGCAGGCCCGCTTGCACCCATGCAGCACACTAGTGTTTCTGTTGGAGGATCAGTCTAATATCATGCATCAGCCGCATCGCGCTGTGTCACAGCCGAGTCCTGCATGGTCACGAGCGTGGTCTGCACAGATTGGACCTACTGCCGCTTAAACCAAGGGTGCGGGGCCATGGCATGCGCTGCTGCACCTCGCTGCCAATCATCTCCATCGCCTCGCTAGCCATAGGCAAGCATGGCCGCGCAAGGAAGCAAGGTGTGCACAGTGCATGCAAGCTCCTATCGTGCCAGTCGGTCTTGCTGCGCCAGGTCGAGGCGCTGCTGGACCGCGCGCGCGGCGAGCCGCCCGCCGTGGCCTGGCTGGGGCAGCAGCTGGAGGGCCTCGGCTACAGCAGCTGGGCGTACCGCGTCGTCAACACTGCGAGCGCGCCCCGTGCCTTCCGTGGCAGCGCACTGCTGACTTCTGGCGCCTAGGGTAGGTCAGGTAAGGCTGGGATGGGTTATAATAGGGTGAGCCCCCACCTGCTGCAACGTGCACACACAAGCGCCTCGCGCTGACCTGCCGACCCGTGCCACGCTTCCAGCACATTGCGTGAGCCGGCACGCCCATGCATGCCGCAGCCATGTCAGCTGTGCACATTTCAATCTGACAATCAGTCCCAGAAGCTCGTGCGTGCGCAGGCTTCGGCGTGCCAAATCGGCGCAAGCGCGTGTTCCTGGTCGCGAGCTTCTACGGCGACGCGCGCGACGTGCTGCTGTCGCAGGTGCCCAGGCGGCCGCATGGCCGCCACCTGCTGAAACCGTGTCGCGAAAACTCTGCGCGAGCCTGTGCTGCTGATGCAGGGCCTGCCATATGCTGCTTGGGGCCGGCCCAGCCTGCCACGTCCGTGCGTGTGGCCTACGCAGCGCCATCTGCGCGGGCCAGGGCGGCGAGTTCTGCCGGGGCGCCTGCCGCCTGCTGTTCGGCGGCCGGCCGTGCTTCCCGTGCCACGACCCCTGCCCGGACGCGGCGGGGCCCGGCGGCTGCGCCTTCGCCCTGGACATGGGCAACGCGCAGTGCGCCGGCGCACTGTGTCACTTGTTAGCGCGTGCCCGCCTCGGACCGTGCGTTGCCAAAGCGATGCGCCCTTTTGTGTGCGTAACCGCAAGGAGGTTGTTTCAGTAGCGCGGGCCAGTAGTATGGCTCCAACTGTGCATGCACTGGTGGCTGAAGCGATGGAACAGTGGCATCAGCGTGCTCGGCGCTGGCACTCAGCGTAGAGAGGCTGCGCCACGTACGAACCCCGTGCGCAGGAGCGCGCCGGCCGTCGACTGCGTGCCGACGCTCAAGACAGCCAACTCGCGCATCTGCCTGCTTCTGCCGAGCGGGCAGGTGGGCCTGCTGCGCATCGACGATGCAGAGCGCCTCCAGGTCGCGCCCGCCGCGTCGCACCCCCTGATGCCTGTGGTCGTCTCGCATTGCCGCTGTACACTTTGCTTCATGCACGCTGCTCATAGGAGTAAACGTGCGCTCGCGGCGCTGCAGTTTTTGAGCGCACTGCGCGACAGACGCACATCAGATGCCAACACGCAAGGGGGTTCTGCGACCGTCGTGTGCACTAGCAAGGCGTCGCCTGCCAGCGAGCCGCGCCACGGCGGAGGGCGCTGACGGGGCACGCATGCCTTCAGGGCCTGCCGGAGGGCCACACCCGGCCGTGCTGGCCGGTGCGCGCGGACGGCGCGGCCGCGCACCGCGCGCGTCTCCAGGACTCCGACGCCGAGCGCCGGGAGGTGGGGGGCCCTGCCACACTCGCGCTCTCTGGCCTGCGCCGCACGGCGCCCGCCGGCGTGTGAGTTGGCGTGCGGCGCGCGGCCCGGCTGACAGGCAATTGCCAACAGGCGGCAGGCTGTGACTCTTCTATACCTGCGCACGCGACCCATGGTCGGGCTCACACGCCGTGGCGCTTGGGCCGGCACGCGCCGTGTGCCTACGGCCGGTCACAGGCGGCGGCGGCTGTGTGCGGTGCCCGGGCTGGCGCGAGCGGTGCGCGCGCGCAGGCGCGCTGCATGGTGCCTGCAGAGTCCAGCGCCCAGCCGTGCTGCGGGATATGCATGCGCGGCCCGCCACGGAGCTCGATCGGGGCGCGGCCGGGCGCGGCAGGCGGAGCGTTGGGCGCTGGTGGGCAACGCGGTGTCCGTGTCGGTCGCGCGCTGGCTGGGCGCGCGGCTCGCGCAGCCGCACCGCCACAAGTACTTCCTGGGCGCCAAGGACCGACGCATGCTGCACGAGACGCGTGCGGCACACGGCGCACTCTCCAGCGCTCCTTGCAAATGCGGAGGCTGCAGACTGCTTGGCGCCTGCCGCGCGGCCTCCTGTCTGCCCTCAGCTACATCGACCGCCGCAGTCTGCCTACATAAGGTGGTCTTGCTAGGACATGGGATTGGAGGCGCTGCAGGCCTGCGGGGCTGCAGGGTCTGTGCTTCCACTGTGCTGTCACAATGGGTACGTCTGCAAAGGCGCACAGTGCACGCTACCCCGAACAGCAGCGACCGTGCAAGCACAGCGCATGCCGAAAGATGCAGCTCGCTCGCTGCTGTGCAGCAGCGGCTGGCGCTCCTGCGGCGGAGCCCGGCCTCACCGCGTGTGGCGAAGAGGAGGCGCTGGAGGACGGCGTCCTCTATGACCAGCACGGTATGGACCGCCGTAAATATAAATAGGGTAGGTTCAGCTCAGCGAGCGCAGCCGCCGCGGGCTGGGGCTCCCAGCTTGCTGGCGCCGACTGTTGCCTTCTGTGTGCGCGCCTGGCTGGCCTGTGCGGCCAGGCAGCGCGTCACAATTGGCCTGTGAGGCCAGGCACTTCCTGTCCATTAACTCGCTGCAGGGGGGGTCTGACAGCCTGCAGGCGAGCATGCTGCAGTGGCATGCATGCGTTGCGGCTGCAGGTCGCACGGCGGTGGTGAGAGAGCAGTGCGAACAGCATGACAGCCTGCGGGAGATATCACGCCCGCAGCTCTCGCCCCCGCCAGCTAAGGAGGCCAGCTGGCTGAACGAGCGATCACCGCACCTGCCTGCATGCGCAGGCTCGGGCCGCTCGGCCGCCAGGCCGACCAGCTCATCCGGCTCCGATGGCACCGATGGCACCGATAGCGACGCGCCTGAGACGCCTGCGCAGGTCTGGCCAAATGCTGGTCCCTGGTCCCTGATCGTTCCTGACAGCATGCAAGATGCACTGCGGCAAAGCCGTGTCTGACGCGTAGGTGTGGTTGCATCTTCCCACCTGTGCAGGCGCTGGTCAGCGCCAGCATGGGGCGGGTGCACAGGCCAGCAAAGGGCGGCTCTTGCGAGCTCGGAATGTCATTGTTGCCTGCGGGCGCCACCGGCCCCGCGCCTGGCTGCAGGCCGGCGGCGGCGGAGCCGCTCCCGGAGCCAGCCGCAGCGCGTGCTCGCGCGGCGGCCGCCGCGGCGCGTGGCCGCGCGCGGCATGGTTCGTGCGGGGCATGGGCAGGCGCGCCCCCTGTCGCTGCGTCGCGGCACGAACGCTGCACCGCCGTGTGCGCGAATCACTCAGAAGCACAGCACTGCCCTCAGCATGTGGTCACTAGGCCGAATGTGCAGGCTGCGCTGGGGTTCATGTGTAGGGTAGGGTTCATACCCTATCCTGACGCGCGCGGGGTCGCGCAGGCACGCCGTGGACGTCATGAGCGACGCGCCCGTCATCACGCCGCTGACGCCGCTGGGCGCATTTGTGACGCGCGTGGGCCGGCACCCCGGGCAGGCCGCGCTGGCGACGTACCTGGCGCGGCTGCGCGAGCAGGCGCGGCGCGGACGGTGCTCAATTGCCATCCTGCGTGCGTGGCACCGGCTTGAACACCAATCAAATCTGCTGTGTCAGTAAGGGATGGTCCCCATGGATGCTTTGCATACCAGCCTGCAAAGCGCGACGCCTTGCACTAAGCTGCACCGAGGGTGCCGCTGCAGCAGCGGGTCCAACAGCAGACCGGCCGCGCCAGGGCTGGGACGTGTCCGCGACCGTGCGCAAGGTGGAGCAGTGCGGCGGCCAGCTTGACCCCCAGGTGCTGCTACTGCCCGCACACCCAGCGCTCTGTCTCACATGTTCACATGTGGCTGGGCCTGGCTCCGGCCTGGCAGGTCCCCATGCGCCTCAATCAAGGCGAGCTAGAGTTTCTCTACCACTCATCCTTGTCTCCTGGTCAAGGCGCGGCGGGGCCATGCAGCGTCATGCCTGACCGCGCTGGACCCGCGGCATGGAGGCAGCTGTGCGAGCAGCCTCCATAGTCCGGCGCGCCGCACCGCGCACAGCGCATGCGGCCGGCGGGCAGCCGCGCGCCTGGAGTGCGGCAGCCGAACGGGCGCCGGGCGCTGGACACGCTCACGGCGCCCGGCCTGCGAGCACCGCCTGGCCTGGCGGAGCAGTGCAGCCGCCTCTGCAGCCGCAGTGAAGCCAGCGCGCATGAGCGCCTGAGGCTAGGGCGCCTGAGGCTGACCCTCCCCTTGCCGCAGGCGGCGGCCGTCGTGCGCCTGGAGGGCGGCGGCCAGGCGGATGCGGAGACGCTGGGGCCGGCGGTGTGGGCGGCCGACGCGGCGGGCGTGTTCTGGCCAGGCGAGGCGCTGGACCCGTTCCGCCTGCCGCGCACGCGCGCGCTGCCCGCGGGCGCCGCCGCGGGTGCGTCTCGCGCGATCACCAGGCTGACACCCTGGGGCGCAACCTGTCTGAAGCCCTGGCTGCTCCCATGAAGATGCTGCCCGCGGCGACGGCACACAGGTTGAGACCATAGGTTGGGCAGTGGTACTGGCTAGCGCTTGGAAGGCAATTTGCTCGCTTAGAGCGTGTTTACAGGTCGCATGTGATCCACCCATGACACAACTATCGCCGGGCGGCTGCCCCCGCGGCCCGCCCAGTCTGTCGCACGACCGACCGAGGGCCGTTGCGCGCGCATGCGCAGCGCTGTCGCTGGAGGAGCACCGCGCGTCCATCCCCGGCCTGGGCGCGCAGCGGCGCGCTGCCGCCGACGCGGCGCTGGCCGATGCAGACAGGGCGAGCAGCGGGGAGGCCCCTCAGCCGGGCGCTCTGGGCACAGAACAGAGCAACACCTGCGACCCAAATCGAAAGGTGCGTCCCTGCGCCCTATTGTGTAGCACGGTCAACGATCCGCAACAAACAAGAGCGAGGGATGAGATGCAGGCATACAGCAGACAAAGTGCTGCTTTGAAGCCACCGCACGATGGGCTGTTTCAGCACCTGCTCTGACTAGGCACATGCCTCAACATGGGGCTCTCTGGCAGGCAGTCACATGCGGGCTGGTCTATAGCCAGCAGCAAGACGCTGTGACAAGAGCCGCCGATGGTCCTCCGGCGCAGGTGCTGGTGATACATTTTGGCGCGCGCGCGAGCGTCTGGTGCCGGCCAGGCGAGCTGCTGCCGTACGCGGCGCACCGCGCGGACAAAGAGGCGGCGGCGGCGGCGCTCGCCCTGGCCGGGCGCTTCCACCACGCCGACCGCTTCCAGCTGGCCCTGCAGGCGAGCTAGGGGAGGGTCCAGGGTGGCTAACCAGCTGGCCCTGCAGGCGCGCGCGGCCTGCCATGCAAAAGCGACCTGCGCACAGCCTTGCACTTGCTTCCTTGCCCGTGGCCGGCCCCCCCGTCGTCCGCGGCCAGCGGTCCAGCCGTGCGCCCAGCGGCAGGAGTGCAGGCACGCGCGGCAGCGGCATCGCAGCGCCACCCGTGGTGCGCAGTCCGAGCGGCACATTGTCATACGGCATCACATGGCTTCAGCTGCATGCAGGAGGCCGCCGCGCACCAACGGCTCGCGGACGGCGGCGCGCCTGCGGCCGCGGTGGCGGCGCATGCGGCGCTGCGCGCGACGCGCGCAAATGCAGCGCTGCCGCGCTGCGGGCGCTGCGAGGCGTGCGCGACGGCCGCGGGCGCCGCCTCACGCCGCTGCCTAGCCGTGCGCGCGGCAGCCGCGGCTGCCGCGGGGCACGCTGGCGCGCAGGTGCGCCCCCAGGCGGCCCACAGGCATATACACATGTGCTGTTTGCCGCCAGCCTGCATGCCAAGCGCTCGGGCGCGCAGGTACCGCGATGCACCCCGCGGCCCGCAGGGTCACACTACACGCTGTGCCTTCTGCAGCTTGGCGGCCCGCCTTTTCACACTGGAATTGTTGGCTTGGCGAACGCATACACCTGCGCGGTGGCGCGGTGCTTGTCGCCGCGGCCCATGTGCACTTGTGCTGCACAGTGCCGAGCGCGGGCCCTGCCGTGCAGGTGGCAGTGCTAGGCGAGCGAGCGCTGGGCGCGCACGTCGCCGTGTTCTGGCCGCTCGACGAGGACTGGTACACGTGCGCAGCCCCCACCCCAGGCGTATGAGCGCGGCCTGCACGACATGCGCGGGATGTGCGGAGCTGCACCCGGCGCCGCCATTCTGATGCGCTCACCGCGGCTCTGTTTCTCCTGCGTGCGGACTTCTTTGCGCCCACGCTGGAGGCGGAGAGCTTGCCTGGCATGCGCGGGCCAGGGACAGACGCCCGTGTTTGTTGCGCGGACTCTGGCGGCATGTATGCTCCGCATTGGGCTGCTGTTCTGGCCTCCTGCGCAGTGGCCGCGTGCGGGCGGCCCCTGGCCCCGGTAGCGCTCAGCAGAGGCACTGAGCGGGCCGGGGCGGACCGCAGGGGTTGGGTGACGGGCTTCGAGTGGCTGCGACAGCGCCACACGGTGCGCTACGAGGACGGCGACGTCGAGATCCTGCCGCTCTGGGCGCCCAATCAGATGGCGCGTGTCACCTCCCCTGCATAGGGTCAGGGTGGTGCTAACCCTACCCTATCCCTAATTTCTGCCTGTCACCATCACTTGCGTCCGAGCATGTCGTCCCTGCAGCCCAGCTGCACTGATTTCAGCTGTTCCTTGTTCTTATGCACCTCCTGTGTAATGGGCCAGCGTCGCGGTGATGCCCGCCTGCCGCGCTGGCCCACGCCGGCGCCGCCAAGTGCTGTGGGCCTTATTTGCTGCTTCCTGTGCAAAATGCGGCCGTGCTGAGCAGTGTTGCGCTGCTGAGCCCCAGCCCCTGTCAGGCTGCAGGACCGCGCTGCGGTCCTGCCGCCCGCCCTTGACAAGCAGCATCGGTCCCTCGGCTGCGGCGCGCTGCCGCCCGGCCAGCGCAGGGCCAGAGCTGGTGGTGCGACCGCTTCAGCTGAACGGGCTTGGCGGTGTGGCGCAGGTGCGGGCGCTCAACGCGCCGGCGGACTGGCCGGCGGAGGCCCGCCGCCTGGAGCGGGAGTGCGGCGCCCAGGCGCGGCCGCGGTGACTTGGCTGCCCTGCTGCCCCGCATACATGCACTCCACCAGGCCTCCT
>JAABUY010002069.1_pt1 | contig 24823 bp, 25 predicted proteins | sample 5560271 | NCBI WGS metagenome assembly JAABUY01 (sample SAMN10711886, study PRJNA513374) | rock metagenome | isolation source: Antarctica rocks | place: Antarctica: Victoria Land, University Valley | reverse complement strand
TCGCTTACGTGCAAGAAAGCAGCGACTCTGAATATGAGTCAGAGAATTAAAAGTCTCGCAGAAGCTTCGACTTCAAAAAGAGAAATCTATTGTCACGATTTTAGCATGTGTTACTCGAAAGATGTTGAAAAAAGAGATGTTAGATCACTTAGATGATGTTGAACAATATTATAGATGATGATAGATGTGAGATTATCAGTGATGTTATGAGAACTTCTCGATACGAATGATACTCAGCGTTCATGAAATATAAGAATCTCTGAATGATCTCTCTCTTTTCTTTCTTCTTCATGCAACGTCTTGTATCTAAAATCTAGTTATTAGAATTTCATTCTGATTTCATTCAGCTCTCAGTTCGTGACACGTGAATTCATTTCTCACAAAGTGCAAGTCAAAGCAATGCATCTTTTGTCTGAACGACGATCACAAGCTTTACGAGAAGCGAACTTTTGAGTATAGTAAAGTAAACAAGATGCTGAATGAGATTGAGAAGCACTTGAAGACTTTCGCATCAGATGATAAAATTTCATGTTTGCATTCGCGATGCAAGACAGTCAAACTGATTCTGTCAAATGTCATGACTTTTAAGAATCATACTGCGAAAGTGCATAAGATAGTATTGCGTGAATAGACTTTACTTGCTCTTTCTATATTCTGTTTATTGTATTCGATCTCATCAATTTTGCATGTATTATCTGTGTACTGATGATTCAATGATTGATGAGTCATGCTTGATGAGATGAGATGATGAAACAACAACATCAGAGAAAGGGAAAACTGCAATGAGATGCCTTTGATTTACTCGACTCATAAGCTTCTAGACACTCTCACACTGACAGCACATGAGACTGAAGTATAAATGAGCTTGGAAAATTATCGATCAGAGTTATCATTGTGTTCTATGAATGATGAAAGACACATGCACAACAGCAAATTATAGTAGTCTGCATTTCACGCTCTGCAGATTTAAGAGTGAATTCAGAGTCAATCTGTCTTCGCGATTCTCATGAGAATATCAGTCTTTCATTCGTAACAAAAAATAATAGAGTTTTTTTTGATATTAAGTACATTTTTATCTTGATGTTTTCTAGCAATCAAAAATAAAATGCAAGCAGCTCGATCAGCAGTGAAGCAATACAAATAGAGAGTCACTTCAGACACATTCTTTGCTTCTACATGTACGAGACTTCGATCAAAATTCTTTCGCACTCTTCGCAACACATCAAAATTGCATTGACTTGTAAAAATCATAGCGCTTTCGAATGTTCTCTGAAAATTACAAAATTCACATCTATAATTGAGCAACTTCTTGATTGCATCATAAACTAGTTTTTGTTGAAAACAAAAATCTGTAGCGTTTGCTGTTACGCAGAAAATTCATTGACTTTCGAGTTTTTAATGTTCGCTTACTAAGAGGTGCGAAAGAATTTTGATCGAGATCTCGTACGAGACAGAGGAAAGAATTCTCGCTCTCTTCTCTCATTCAAATAGTCGAGAATTTTCACACATCTTTTACTTTCTTCAATATTTAATCTACTACACTATCAAACACATCAAATTGAAGCTATTCAGAAGAGCTATGTCATCGCTCAGCAATCACGTCGTCAATACGAAATGACACATTCTCGTCAAGATCAAAGTTCACACCTATTATCATAACTTTCATCTATCGAAGCATCGAATAGCTGAAGATCTCGATATGAATCATCGCGTCATTCAAAACATTCTTTCAAAGTCTGTACGTCGTCAGATCAATTTCAGAGAAAGAAACAAGATCATAGATTCAGATGAGATGCAAAAAATGATACGAAAGATCTGTGAAAACTATACTACACGGATTTTTACATGGGAAAGTCTCGAAGTCGTATGCGATGTACACGTCTGTGCACGAACTATACGAAAAGCAATGAACGAGACTGAATTTCACAAGTGCAAGATCTATCATCATTCATTTATCAGTGCTGTTGAAGTCATCAAGCGTGTATTTTGAGTGAATACGAATCATAGAGACGAGCAATTCATCGAGTATTGATATGACTGACATTTCAGCGACGAGATGACTCTGACAACGAGTATGCAAGCCATCAAAATGATGATACACACGATGAGAGATCATCATAATTCTGACTGCAATTTCAATCAGTTTAGAAGTGATCGTACGTCGTTTTTGTGCTGAAATTCGATTGACTGATATTGAAAATCCCCTCTGATATTTCTGAAAGATCATGAAATCAAGAAAGAATTTACACAGAAGAATTACGCTCAGCAGATCATCGATTCGATGATGAGTTTCTATTTCGATAAGACTATGAGGCTTACAAACGCTACTTCAATTTTATACGAAGATGAAAACAGTGCACACGATTTAGCTGAAACGAAACCTCATAATTCTTTCTCAGAAGCTAAAAAACGTTGAAATATCATCTATATTACGAGTTCTTCAAGCAGTCTCGATTTCAATGTCATTGAAAATATCTGAAGAATCATCAAAAGAAGTGAAATCGAATTGAAATTAATGATATTAGAAAGCTTGTTTTGACTATGAAAGATCGAATGAAGCAAGCAAAGAAGCAAAACGACTATGCTACAAAGTATTAAATGTATAGCTATAGAATTGAACTAATGATGTATATAAAGAAGTCAGAAAATAGAGAGTTTCTCGACTATTTTGATGAAGAGAACGAGAATTCTTTTTCCTGCCTCATACATGTAGAAGCAGAAAGTGTGCCTGAAGTGACTCTCTAGAAATAGAACGATTATTAACATACTAGAAGAAATATGTTAGTTCAAATTCAAGAAAAAGAGAGTCATAAATCGATCATCTCTCAAGACACAAATATAAAGTGTTTTGAGAACTGCTTTTGAATGCTGAATATTCAGAACGTCAAGTTAGAAGTGAGAATAAATCAACAAACATCTTACTTCGTCGCAGAAGAGTTCTTGATCTATTGAGTAATATTTATGACATGATTAGAGCTGTTTCGATAAGTACAAATGTGATAAAATAGACAATTAATCTTCTGTCGTTTAAACATAAACGATCAAATCGAATTTCAATCACAGTTGTTTCACTCGTTCTTATCTTTAGAACTGCACTGCTTTCAAATGATTAAGTTATTTTCGCTCTCGTCAAAGAAAAATTGCGCGAATGCAATTCTATTCTTATCTTTATTCTTATTCATGTCTCAACACTTGTTTATCATCTCATTTTCTGCGTTCAAAAGTGAATCATCTTCTGATGTCTTAATGACGATCACAACGTCTTGAGAATTCTAGTTTGACGTGACTCAATGAGAAAAATGAGGAAAGAAGTCTAGAGTTAAAGAAGTGTGCGAAGTGAAAAGAGTAAAGTATTTGAAGCATCTATCATATTGTTGTATTCTAGCGTGACTATCTCTTTGTGATCATTCAATGTTGTTGAAGACGAAGAATCGAGACGAAGCTCTTGTCTCTCGTCAATAGTTGCAATGCTGAGCGAGAGTCAACTCTCTCAATCATTGATTGCGACTTGAATCTGCGAGCGCGTAATCGGCTTGATGATGAGGTTTACAGAATCGCAGATTATATCGCTGAGACGCTTAGAAAGTAGACTTTTGACGAACATCGCTGAGATCTAGATTGTGTCAGTGTTAGTCAGCGATGAAAAGAATGATTCATATCTGATGATTGACGAATAGAACAATGAGAACGACAAGAGTGAATGAAAAGATCATTTCGATCAGCAGAAAATGAATGTAATATATAGACTTGAATTTTATTCACAGAGACGTAGATGATTGCAGAAATGAAGTAAGTAGAAGTTGCGAGTTTGTAAGAATGATAAAGCTCGTTCTCACTGTGTTCTTATATAGATTTATCGACTAGAATACGATTCATGAAATTCAGTTCTGCTCATTATTTGATCATGACTTTAGTAGCTTCGTTTATTGATCGTGTAACTTCGTTTGTGATTCAGAGATTTCGTCTATGACTGCTTTTGAGAATGAGGTCGAAAAAAACAGAAGCATTCTGAAGTGAAGCGAAGAGCTTCAAAAACGACAACTAAGAAAGACTCTTTTGATAGCATTCGCTTTCTCATGTATAGATAATGAGTGATATACTCATCTTTCTTCATTTCTCAAACCTCTTTCTACATCTTATCTGCTTTCAGTAGTTGCTCATGCTGACTGCTTGCTCTTGAAAATCAGAGTCATCGTTTATTCTGTAACTATAGAGAACGTTTTGCAACAGAGATATGTAGAGTGAGAAGAGTCGAGTTGAGACGATTAAAGATGACAGAAACGAAGCAAGAAAGAGCATGAATCTGAAAGTCAGTAACAGAAGCAGAACATAGTGATATTCTTGTTCTCAGATGTACTTCAGCTCTCAAACTCAGCACATACTTTTGCTTTGATCTCATTCAACTCTCATTTCTTTTCAAACGATACATCATATAATGATAAACTGTCTCTGTCTTCTTTCAATCAATGTTAAAAGAATCTTAATCGTTCACACGACATTTTAATGCAATTTCTAGCGTTATCACATGCTCAGAGATCGAGAAAACATTGGTAGTCTCAATGAAGATAAAGCTGACAGTTTCGTCTTCGCAATGAATACAAACTTAGTCGTCAAGAGCAAACTCTGATAGTAAGCGATGATCGTAATTATCTTTTCAAAGTTCTAGTGTATATCGTTGACGTAAGCTAAAATAAGTATCTATGAGCAAGAAGTTTACACAAGTCATCATCTATACTTTTTCAAGTGAGCTGAAGACTGACACTAGTTGTGATTTGAAAATTCAAAGAGAAGAATGAAAGATGAATGCATGCGAATTCTCGATCATTAAGTATTATTAAGTAATTTTAGCGACAGAAGCAAGTCAAACTTTGATCTCAAAAGAAGATCAAGAGATCGAACATTGAAGACGATATCTTATTGCGCAGTCAGATGCTATTACATAAGACGCATCTCATACGAATATCAGATCATTCAGACTCATCTCGACGCATTTCACAGAAATATCAGATCATTTGAGTTAATCATGTAAGTTTCTTCAAGTGTCTCTCTAAATTTCTACAAACATCTGTCAGAAGTCTCTCTCAAGATCTATGAGCATTTGTCAGTGATATTTGAGAAACTTAGCACGATGCATCTTCAGAAATTGACATCAAAGAGATGAACTTTTCTTATTGCGTTCAAACTTAATCATAGAGAGCGAGAGATAGATGACAGAGAAAGCATCTTCTTTGTAGCTTTTGAAATACAGTACAATAATCTAGAATTACACAAATCTAATGAAGTAAGCTTTTGTCTGCATATGACTAGAACTGTATTGAGAGCAATAGAGATCATCTGCTCTGACAGATACTTGTAGAAATTCAGAAAGATCTTTGACAAGTGAGTGTCAAAAAAGACAAGATATCGTTGTTGCTTCATTGTCGCTCAACGACTGCGTAATTTCGATACTCTGAAAGACGTTTGAAGATACAGATTGAATGAACTTCTTCGATTTCATCACTCGAGAAGATTTCTCTGAGAGATCTTGTCTTTCACTTGATAGCTTGTCTTTAGCAGTTCTACGTTTTGACATGATCGAGATTTCGCTACAAGACTGACAGAGTTCGATGTAAAGCGAGTTCAGATTGACTCATAGAGAGAAACGAAGAGAGCAGACCTTTCTTTTATATTCAATGATCACGCTAGTGTTAGTCAGAACTCGATCGTTTTATCTTAGACAGCGTCAGACTGTGCTAATGTAGAACTGATTGACTGTCAAAGATCAATCACGACTCGCGATATGATCGAATTTTCTTGCATTATAGACGGAAACGTCTTTGAATCTGCTTGATGAAGCGTTCGCGTTGAAAAAGAGATCAAGATTCGTTGCAAGTCATCAAGCGTTCTTTGAATTGAAGCTCATGTCGTCTGATTGATGATTTCTACTGATGATCTTCACTTCAGAAATAGACAGAAATAGCTTTGTGACTGTGATCAGTTTGTAAATCTCAGAATCTGTAAAAAGTCAAAACACATCATCGACTCATCGTTCATGTTTCAACTACTAGTCAAGCATATGCAATGTTCAAGTTACAGCTGATCTGAACAGCGCTTTTTCGATAAAGCAGTATATATCAACGACATAACATGAGTCAAAACTTGAGGTAGAGAGCGATCAAATCTAGTGCAGAGCGTCATATTCAGAAGAATTGAAATTTGCTGAAATGATTCGTCATTATTGAATGACGTAGATATCTATTAAAATGCAGCTGAATCTCTGAAGCTCAGTCAGTTCTCTCAAAAGTCAGCAGAAAGTTTCAAAAAGTCATTCAGCAAGTCATTTATCATACTCATGAATCATTCGAATATGACAAACATGTCAAGTCAATATCTTCAAATTTCATCTGACTTGTTTCAGCAGAACTCGCATGATAACGAAAGCTTCACAGATGTCTACTTTTTTCCTTCTTACTCGCTGACTTCTTATTCTATGATTTCAGAGACAAAGAATTGATCATCTTTCGCGCTTGAGACATGAAATAATCTGATTCACACGACGAAACTTGAAGTCAAGCGAAGAGTAAGAACTCACTTTTACGCTCTCTCACTCTCTGATCTATGCTACTCTTCGTCGATTTCGTCTTTGAAGATTTCGTCAACAGAGCTTCAGAAAGTATTAGACTTTCTTCTGAATCAAGTTGATTGATTGAAGATGACAGTTAAAGTGACTGAGCATCGAGCGTTGTCAATTTACTGCAACGTCATCGAGAAGATATTGCTAACACATATTCATCAACTTGTGAAAATCGAGAGCGAGAATGAGAATGCAGCTAATTTTGAAAGCGACAATGACGACAAAGAGTATGTATATGTGTACGAGAGCGATGATGAAGATGAGATTAGAAGTGAAGCTTCAAGAGAGAGTGAAGACGAGAATGAAGATGATGATGAAGACATGAAAGAAGATGATGAAGACAGCTATGATGATATGAATGACGATGAAGACAACGTATACGACAGTATATGAAGAGTAAGCGAGAAGAGACAAAGCAATTGACACATTTGATGCGATTGTTTGAGAAGGATAGTCTCAAGTCTGAGTTTGCGACATATAGAACTATCATTTAGCCTAGAAGATTTTTCATGCGTTGATTGAAGAAGTACGAGTCTGACGTTCGACAATGACATTGACTTCTGCATGAAATGTAATGCAGAATATGCTAGAAGTCTGATTGTTTACTACACTGAAAAGCGATCAGCTCAAAAGATGATGAGGAAATTTTCAATAATGTTATTGATAGTGTGAACAACTTCTGAATATGAGAAAGTAGTCGCTGAAAGAGCACTTCTCACGAGCAGATTCTTCAAAAATAAGATTGTGATTCGCTTTTTGAAGAGATAAGCGAAACTCAGTTCTTCACGTGACGTGCTCAAAGTCTCTGAATAGTAAATTGACAGGCAAAGAATATAATTCTTTCTAGACTAGTCAGCTTTAGATCGATGTATCAGAATCATACATGCAATCTCTGTTATGATGAAAGATCATGTTTCGTGATCTCACGATCAATAAGTATATTATCTTTCATTCTTGCAAACGATTGCGTCTTTGCTTTTGCGATGTAAGACATTCTGTATATTTTTCTGACGCAGAAGATTCGAAACGAAATAAAGTGCAGACATATATTGAATTAAGCGAGACGAATGTTTGAGTCTCATTTCTGACTTTTTCTCAGCTTCTGTTCTGATGTCTCTCAAACTTCAACTCTGACTTTCTTCGCTTCAATTATCACTTCTCGTTCTCTAGTTTCGACTCTTTTTGCGCTTCAACGAATTTCGCAACATGTGATAGTCTAGAAGACACATTGACTTGACTCGTGATTGAGTCGACGATGTGATGCACACGTGCTTTATTCTAGAACTCAGCATAGAACTGATGTGAGTCGATGAAGAGAGCAAACATGTTGTAAGACACTATATGTCTTGAAACACTATGTCTTGAATCGCTGTGTGTCTTGAGTCACTATATGTCTGAAAACACATGTCGTAAGACATCATACATCTTGAGACATATGTCACGAGACACTATATGTATTGAGACACATGTAGAAAGACATTATACGTCTTGAGACATATGTCACGAGACACTATATGTATTAAGGCACATGTAGAAAGACATTATACATCTTGAGACATCATATGTATCAAGACACTCGTAGAAACACACTACATGACTTAAGATCAACGTATTAGACACTTCTACTTTTCTTTCTCTTGTACATTTAATAAAGATCGTACAGGAATGGTTTTTGAATCAATATGTATTTCATCTTCAAATACATGTGATCGATTTTCTTTGATTCTATTGTAAATATTACATTATGAGCAGTAACAAAAACTCAAGTCCTTGTTACTCAATTCTGTCATTCTGATAAATAGTATGCAATCATTCTATCGCTTCGAGAGCTGATATTTCAATTTCAGCAGTTTTATTCGATCGTTCAAATAGTCACGTACAAGACTTCGTAGATCATCTCGCTGCTTATTGATCTCGAATACTAAATCACGATCAGTCTTGATACGCAAAGAGCGAATTGTACTTACTCATCATCAGCATCTTTTTCTTTTCGCTCTGCATCTTTTCGTTGAATTCTTGCGCACTTTCAGCGTTTTCTTGCGCGATCTCGATATTCTCTGAATGTCTCATGTTCATCTCTGTTTGTAAAACCTTCTGCAAATCTGCGAATTCTTGATAAACAGTTTCACGTTGATCAAAAGACACTTTGTTCTTTTTCAAATAGATCGAAAAGATTGAGATGAAGAGAATCTATTCTGCATGTCAGTGAATCAAACGAAAGCATCGATGAACATCATCTTATTCAGATTGTCGTCTTTCAAGACATTATTAAGCAGCGACTCTACTGCGAGAGCAGTCTCTGTCATTGTAAGTTTCTCATTAGTGAATTCTCAACCTCGCTTCATGCTTATCGATGTGTTGTACTTGTCAAATCACACGAATTCAAAGAGTACTAGCCTTGCGAGCCTTATAATCATGAGTCAGCTGTTTCAGATACAACAAGTGTGCAGTCATCTCGAACTCAGCGACTATCAGAAGAATGCTTTCATACTCGCTCACAGAGACACTGATTTCATAAGACTCACTGAATAGTATCAAACGAGAATCAGTCACGCTTTCGTTCTCGTCGATCTCGACGCGATACAGAAGTTCTCGTGTCAGTTCTTTACGAGATTCGACGAAAAGATTCAGTCTATTCTGCTTCTCATGTGTTCAAGAAGTCATCACGAAAGAATGATTCTGCACGAAGAATCAGAAGCTGACGAAAGAAATTCATAAATTGATGTATTGCTCAACTTTGATCTTCAGTGATCGAGAAAGATTGATGCTAATCTTGACAATGTCATAGACGTGACTAATGAGAGCTCGAACGCGATCGTGACGAAACGTTTCGCTTCGTCACAGTACACTGACGCATTGAACAACAGATGTGAAAAGAAACAACGCAGCAGAGATATAGATGTACATGCGAGAGAAAAGCGACTTGAAGAACAGATGACATCAGATGAAACAGACAGAAAGCGCGATCAACGCTTGATGTGTACGAAGAAAAATTTCGTAGAACGATCGACGCAAGAGAGAATGCGAGAGTAGTAGAAGAACACACAGCGATGATTCGATCTGAGTATGATTAGTTAGAGATGACGATGAAAGTAGCAACAAAGACTAACTATCAGTTCAAACAGATGCTTTGATACTTTCAACGAGAAAGTGGTTCGATTGATCACGATGACGAGTACGTGAAAGAGATTGAGCGCGAACGTCATCAATCTCGTCGAGCGATGAACGCGTCGATAAGAATTCAAAGAAAACTCGAGAAGATCAGTCAGAAAACTAAGATGAGCATCTGCAAAGAGCGAAATCATGTTGACGAGCGATAGATTCTCGACTTGAAGATCAGCTTTAGAGATCGTGAAAACTCGAAAGCTAAGACAGAAGACATTGATCGTGATGTAAATCAGCTGAATCAGAACGTCGATTCAACTTCACGAATTCAAAAGTCGATGACGATTCAGAAAGTACAAGTAAGTAAGATGCTTGAACGTAAAAAAAGAGATCTTTTCTCGAAATCACACTGTACGAAAAAGAAGATTAACAATAATGAAGACAAAGAAGAAGTCATTCGCGACAGTAGCATATATCTGAGTGACATTCATGAAAATACGAAGTCGAAGCAGTATTACAGAGAAGAGATGAAAAATCGAAGTGAATCAAAGAAGTGATAAGAAGAAAGACTGAGAAGAAAATAAAGAAATGTATTGAAACGTCAAGATTCTTTTAATATGTGAAACTGAGATTGAATAGAACTGATCGTGAGAACAAACATAAAAAAAGTTGAGAAGAGAAAACATCAAGAGTATTAGAAAAGAAGCAGAAAATGATGACTCATAAGAGCAGAGCTAAATTGTCATCATTTTTGATGATGCGCTATATTTAGAATTCATTTCGAGAAACGAAAAGAATTTCAACTCACTTAATTGACGCAAAAAGTTCAGAAACAGAGGTTTTATAATTTTAGATTGACATGTCAAGATATTTGTGAATCTCTAAAAAGAATCGTCTATACTGACATGTGAAGTCTTCACGCGAAAACTTCAGCTCAGTTCATCATTCACTCGAGTCAATTCTTTCGTCAATCACACTGAAGCAATCAATGCTGAAAATGTTAGATTCTGATTGAAGCGACTAGATTGCAACTCATCTTCATTAGCTCGTTTATCGAAGAAGCAAACGTCGTCGTCGACAGAAATTCGACGACGTCGAAGTTGAAAGATCAACGATTCAAATTCTTGACATCGATAACTTCGTCGTCTTTGATGCATTTCTGCATGAGTTTCATCATGATTCTACTGAGCATTCTTACATCTCTAATACTGATCTCGTCTGACGAAGCGATCTGACAACAGCATTCTTGATTCGCTGTCATGTAATGTTAACGAAGTCTTCTGTGAACTGAGATTGAGATTGATCGATTTTGACGTCTTCTTCGACGCTTAAAAGAATGTTGAAGCAACTGAGAGACTCATGCTTCATTTTCTGAAAGATAAGATAGACAAGACTCTCAAGTATCTATTGCGATTAGCACATTCTTCGTGACATCTCGTCTGTCAGATCTATCTGTTCGAGTATGACTGTCAATTCTTGCTCGTCGAAATAAAGAGAAGAAGCAACGATCTGAACAAGAGAGATGTTCATACGCTCGAGAATGACATAGAAGAATTTCTTGAAACTAAAAGATTCTAGAACGACAACGAAGTTGTCGTGTCGAATGTGATGTAACATGTGAAGCTTCTCGTGAGAGTCTGATTTCGAAAAACTTTTCACGATGACACGTTTGCGAAGAGATTCTTTTTGAACAGCAACAGTAATGAAATGATCAAGCTTGAGCTGAAAGATCTTCTTGTAGCTTTTTCACGAAGATTTGTTTTTCATTCCCTTATATTCGCGAATTTCAAGCCTCGTATCTATCTCAATTCTCTGCGAAGAGAGAAATCTTTTTCTTTTTGAACCTTTGTTTTTAGAGATCGAGTGATTCTGAAAATGTTGTTTCGATTCTGTGACATTGTCATGAGACTCTGTAGTCAAAGTAAACTGCTCGACTTCTCTCAGATTTCTCATGTTGAACAGAGTGTCACGCTTGAAGAGTTGAGAACTCATGCTGAGTATTCGTGAAGAATGAGAAAATGTTTGAAGATTTGATGTGATTGTTGAATAGAAAATACAGTCGAGAAGAGAATGAAACGTCGAAAACAATGCGACGTATGAGTAAATCGACAATGATCAGGAAATTATTTAAAGCACAGAAAGAGAAACAGTTTCAAGTAGAAGAATGACAGCACTTTTTGAAGTCTGTCAGAAACGACGCGCAATACAAAGTACAAGCATTGTCAGATCGCAAGACACTCTAATGTATCTGTTTGTTTTTCATTCTTCATCAAGTAAATCTTCTTGAAATGTGACGAGCTCAAGCGCACGACGAAGAGTCAAGACTCGAGGCGAAAAAAGAGCATAAATACAAAGAAACGACTCGCGTCAGGCTCAAGTGACTGCATTTTCGATGAAACGAGTCAGAAAAGCTCAATGACACGAACGTAGAAAGATTGAAATTGATATTTCGAAAAGAATGTCGTTGACTTGACATACATAATCACATCTGTGCTGTTGTTGATCAGCAACATCTCGATGCTGCTATACTGATTTCAGAAATCTCAGCGAAAGCATTGCTGACTAAATCGAAGAGCGAATATTCGAAGCTAGTTTTTTCGATCGACTATCAGCTGAAATGCCTGCACGAACGACACAGAATTCAGGCAGAAAAAGAAGTTCTTTCTTCAGCGAATAAATGATGAACAGTGAATCTTTATCTCGCAGATACAATGAAACTCTTCTCAAAATCAACGCTTCTGACCTTTATCTTTTACAGACATCGATCGCGAGCTGAAAACATATCTGATCGAGAAGTATTTCAATGAAGAAATGTTCGTCGATGACGAGATCTATCACAAGATACATCAATATCACTTTCAACGCAATCTTAGCTTTGAACGACGATGATGAAATCGTCTGACTGCGCATGAAAAGAGATGTCTGAGACAGCTTTTTTGACACAATGAGCTGATCGCGACTTGCGATGCTCTGTTAAACATCACTGATCTTTGAGAGAATTGAAGAAATAGCACACTACACACAATCATGATCATTAAATGTGATAAGATGAGCAGATACTTGACGAGTGCTCTGATTTGCTTATTCTTCGATAGAAAAGTTTGCGTTATCTCAATCATATCAAGAAGATCTGAAAGACGCTACTTCAGCGAGACAAGAACGCGATGCACAAGATAAATCAAGTCACAGTGAAAGCTCTGAAGCTGAAAGCATCACGATTATCGACGCTGAATGTCAAAGTTTTGCGAGATCAAGTGCTAGAAGAGAAAATATTCGACGCTTTTAGCGAGCAAGAGCGTGTGACAATATGAGACAAACTGCAAGTCGTCAACGATTTGATTTCTTCTCTGTTTACTTTCTTCAAGAACATCAAATATCTGAAAGCGTGCGTCAATTGCATGAAACAATTGATAAGTCTATCTTCTTGAAACATTGTGTTCATCACGCTGAAAAAGACGTTTTGCGACGCAAATCAAAGAGCAGATCGAACTGTCATTCAGATCACGAAATTCAGCTTTACGTTTAGCTCGACAAGCTTGATGAATCGAGTGAATCTGAGCTATCAACAGTTGCATGTCTATGTCATGCGTCACTATCTTCAAATGTCTAGAAAGCTCAAAGAAAAAGAGCTTCTGACGAGACTGATGATCAACACAAATGAAACGATGCTGCGCGACTTTGCTGATCTGACTGATCGATTAGATTTCAAGTCTCTCGAGATTATCGCTCTAAAGCAATGTTCAAAGTCGACGATTGCAAGAGCGCAATTCGAAAGATCGAAGTCTCTGCTAGTCATGAATGATGTCGATGAGATAAAGAAATGAAGATGTGAGCTATCACGCGTAGAAAATTATGTAGAGAATGACGAGTTTCTGTTCGTAAATCATCTACACAACGAGAAGAAGAAACAAGACGAGAGAATTACATTCTTTTTCGTTCGAAAGTTCGTCTACTTTGCATTCTTTGAAAGATCATTATTCTTGATCTTGAATTCGATTTCTCGAGTTTCTGATCGCACAGACGAGAATATGAACAGATCGCAAGATGCACACATATCGCAGAAAAGACGAAAGCAAGAGCAGTAGAGACAGAAGCTGAAGAGACAGAAGCTGAAGAGACAGAAGCAAGAGCAGCAGAGACAGAAGCAAGAGAGACAGAAGCAAGAGCAGCAGAGATTGAAGCTGAAGAGACTGAAGCAAGAGAGATTGAAGCAAAAGAGATTGAAGCAAAAGAGACTGAAGCAGAAGAGACTGAAGCAAGAGCAGAAGAGACAGAAGCAAGAGCAGCAAAGATTGAAGCTGAAGAGATTGAAGCTGAAGAAATTGAAGCTGAAAAGATTGAAGCAAGAGCAGAAGAGACAGAAGCTGAAAAGACAAGAGCAAAAGCAGAAGAGATTGAAGCAGAAGCAGAAGCAGAAAAGACAAAAACAGAAGATACTTAAAAGACTAGAGCAAGAAAGACAAGAGCAAGAGAGACAAGAACAAGAAAGATTGAATAAGAAGAGATTAGAGCGAGAAAGACTACAAGAGAAGCAAAAAATGATAAAGCAGAAAAGATTAAAGAAAGAGAGACTGAAGAAAGAAGAGCAAGAAAGAAAGAAGAAAGAGAAGCGAGAAAGACAGAAGCAAGAGAAGCGAGAAAGACAGAAGCAAGAAGAGCGAGAAAGACAAGAGCAACAAAGACGAGAAAGACAGAAGCAAGAGAAGCGAGAAAGACAGAAGCAAGAAGAGCGAGAAAGACAGAAGCAAGAGAGACGAAAAAGACTAAAGTATCAAAGTCTAGAAAATCAACAAAGACTACAGAATCAGCAAAGACTCGAACAAGAAGAATTACTTGAGAAAGAAGAACTTGATCAAGAGAAAACAAATCAGCAAACAGAACAAGACGTAAATCGAGACGAGACTTCAGCAAATCTGTTCTCGACGAAAAAAGCACGAAAGTCTGAGACTCAACTTGAGAAGAGATCAGATAACACAAAGATTCGCATCAACTTTAAATTTCGTGAAGAAGACTTCTGAAAAGATGCATCATTTCTTATGATCAATTCATTCGATTCATTCGAGATCGAAAGAGTAGCGAAGAAGAAAATAAGAGAAAAGATAAGACTTTTCGATATCGAGCTGCGCATGTTAACTTCACAGAAGTGTTATCAAGTCGTGATGATCAACGAAACTTACACTATACTCTTAATTCGAGAGTCAGAAATCTATATCGACAACGAGTTACAGATTTCTGCAATGAACGTTCGCATTGATATCTTATCTCAACAACAACATATGCTGAAGAGAGTTGTCATCAATAATATATTTCAACTGCATCACGTGCAAAAGAAACATCATGAAAGAGTCTTCATATGAAAGAAAATCACTCTGAAAGACACAAGATCGTTGATGAATTGATGACATACAGAGCTAGAGTAGACTTCACACAGTCATCATATCAGAATCATCTCGTTTCGAAGATCACAGACATCGAAAACGATTCTTTCTTTCTATCATTAGTCGTCGAGCTTCTACGAAATTTGAAAGAACATGAAAGCTTTCATGAAGAAGTGAACGATGAACATATGACACGTAGTACATATCTTAAAACTACATTCGACGATTAAGAGCTCGCGAGCATTTCGTAGACTTACGAACGAATTGTGATTTCTCACACGATGAAAGATGATCATGAACGAGTCAATCTTGAGAGTCATTCTCGTCTATTAGAAAAATGTCGTCAAGAAAACATAAGTGAGCAAGAAGTGATATTTCTAGTAAATTAGTGCAGCAGACATAGATTTCTTTGAAATCATGCACGTCTCGCGACACATCATTCTATTGACTTCTATTATTGATCTGATCTAGCACGCGCGTCGACTCAGCTCATCGTACTACTATCGTTATTCTCAAAGTACTACAAGCACATTGATTGATCATGATGACGAGAACTTTTCAAGAAGAACGCAGACGATCGACGAAGAAGAACGACAGCAAGACATACATTTATCTTCGCTCTTCTTGAAACTGATAATCAGTGTATAGCGAATTCTTCTCGCATCTATGTTCACTTGAGACGTCTTCGAGATTGATCTACTCAAACTCTAAAGATGATGTCATGAACACGCAGATTCGCTGATGAGAAAGAACTTAGAAAATATGATAGATGAGATTCTGAGCAGACTAGAAGCGAAGACTGATGACAATTTTGCTGAGAAGAGAAATCGCTTAAGCACTTATCTGAAACTTATACAGCATTCTCATTCTTGTTGATTTACTACATAGTGATTCGAATAAATAGACGTTAGAAAATGTTTTCTGCACGATAATTGTAGTTGAAATCTATTCACGCTACTGCACGTCACACTAGATAGTGAATAGTGCGACTTCGAGCTATCAGATCACAAGAGTTTCATTCTTCATGTTTACAATTTTGAAAGACATAACAAAACTAAGCATCGTGTCTCATCTCAGTATAGACTGCTCGCTGAAACAGTCAATGAGCAGCTAGATACACAGAGAATACGACAATCATCAAGCAGTACTTGTTCAAACTTTCATGTTTGCAATGAATTGAGCGATAAAACTAAAGCTCAGACAGTTCGTTCAATTCAGAACGTGCTCAGCTTGCAGAGTCTAGAATGTTCATATCATCAGAATCAGCAAAGAGCAAATCAAATGACTGTCATAGAAATCATTGACAATCTGCGAAGTCGCTTCATTCAAGCTGTCGTTCTTCTTTGCATGTTGAATTCTGTTCGCAACGATCTCATGATACATGATCTTGATCAAGACTCACACAATATTGATATGTCAAGAGAGCATCTATTCAAACGAAAGTTTCTTGACTTCTTCGCTCTCATTTGCGTCACAAAAAAGAACGATGACAGCATCTCAGCGGCGTGCATGAAGAAAGACGCGTCGCAAGAAACAGTTCTTCGAATTGTCAGCAACTTCGAAGTAGATGAAAGAATCTTGAATCAACTTCGCGAGCTCGTGAATACGTTGAACAGCATCGAAAGTGAAGATACGATACTCTCTGTTTCTATAACTGAACATAGACTGATTGTTGAACTAATATCATTATTCTCTAATTCTCATCATATCTGACGAAGAAGTCGAGATTTTAGTCAGAATTGTAAGACTTGACATGATAAAGATTCGATACTATTTAAAGAATCTTCGTGATGTCAAAGATATCTTCGATGAGTGTATTTCAGCTGTTGAATCACGTATCATAGAATCTTTCACGTCGACATCTACTTCTCAGCAATTTCTGAAATGATTTGAGCACATCTTCGCAATCAAGAATTTGTCTGTTAATTCGAAGCTTGAGATTCTAATTCATTATATTCAATGAACTCAGAAAGTCAAAAGTCACTATCTTGACTTTCTTAAGACTGCATTTTTCGACAAGATTCAGTCATTATCTCGATGAGTTTATACGATTTTCAAGCTGAGATGATATGATATTGCTTTCAGAGTGCTCGTTCAACTCGCTTATGAGCTTTCTGCTCTTTTCAACTCTATGATTGTTGAGTCTGTAACTGCGTCGTCAAGAACGTCATTTACTATCTTCAAGAATGAGATATCTTTAATCTGTGTTCTATGTAAAATAGTTGAAGCTCGTACGAAGAAATACATCTTTCGTCTTGCTAGCGTCTGAAACGTAGTGAACGTAGAAAATCATTTTCGAAGAGCATGTTTCTTGAATCTAATTGTTCATGCTGAGATGCAGCTTGTCAATTTCTACGATCACAATCGACAGTGCAAATCATTCTTTCGATTCATCGAAGTGAGCAAGAAGTCTTGCTATCTCTGTCACATGTTTCTGACAACTCATTTCGAGTTCTTTTGCATTTCATTCTGTCATCAAAAATTATATCTATCGTGAATTTCTTTCTCAACGACTGATCTTAGCGTCTACAGACAATATAAGATCATTATAAGAGAGTTGAGCAAGTTGATGAAGACAGCAGCAAAACACGATCTAGCAGATCGCTTAAATGACGAACGCAGATCTGTTTCTTCGAATTTCACTGCGAAGATTTCTCTCTCTGACTTGACGAAATCTGCGAGAATGAAAACTCAAATTCTTGCTGAATCGCAGAATAACTTTCAACTCAGATCGAACACAGCGATGAACGAGAACATTGCAATAGAGAAAGCTGTCATGATTGAGAAAGAGACTTTCGAATCTGCATCATCTTTTCGCTCAATCGATGTAGTTAGTCTCACGTCATACATGAAAATTGAGTCGATAACGTTGAACAAAACAGAAGTAGCTACATCAACAGAATGATTCTTGACAAACAACAGCTTGATCTCGATTCTGACAATGATTTTTCATTTCATACGAACTGATGATGTCAATAAGCAAGACATAATCAGCATGAGAGATATCTTTGATTCTTCTACTAACTGCTTGTCGTAAGTCAAGCTGCTCGAGATTCTAAAGACTGATCATGACTTGAGAGTGACTTTTAAGAAGAATCAAGAAGTCTTGATGATCAACAATCAGATTCGCGTGAGCAACGAGCGACAATTTCTTGCCTGTCTGCAGTATCTGCATAACTCGAATATATCAAATTCGAAGACTCTCGTATATGACGTTAGCAAATTAATCTTTTCAAAGAATGAATTGACACTTCATCAGCTGTGACATTTTAGCAAGAAACTTCAAGTCAGTCAAAAACGACACTGACTTCTCTTTGAACAATCTGACTTGATAAGAAGTTCACAGAATATAAAAGTATAAGAAAGTGAAGTTGTAATATGCTATGTATCATGAGTGTAATCAGATATCTTCGCTAAGTATAAAGTGATTAATATATGTGAATAACAGTGTTCATCACTCACTTATTCTACGTCTTATTTCTTAATCATGCTCTCATCTAGTGTGATCGTTGAGTGAAGGTTTGACTGAATTGAATGTGAATTCTTAACAGAAAACTCAGGTCATCGAAGTCTACTTTTGTCGTGAAGAAACCTGAAGAGTGCTCGAAGAGAAAATGTGCATGTTTCTTTGATCTGAGTTATGAGCAGAGTAAGAAATTTCTTTTTCTCGACAATATGCACAGCACAGACAGAAGTCAAGAGAGCAGCATTCAACTCGTTTTTGTGAGAAAGTCTGTTTATCTGACTTATTTTGATACACAAGTATTCAATGATCGTGACAGCGAATTTATTGCCTCGAGCTCTTCAACAGAAGAATCACATCGATCAGACGACTTCTATTATAGATTAGTTGTTACTGATCTATTCGAACGACGAATTAAATGATCAGAAGAGAGAAAATGATGATCAAGATTGAGACTCAACGCAAGAAGACGTAGATCAAAGATACGCACTTCAAGAGCAATCAAGCACGAAAGAAACGTGAGAGAATCAAGATCGATAATGTCAGATCATTGAAGAGTAACGAGAAAAAGAAAGCTGTCAATGATGACATCGTCAAGAAAGATCACATACGAAAGAAGTAAATTGTATTAATCTTGAATATTTCATTTACATGTCTTAACATCTTTTGCTATAGTTCATGTTTTAAACAAATCTACTGCTATCAACACAATCTGTGTTTCATCAATCGTATGTGCATCGACAAGCAATTGAGTAAAATATGTCTTAAGTATAACATTAACTCAAGAAATGACTGCTGTCTAGAATGTCACAACTCGTCGACTGCTTCGAATTCATCGCTTTAAGTATCAGACTTGAACGAAGCGTCTGAGATGAGACTACGCAGTTTCAACGTTCTCGCAACGTCTTGTTCAAAGATTTGAATCACTCATTCATTTGACAAGTTTATCATCATAGCTAAACTTCTAGTCTTCTCATTTTTCACCATTCATTCGCAAATTCGAAGTTCAATCAACATCTCAATACTGCATCGATCGTATCATCTCTTCTATCTCTTTAAATCGATCATTAAAGTTTGCGATCGATCGATTTGAGATCTCTTCTAGTCTCTTCGGATGATTCTCTTCGACAGCGAGCTTTTTCAAGATCATTCTCTGCATCTTCAGCATGCATTCTTTCATGTCTAGTGCTTTCGAGAATTTCGAGTTCAAGACGAATAATTCGTTGAGTCGTTCGCGACGCTTCGCTCAACTTTGACTGCGAAGCTTCTTTTTCTTTTGAATTTTCTCATCTTGAGTGATCAGTCATTTTCTTCGAGATCGATTCGACTTTTCATGTTCTGTCGTGAGTCTCGATTCTTCACTTGCGTTGAATTCAAGGTTCGAACGCAACGAGCGATCTGAGTATGATGAATGTGATTGCGACGTGCTAATGAATCTCGCCATGTCGAATTTGAAGAAGCAACTCGCGAAGTAAATCAATGCAGCTTTAAATCTAATTACGTCTCTTCTCGACAATACAGCAGTTTGAATCGATTCGTTTCTTATTTATCTTCATTGATGATTCAACTTTTCATTCTTGCTCTTGCTCGACATTCACTTCTGACTCTGACATTCACTTCTGACTTCAGCATCTACTTGTAGATATAGATATCGCTGTCTACTAGCTCAAGTCTATTGAGTAAATTGCTTTCATTTCTAGACTTATAATAAGTAATGACGACTATATACTCTGCACAAAGACAATATACAATCTTTACGAAAATGCAGTGTGTTTAGCATAATTTTATAGTATCAATTCGACATTTTCATAGAGTTCTTCACATAGAATTCTTCTAGAAGCTAAATCAGATTGATAGTGATCGAAGGAACAGAATTCTATCTAGCTAAACAAAACGCAAATCAAGAATCAGTGCATGTTCATTTCAGCGTGCTATCATATATTATTGTAAAAAGACAGTCTTTTAGCGAGACATTTGACTCTAGGCGCGCTATTCGCTCGAAGCATAAGACACAAACAAAGCTGAAGCTTTCTTGATACTAGTATTCTGCTGACTTACTGCTCATACCTCGCATTCGCCTAATAATGTCACAAGCGAATACAGTCAGCTTCTTCTTCGTTAGAATTGTTATGACAGTCAGCAGCTGTTTTCACTCGATAGTTCATCATGTATTCTTCGCAGCTTCAAGCCTGAATTTGATCGTCATTTTGACTCAAGTGACTCAAATTCAGCTGTTCTTGTTTCTCTAGTGAACGAGACATCTGAATGAATTTGAAATTCTCTACATTGTTTCAATTGCTATCTTTTTCGAATCTCACATTCTGCGAATAAAGAAGAGTTTCATCGAGCTGATCGTCTTTGCAGTCGAGTTTCGTGAAAACATTTAAGATAAGCGTCGAACGAGTGTAGATCAAAGAGCCTTCATTAATTGTCTGCATTATGATCAGAAAAAGCGAGTTTAAACGCTAGTTCATATTTACTTACATCAGCATTAGATGCTTGATTGTCTCTCATCTGAAGAGCAGCAGACTCACGAGCACTTTGAAGTGTCGATATAGCATCGACGAATGCACTGACTAGATAGTAACAGAATAGAGAGACGAGACAAGTCTTCAAGACGCTGATAGATATCATGTTGATTTATCAGGTGAAATGTGAACGTATGACACTTCACAAAATCAATAGATTAAAAGAATTTGACTCAAGAAGAATTTTTATCGTGACAATATTCAATCACATTCAATTCTCGCTTCTATTGTATTCGATTTTGAAGCTTATGTAGAATTTTCATGAACATTCAGAAAAGACTTTTTGTGAAACATCAAAAAAGAGACTTCTTCTCTACAGAGTTCAGAAGAATGCCCGATTATTATATTCAGAAAGATTCGTGAAAAGATGTTTCTTTAAGCAGCTATGAATGAGCTTTCAAGTCATCATTTTCAGTTCGCTGCTGATTTCTTGTCAGACATTGTGTTTAGATCAGACATATTCGATTATGATGTCACAACAGGCAACACACGAATCGAAAGTGAGGCACAAAGTTGATCATCGTTGATGATAGAAGAACAGCGACAAGAAGTAATTCACGACGAAGTTTCAAAGATTGCAACGTCAAAGACTACATTTCTGAGAACGAGAACAATCAGAAACAATCGACATGTCATCTTTCAAGATTCTCGAGTAAAGCAACGACTGTCATCAATACATTCTGCATTTCGTCAACGATCAATTTTTGACAAGACGAATGATGTTGCTGCTTTGAACAATCAGATTGCAAGAAATGAGAAGATTACATTCACTTATGAGCAGCTATCTCATCGACTTCAGCTATCAAAGCAAAATCGCTCTGCTTCTTCAGCGAAGCGCGTGATAGAACTTACAAGAACGAATGACTATTTACTGCAAGAGCTGACTTATCACAAAGATACTCAAGCAGCTGATATGAAATTTCATGAGACAGTGACTGATTTGCATGTGAAGTTAAACGATGCGTTGAAGAAAAGATCTCAAAAGCGAGCAGATGCAGAGTCTACTTTACTAAGCTATTGAAATATTGATTTTGATGATGAAAATGTCGAGAATATCGTTTTCTGATAGCTTTCATCTTTATCTCATTTCGTAGCAGTTCTTGAAATTTTTAGTGTGATGAGTTGAAAGTCGATTTTTATCTCTAAGCGTTCAGTGAATTTAAGTGTCAAGACTCAGTTTACTAGTGAACAAAAGTCTAAAATAATTCATAACTAATGCAAAAGCGACTCGATTTTCGTAATTTCAACATTGTCTAGAAGATCTCATTCAGCTCATCAAACTAAACTCTTTACGTAAAGATTGTATTCAGCGCGCATGACATGTACAGCAGATGTAGTCATGTTCAATTCTGATGTTCATGTTTTATGAGCTAGTGATCGAGCTCGTGAAACCTTAAAACCCTTAATTCTACCATCGTGTCATTCTACAAGCTCAAAACTGAACATGATTGCATCTGCTGTACGCGTCATGCGCACTCGATAGAAATAATATGTAAATAACTCAGTTTAACGAGCTGAATGAGATCTTTCAAACGATGCAAAAACTATAAGAAAGAAATCGCTTTTGCATAGTTCATGAATTATGTTGCTCATTATGTTGCTTACTCGAGATATTTCCTTATCTTATCTTATCTAATTGAGATCTCGACATTCATTAGATTGAGCAGTGAGTGAGTGCTCTTCAGGTAAACTCATTCAAGATGCTGAGAAACAGACTCTCAAACCAATTCATTGATATAGATTGAGCTGAGTCTCACTCAATTCAACGCTCACACTAAAAATTTTAAGTCACTGCTGCTTCGATTATCTGTACGTAGATTACAATCTTGTCGCTAATCTGACGAATTACTAATTTATCTTCACAACTCGCGCATGAGTTGATGCGTCAAGAGAATGACAAATCAGCATGAGATTTGAGAAGCTTTCTCACGACAAGAACGAAAAAGAAGAAACTTTGAGTAAAATGAGCGCGAAAGAAAGACAATAAACGAAAGGCAATTCGACGAAATGACTTAAGTAAGACTGATTCTTTCTGATTCAATAACGACGATCATATTCTCTCATCATTCTTTCTTCAGCATGTTAAGCCTTCGCTTAAATCACATCATTGAAATAGCATTCAGCGCAGACAAGATGTTCTGTCGATGATTCGATGTTCAGTCTGAGTCTGAAATGAAGAAAAAAAGAAAAAGATTATGCACAGAGACTAGAGACTCTTACATTATAACTTTCTGACTCGTGAAGATCTTGAATGAGTTCTTCTCGTAAAGTGTGTCTTTCTTTCTTGTTCACACATGTGACACAGAGAATGAACGCTGAAATCAAAGATCACACGATTTGAAACAAATTATTGAAAAGAAGCAAGATCTCTGAATTCAAGAGTTGATAGAGCTCGTTTCGATGCTGTCGAATCATCAAATCAGATGAAGATCGTTTAAACTGAGAATTAGTCTAATCTCTCATGAAGATGCTATTGTGAAACTAACTAATTCTTCGTGACGACACAAGATGTATATGTATGCTTCGTGTAAGTAAATGCTTGCGCAGTCTTCTAGAATCTTACTCTCTCGACTGAACAAGCCTTCAAGATACAACAGATATTGTCTCAATCTTGCGAGTTCTTCAAGCAAGACAGTTTCATGCGTCTCAGATAGTTGTGACTCGAGTAATTGTCATGTCACACGAGCGTAAATGTTCAGAAGTCTTGACGAAAGATCTATGAAAAAATCAATGTCGTTTAAGAATTCTTCGCGATCTGACAAGAACGAGCTGAGCTGATCAGAACAGAGACTGTAGACGATATCAGAGAAGATTCAATGCGAATTTATTTTTAAACGAAGCTCAAGATCTTCGTGATGCAGCAGAGTCTTCTGAATAGCGTCGAAGCGAAGCGAAAGTACAATTTGCTGAGTTCATAAAATTCTCAATCTCGATCTGATAATCTTTGAGAATCGTTATTCTGTATCATATAGTCTGATAATATGAAAGACTTACAATGTATTGATTCGCAAGAAGAGTAAAGTAAAGAGAATCACGAGAATTTGTAAGATGATTGAACTTTCACAGTCTCACGTGTCTTTGAATCACGATCGTATCAAGCTGTTGTCTCTTCGCTGTTTCAAAAAACCTATTCTTGACCTGCTCTAAATATAGAGTTGTCAGAACTGATATCATGAACCTCTGCGTAATGATGTGATGCTGACGCATTACATCATTGAATGAGTGATTGTCGATTAAGATTCTTTTCGAAATGAAAGCATGAATGACTATGATGTTAGATGACTTGTAACAATCGACAAGAAGACTTGACTCACAAAAATGACTGTGCTCATCAAGTGAAGTGTTCTTGAATGATCTACAAAGATTATGTCTGATCAAACAGCGTTGAAAGTTTACATTTAGCTTCAGAGAAGAATCATCGATGACTGACGTCGTTGATGAGCTTGAGGTTGAGTCTTCTTCTTTCAAAATGACAGTGACAAAGCTTGAATGCTTTCGCTTCAACGATATCTTAGACTGAACATCATTTTCATGTACGTTTGAATCGTGTTCGTTGAACGCGTCAGTCATCACTGCTATGACATCTATTTTATCATGTAGCTTCTTTACTTCTGTTACGATCCTAGCTACGCACCTATGTTGGTAGCTATGTTGATGGCTATGTTGGTGGCTATGTTCATGGCTATCGCCGGCCGCTCGTCACTAGGCTATCGAATGGTTCCGAAGCCAACCCTAT